>MDTC01096827.1_pt1 | contig 43704 bp, 53 predicted proteins | sample 811181 | NCBI WGS metagenome assembly MDTC01 (sample SAMN05326644, study PRJNA326480) | marine metagenome | isolation source: seawater | place: Pacific Ocean: North | collected 2011 | reverse complement strand
TATAATTAGCTAGTAATAACTACCAGTGAATACTTATGCAAGTGAATACTTATGCAAGTGAATACTTATGCAAGTGAATACTTATGCAATAAACTGAATAGAATACATGACAGGTTACGCATAACCAATAGATAAATAGGGAATTAAATTAATAGGATAATCAGGCATTTAATGATTTAGGTGAAAATAAGTTAATTATATTGTTTGACATGAATAGCTTATATAGCATATAAGATTGTGGCGGGATAATAGTGCTCAATAAGCATGAATGAATAGTGAATGAATAAGGTGGATAACATGAAAAGTAACCAATGTGAACAGCTAGGCTTTGCAGTGACAAGCAATAACTTTACTATGGCTCAAGTAGTAAACAGAACAATAAGCGCCCTTAACTTTAAGTTGCTAGTTAATGACTTGGTACTTAACAGTAATTGCCTTTTACCGGAAGTATCGGCAGGTAAACACACAGAACTATTTGAGCATTGTGCAAGGTATGTGAACAGTGTGGGTAATATTAAAGAAAGCAGGCTAGATGATATTGTAGAGCTAGTGGAAGATATTGAAACTATTGAGGGAGTGCGAGTAGATATTGAATTAGTAGATAATGAAGGCGTTAGTTTGTTATATGATTTAGCTTTTATAATAGCTAGGTATTTTCGCGTAAATTGGTAGTAGCTAATTGTTTCTGTTAGTGCATTGGTAATAACTAGTGTACTAACCGGATGCAATTACGCATTCAGCCAATTGTGGCAATTATTAACAATCAATAGGTGAATAAAATGATTACATTAGATAACGCGGTAACAAGTAACAGTGCGGGTGCGGATAAGCAAGAAATGAAAGCAGGTCAATTTGCGGAATATAACAGCCAGCTAGACTACCCAGAAATTAAAGGCATGAGAATAGCTAAGTTTCTAGGTCGCGCTAGTGCTAAAGGTGAGAAAGCGGAAAGTAAGTATTGTTACGTACCAACGCGTCATATTAGTGCGGATAGCGTAGCAGATAACATTGAACAACTTATGCCGCACATTATTAGCTGGCTACAAGGTGTGGAAGATGAGGATATTAAGAAAGAGCTTAAACAAGGCGCGCTAAGCTATTTCACTGAGAAGCTAGACATGGCTTATGTAATTAGCCTATTGAATGCTAAAGCTACTAGCGGTCGCTTATCTGGTGAACAAGTAGAAAAATGGTTCGCTAGCGATGTTAAGCCAGTTGTTATTGAGGCATTTATTGGCAAGCTTGGTTATGATGCCAGTGCGCTAGAAGTCGGCCAGACTCTCAAATTAGAAGGAATAGCAAAAGCTTATTGCAATAAGTTTAAGTCACTGGCTAGTCCTAAAGTAGTTATTCCAGATGATGAAAAGGAAGCATTATTAAAGGTGATTAGCCTTATTAGTGAAAGTGAGGTTAGCCTTAAGATTAAGACAAGGTTAGAAAATACAGTTAAAGAAACTGAGACCTTAGAGTTCTTATAAATAGTAATTAGTTCCTAGTAATCAGCCTCGTTAATAGCGGGGCTTTTTTGTGCCTGTATCTTTCCTGTAATCCATCCTAAGAAGTTATTTGACAGCCTTAATAGGTTTATATTAGCTAGCTAGTTTTATAGTCTTATATTAGCTTGTAGAGCTTTTTGGCACGATATGACAATTATTACCAAAGTGACACATTGCCAACGCCCAAATTATGGGGTGAATGGGGGTGCTTTTGTGGGTATGTCCTTATTAGTATCTGTCTAGCTAGCCTATACCTAATTAGTGTATGTATCAGTCTTAGTCTATATGTATGTCTAATAGTCTGTATTAGCTAGCTTATCTATATCTATGTCTAAGGGTGTGTGTTAAGAAAAGTAATTAGTAAAGAATAGTTATTATTAATATATAAAAAATAATACACACCCCTGAAATATACCCCGTTAAGATATAGGTTAGATAGATAGTAGTATATATAGGCAGTTATATAGATAGTCTGATAGATAGGTAGTACCTAGTAACAGGTGGTTAGCTAGTATATAGTAGTCCCATATATAGGTAGTATATAGGTATAAGGGGGCATGAAATAGGGGGTGATATAGGACTTGCACATGGTTGGCAATGTGGTAAAATGGTCGATATGGGCAGACCGTGCCAATTTTTGGTTTCCCATGCAAATAGTATGCCAACTGCGCTTACTAAATTAAACTTTTTATACACTAATAAGGAATAGTCCTAATGAAGAAATCAATGCATGATTTAATACAGGCGCTAAGTAATAAGCTAGATGTAACAAAAGAAAACTTTGAAAAAGACTTATCTATTAGCTTTGGTTATAGCATGGTTAACATAGCTAATAAGACCTTGAACATAGTTATATATAGCGCTAGTAACGGATTTAAATTAGAGCACTCAGCTAACATAGCTACTAATGCGTATATGAGTGAAGATAGCATGTTGATAGTAGCTAATAGTATATGCAATGACCTGATTGTAAGTATGTATAATGCTAACATCTGTGCTGATAATATTAAGTCACGTTATAAAAAGACAGTGGTGGCATTAAATACTGCTGCTGATTATAAGGGAGTATAAATAATGAAGCAACCAATTACTAAGTTAACAGATTTAATAACCTCAGAACTAGCTTCAATTAACAATCAGTTTAGCAGGAAAATAAACATAACTATGGAGTATAAAGTAATCTCAGTACCAGAGAATAATATTTATATAAACATATTTAGTGCTAAGGCTAAGTTTAAGTTATTTCATTGTGCTGTATTATCTACTAGTGTACTTAGTAGTGAAGATAACTTACTAGAGGCAAAGAATGCTATAGTAGCTGATATAATAATGTTAATTAAAGGTATTTATGACTGTACTGAAAAGTGCGTAGCATATACTAGTGAGTTGAATTTAAATCTAAATACTACTGATTACTACGAATAGGATATAATAATCATGACTAATAAAATATATAAGAGACATACATTACAGCTAGCTGCTATTGCTAAGGCTTTTAAATGTAACATACAACTACAGCATAGTTCCCCTAGGTATCTTATTGTAATTGTGTCTGTTAATGGTAATCCTAACCAGTATAAAGAGATAACCTTAGCAATTAGTAAGACTAAGCATGAAGCTGGCAGAGACCTGTTACCAAGAGCTTATACTAAACTAACTGAGGCTTGTATTGAGTTAGTGTTCTTTAAGCAAGGTAGCCTAGATATATAACCTAAGGATAAGGAGAATAGCGATGTTAACTTATAATGATTGGGGTAAGGCAATGGGTGACCTAACTTCTATTGTTAAAGCTTGTACTGGTTATAGTGATTTAATACCATCACACATAAACAAGAGTCATATTAACTCACTGGTAAGAAGCTGTTTAGAAGAGTTAGATATTGTAATTAAAGGTTGTCCAAAACCTAATAAGAAGGTAGTAATTAATGTACGCTCACGTATATTGTTTGGGTGGCACGAGACCGAACATGTTAAAACTAAACCTAAACTACCAATTAACGCCTCTGCACACTATCGTAACGTAGTATACTGTACTGAACTATTAAAGTTAGTTTATAAGTTAAGAATGACATACCCTAAAGCAACTATTAGTATTCACTGTATACCTAAGGATAAGGATAACAACCTATGAAACATTCTAAGTTTATGAAAGAGTTACACAAAGCTATTATAGCTACCATTAAGCAAGGTAAGCGTAGCGGTAGTGATATACCTGATATATACGCTAGCAAAAATGAAACTAAGTTTGTATGCCAATATACTAGTAGTGAAGATAGTTCTCTACATTGTGCTATTGGCCACATTATGACTAAGCCAGAGTTAAAAGCGTATGGTAACTATGAAGGTAATGTTAGCGCACTTCTTAAACAAGGCTGGAGAAAAAGTGTATATACTAGTGAACAGTATAATAAGTTAGTAGACTTACAAATAAGTCATGATGGCTGTAAGCGAAATTCCAGTACATCTTTTGAACCTAATGAGTTTAGATTCGCATTTATTGACAACTTGTTATATGAAAAAGTTATTACTACTCGTAGCGCTAAGTGTTACAGAATGTACGCTGAGAATGTTAATAAATCAGAATACTTTTCCTAACCACATAAACCAATAAGGAATATTCCTAATGAAACTAGATATTAATAAACCAGCACCATCACTATCTTCACTGGCTAGTAGCTTATATAATAAGTACCCTGTGAATGCTGCTAACTTTAGCCCCGAAGCAACTGGTAGTAAGTACGATAGCTACTATACACAACTAAAAGCTAGAGTAAACGGTATTACTCATTACTTAGTAGATAACTATGATGCACTTGTTAAGCTGTATAGTGGAGAGCAACATAAAGTATGGGTGAAAGGCAGCACTGAAGGACAAGGTTATTATATACCTAACATAACACTAACTAAAGCTATGCTAGGTACACTAACTCATACTATGAGAATAGAAGCTAAGCATAACAGGTTAGTACATAAGCCTAAGTACCTACAAGGTAAAAAGTTTGATATGGTTACTTGGTATGCTGAGCATACAGCTTGTGGTTATGCTGCTTGTTTAATAGGTTCTCATATACTAACAGGTAAGCTATTCCCTTTTATGCTAGCTACCTTGTTAGAAGAAAAGACGTTTTACAGTACTAGCTATAAACTAAGTCCTCGCTATAAACTAAGTTCATATGAACTGTTAAATATAAACTCTATAGCTGAAGCTGTAGTTGATTCTATGTACTATGCTATGGGGAATTCCTTATCTAATAGTACTTACAATTTTTCTTATGTTAACAGAAATAAGAGTATAAATAAGGCTAGACTACTAACTGATAAGCAACTAGCCACGTTACCTTTCTTAAATAAGTATAACGTATCAGCAGCAGATGCTTATCAGTATCTTAACCTATTACATACTAAGGTGTTAGCACCTAGTAATTACTATAGATATCTATTTAAAGCAGGAGCGTAATCATGTTAACAGAATTGCAAAGCCACTGTATAAGCAAGTACCTAACAGCCAGACGTATTAAGCATGATTGTTATAAGGCTAATAAGGACACAGATAAGCCTGTCTGTTGGATAGTAGTTAGTAGTCCCTCTAAGATAAACATTAAGCCCATTAATTCTAATGAGGTTGCTTATCATGTTAATCTCAATACTAACATAATAAACAACTGGCATAGCATATTTCTTAGCTCTAAGCTTAAAGGTAAGATGCCTTTTCATGTAGCGCATGATACTAGCCACCTGCTAGCAGAAGATATAATTAATATCTTAGCTGAGGACTACTTAAAAGATATACCTTTTGTTTTGAGGATAGATACTATACAAAACTCAGGTAAGCATAAAAGGGTACTTATTAAATTAGTTAACAAGCGTACTGGTATCCAGTATAGAGTACTTGAAACTTCTATAACCTCTATAGTTAATAATCAAAGTACTGCTTTCTTGTACCCTATGCTATTTAAACTAACTGATATTTATAAGGAGCTAAATAAATGAGCACAAGTAAAGCTAAATATCGTCCATCATTAGACGCGGAAACACTAGAGTATTTATCTAACCTAGTTACTCGCGAATTCGCCACTAATAACCACCCGCTAGCATTAGTTGCTATTGGTAAGCTAGCACCCTTTGTAGCTAAGATTAAGGCAGGCGCTATTAAGCCTAGTCATAGCACTGTAGATAAGCCTGATATGTTAACGCAACTAGGTAGCCCTGAAGAAGTAACTAGCGATGCTAATAGCGACACTATTAGTGAGGCTGATTGTTATACCTTATGGCAAGAGGCAATAGCTAGTAATGACTTTACACATGTAAATGTAGAGATTATTAACAAAGCTAAGAACTACGCTTATCTCAATGACCTATTAACAGAAGAGCAGGAAATAGAATATGAGAAGTCTATGCAGCAAAATTAGTAAGCTAGTGGATAATTACAAAGTGTTTGTAGATTTAATATTACTAGACACACTGCTTATCTTACTGGTATTAGCTACTACTATTGACAGTGAAGTGTTACATGTATCCGCGACTATGTACTTATTTCTAGTGCTGATATATGTATATAACTCTGTAAACAAACGTAACTAGTAAACAAGGAATATTCCTATGGCTAAAATAACCTGTGCTATATCAGGTATAAAAATAATACTGCCTGAGTTTAGTAAGTTAAATGTTAGTTCTCAAGGTGGATATATTCATCCTATCTTTGCTGCTAACAAGAAACAGTTATTAGCTACCTATAAGTTATATGCTAAAGGCGAATGTAGTAATAAGGAATCATACTTACTATTCCTAGCCTTATTAAACTTATCAGGTAAGGTAACTTGGCGAGTACCAGTAACACTAGAGTGGAATTCTGTTAGAGGTCAGTCTTACATAGCTAACACCATTAACAGACTAGTAGCTTCACTTGAGCAGACAGCTATTATTGAACACCCTAAGTTTAAACAACCTAGGTTTGTAGTTAACGTAGATAATAGTAGCTTAGATAACATCCATAATTGGGTGCGGGCTTGGCGAGATAATATTGAGGAATTTAAGAATAAGCAAGCATCTCTTACTGACCATGCTAAGTTAATGGCTGTACAGAATAAGCTTACTTACTTAGTATTGTCTGATAAGCAGGCACCTCAGTACGTAACACTAATAGCAGATTGGGCAGCAATGGCTAGTAACTTCCCTACTGATAGAGTAGAAGAATGGAAGAAAGCTATTAGGTACTGCTTTAATCCTAAGAAGATATTTAATGTAGATTCCACAACTCTTAAAGAGATAAAGGAACACTGCGAAACTAACTTAGAGTTAGATAGCTTACATTATTCTGAGGTAATGGATTGTCTTAAAGAAGGTATCAATAACCAAATCAATATACTTGGTTCTTCACTACTAGATTTAGATGCACAGTTATCTATGTCTATGAGTACTTCTAGCTTAGAGAAGGCTGCAGCTGCTAAGAAGTCTATTGAAGCTAACGATAAGTTAGTTAATGATGTAATAGCTAGCGCTCCGGCAGAAGAACCTAAACAAATTAACTATGCTACTAAGGGTGAGTACCTTAAAGCTAAGATAGCATACAACTTAAGTAAGAGGAGTTAGTAATGGCTGATATTAAAGCTATAATAGAAGCCCGTAAATTGCAGAAAGCTAAGGAAGAAGCTGAGGCTAATAAAGAAGTACCTAAAGAAGAACCTCAGTTAGCTAAGCATAAGGCACTGTCTATTAAGGAAAGGGTACGGGCTAACTTAGCTGCTAAAGCATTAGCTAATAAGCAAGCGGAAGAGAAGACTAAACCAGAAAAGGAAGTATCTTCTAAGGATAGGTTAGCTGCTGCACTAGCTAAGTACAAGGAAGAAAAGAAGCTTAAGGAAGAGAAGGAAGAAATACCACCACAGGATAAAGTATTACCTATATCCCCACCTGAAACATTAGGTGCTAATACTACTACTGGTATGAACGGTGAAGTTATTACCTATAATGAAAGACAAGAAGAGTTTGTTACTACATTAGGTAAAGGTAAATCATGTGTCTTAATAGGTGCTGCTGGTACTGGTAAAACAACTGCTACTAAGGGGGGTCTTAATAACTTAATACAATCCGGTGTAGCTGGCGTACTTACTATATCAGAAGACGCTCCGCATAAGCACCTTACTAGCGGTACCCCTGGGGCTGTTATTATCTCTTACACAAGAAGAGCTGTTAATAACATACGTAAAGTACAGTCGGAAGATATGAAGCATAACTGTATTACTTCCCATAAACTACTTGAGTACCAGCCTGTTGATAAGACTATTATTAACGAAGAGACTGGGGAAAAGAGAGTTAGTAGGGTGTTTGAACCAGCTAGGAATGCTAGCAATAAACTACCCTCTAGTCTAAAGGTAATAATAGTAGAAGAAGCCTCTATGCTATCTGTTGAGTTATATAAAGAGATAGTATTAGCTTTACCTAAGGATATTATATGGGTATTTATAGGTGACCTTAACCAGTTACCTCCTGTATTCGGGTCTGCTATATTAGGTTATAAGTTACTAGAGTTACCAGTAATAGAATTAACTGAGGTATACAGGCAAGCACTTGAGTCACCTATTATCAGGTTAGCACATAGGATATTATCAGGTAAGCCTATACCAGTAAAAGAGTTTCCTAAATGGAAAACAGAAGGTAAGTTAACCTTACATCCTTGGAAGAAGAAACTTAATGCTGATAACGCTTGTATTATCTTAATGAAGTTCTTTGCTAATGCTTATGATAATGATGCGTATAACCCTGATGAAGACATAATACTAATACCTTATAATAAAGGTTGCGGTACTATTGAACTCAATAAGGGTATAGCTAATCACATTGCTCGTAAGCACGGTAGGTTAACACATGAGATAGTAGCTGGGTTTAATAAGCACTATCTATCTGTAGGTGACTATGTCTTAGTAGACAGGGAAGACGGCGAGATAATAGAAATAGAACGTAATCATAAGTACCTAGGTAAGATGCCTCAGCAACCTAGTAGGTTCTTAGATTATTGGGGTTGTAACCAAGACCCAGAGGCTGCTGGCTTAGAGGATGAAGAAGAAGAGCAAGATATAGATGCTATGTTAGATAGCTTAGCTGATACTGATGTAGAAGAAAGAACTACGCAGTGCTCCCATATTATTAAGGTTAAACTTAAAGATACTGAGCGTACAGTAGAACTTAAGTCTGCTAGTGAAGTTAACAATCTATTGCTATCTTATGCTATGACTGTACATAAATCACAAGGTAGTGAATGGCGTAAAGTATTCTTATGTCTGCACCAAACTCACGCTACTATGTTACAGCGGGAACTGTTATATACTGGTGTTACTAGGGCAAGAGAAGAGCTTTATGTTATATGTGAACCTGATAGTTTTGTTAAAGGTATTAAGTCACAGAAGATTAAGGGTGATACCTTAGCTGAGAAAGCGGAGTTCTTTAAAGGTAAGTTAGAAGCTAATGATGGTTATTAGTTACTAAAATAAACACACTAACTAGTTAAGAGTAAAAAAGTTCTTGACGATTTTGTAACCTATGGCATAATGATTATTCATTTAGGGGAACTTGTATCCCAAACAAACTAAGTGAGTAATTAATTACTTATTGTTTAACGGCGCACATTATTTAAATAAGACGCCACTTAATTAAGGAGACATTAACATGTCTGAGCAACAAGATACTACTACCGTAGAAACTGGCAACAATGTTGTAGAAAAGCAAGAACTTAAAATAATTCCTGCTGAGAACCCTACTAAGGAAGAGTTAGCTACTATCGTTGCAGAAGTACGTAGTCAGATGAAAGTTGAGACAGTACCTACTCCAACTGAATTTACTTTCCGTAAGCAGAAAGATGACAGCGGTATTGAATATAAGCGTGATACCTTAGTTGTGCCTTTGCCTATCCCTACTATTAATGGTGTTCTTTCTATCATTGAAGAAGGTGGTAAAGGTGCTGAGCTATTACGTGAAGCGGTAACGGAAGTTATTAAGACTCAAGCACGTAGCCTTATTAGCGAAGACGAAAAGCTTAATGCTGCTAACTTCCCTTATGACCAACTTAGCTGGGACTTCATTGCTAACATGCCTAAAGCTAGCCGTAAAGGTGGCGGTATTCCTAAAGAAATCTGGGAAGGCTTTGTTAAGGACTACATTGAAGTTATGCAAGAAGTTACCGATAAGACTCTTGAGCAAGTTACCTTTGCTGCTAAGCTATTCAACGCTAAGCTACAGCCTGTTAAGACTAACAAGAAAGTTCTGTCTGTACTTGAAGAGCAACTTGGTGTTTACGCTAATGCTGAGCAAGCTAACCTTGAAGAATTCGCAGAAGTTATCGAGTTCTTAGCTGAGAAGATTACTACCTTCAAAGAAACAAGCGAAAGCTCTATACTAGAAGCCCTTTAATAACCTCTCCCAGGTTATCTAATAAGCGGTAGCTATTAAGTTAGCTACCGTTTTTTTTTTCTTTTCTCATTGTTAGCTATCATTACTTATGCGTAAATATCAGAAGTTATGGAACACTATTAGAGATAACTCTACTGCTACGGTAGAGGCTCCAGTTGATATGCATAATAGGTTAATAGAAGCAGTGAGAAAAGAAAAGAAGTTAGATAAAGCCTATAAGTATCTAGCATTAGAAGCAGGCATACGGCCTAAGTTAATGCACAAGATAGAAGGCACTAAGATAACTTTTTACATAGTGGGTAGCTTAACCCATAATGTTATTAACCTTTAGCAATTGCACGGAGAAATGTAATGGCTGATTCACTACCAACCTTATCATTAAGTGACTCTAAAGTAGACTTCCGTATTCAAGAGAAGTTAGTAGAGTTAGATACTCACTTCAAAGATAACCATCCTGAGATGCGTTCTGCTCTCAAAACTATTCACACCATTGTTAAGAAAGACCCTGAGCAAGCTACACTATTAACAGATGAAGAATTAGCTGTTATAGTTAAGGCTCAGATGTCTATTTCTAAGACTGAAATATCTACTTCTCAGTTGAAGAAAGCACCTAAGAAGGCACTTAAGTCTATTACAGCTGATGACTTATAGGCATTTAATATGTCTGAGTTATCCCAGCGGGTAAAAGAACTTAAGCTTGCTCGTACCCCTCATACACTTACTACTTTCATTACCTTCTATATGTACCACCAGCATAGCATGTATATTAATTATATGCACGATAGCAAAGTTATATTAGACTGGCTAACTAATGAAGGTAATATGCCTCTTGATTTAGAAGACGATAAGTTTGATAAGTTAAAGCAGGATAGTAAGTTAATGTTACTGTCTAGTATGTGCCATAGTTATGCTATAGGTGAGTTAGCTAGAATAGTAGCACATAATATGGGCAAGAAGTATGACCTTAAATTTAACCGTGAGCTATGTACCAGAGTAGCTTTAATAGTGTTAACACATTAGGAACTTAACAATGCCAGATTTTTCATTCCTAGATACCCAGCTTGATATCAAAGTAGTTGATGAAGAAGTTGAGGTAATAGATTTACAAGGTGAGATAGACCCGCGTATTAAATTACTGTCTCACTCTTCTCGTAACTTATTACATGCCTGCCCCCGTAAGTACGAACTGTATAAGCTTAAAAGTAATTCTGTATCTACTGACCCTGAAAGAGAACAGGAATCAGAAGTTACTCTTAACTTTGGTAGCGTAGTTGGTGTAGGTATACAGTCTGTTATAGAAGGTAAGTCATTTGATAGAGCAGTATTAGATTGTTTCCTTGAATGGGAAATAGATTTAGATGCTGCTACCGAAAGACAAAATAAGTCTTATTATCGGGCTATCTATGCTGTTAAAAAGTTCTATGACCTATATACATTAGGTGCAATAAGTGACTACGAACTTGTGTATTACAAGGGTAAGCCAGCATGTGAATTATCTTTTAATATTATATTACCTAATGGCTATCGCTATCGTGGTTTCCTAGATGTAGTACTTAGACATAAGGAAACAGGTGAGATAATAGTACTAGAACTTAAGACTAGTAGTGGTATTGCTCAACCTGCTATGTTCCAGAACAGCGGGCAAGCTATTGGTTACAGTGTAGTATTAGATGAACTGTTTCCAGAACTGTCTAGTTATAGTGTTTATTATTTAGTGTATGAGACTCGTAGCTATGAGTATAAACCTATGCACTTTATGAAGTCTTTATCTAAGCGAGCGCAGTGGTTATCTGAAATGCTGTTAGATATAGAGAAGTTAGAACTATATCATAAGTCTGACTTATTCCCTATGCATGGAGAAAGTTGTTACTCTTTCGGTCGTCCTTGCGAATACTTAGGTATATGTGAGCATAGTAACTTACAGCTTACTAAACCTTACACTAACTTAGTTGAAGCGTACGTTAAAGAGGATGAAGGTAAGTACCAATTTAATGTTGACTTCGAAACCTTAATAGAAAGACAGCTGGAGAAAACAAGTGAACATTAAAATTATGGGCTTAGAAACAGTGCAGGAATCTAATACCTGTGTTACGTTTGACGAAGTAGTAGCAGAGTCAGAGAAAGCCATGCTATTTAAGTTTATTGATGCGCAAGGCATACCTACTAACACGTGGTTGCCTAAGAAGATGCTAGCTAACTATCGTGAGGACTTAGCATTAGTGTGGGTATGGGATAAGTTTATTCATGATATAGCTGGCCCAGCACAAACTGACCTTCTTAGGCTTAATGAAGTACCTGCTGATGAAGCTATAGCTACTATCAATACTAGTGCAGCCGATAAGCTTAATGCTATGCAAAGAGGAGATAACCAGTGAGTATGGAAACTTATATACGCACTAAAACCGAGGAGTTATTGGGCGACATACGTATGCAAATAGCTGTAGCTAATAGTATGCACGCAGTTAATCCTGACATTACTGTCTATGTTAATGCTACTGCCGCCAGCTTATTAAGAGGCACATGCAGTTACCCTAAAGTAGCAATACCTAACATAAACGTGGAAGGAGATATAAAAGTGTTTGGTTATACTGGCTGGATTATATCTAATAACACTCACCCTTTGTTTAGAATAGCAGTAGAACCTAAGGAGTAATTAACAATGGCTAAGACTATAGCTAGTCGTAAAGCTGAAAACAAGACTTACCCTAAAGTCATTATATATGGTGCACCTAAGTCTGGTAAATCATTGGGTGCTGGTAAGTTAGCTGAAGAGTATAACCTTATATGGTTTGACTTCGAGAACGGTAGTGAAGTGTTAGAACAACTACCTACTGAATGGCAGGAACGTATACAGTTAGTAAGCATACCTGACACAAGGGACTTTCCTATCGGTATCGAGACTGCACTTAAGGTTGTTAAAGGTAAGTCTAAGATATGTGATGAACACGGTAAAGTTAATTGTATGCTGTGTACTAAGACTGCTAAAGACAGTGACTTATCTGACGACGAGTTATTCACTACTGTGGATGTTAACAACTTACCTGATGATACTATTGTAGTATTTGACAGTCTTACTCAGTTAACTAACAGTGCTATTGCGCAGATTACCCGTAACCAGCCGGATGATTATAAGCTTAATTATGATGATTGGGCGCACCTTGGTATGTTGCTTGACAGATTCTTATCTTATTTGCAGCAAGCTAAGTATAAGGTAGTAGTCATTACCCACGAAGTTGAGTCTGAAACTGAATCTGGTAAGACTATTATAGTACCTCTTGGCGGCACTCGTAACTTTGCACGTAACTTAGCTAAGTACTTCGGACATGTAGTATACGCTGAACGTAAGCTTAAGAAACATGTATTTAGTTCTAGTACAACTGATAGTACTACTGTACTGTCTGGCTCACGTACTAGTGTTGACTTGCAGAAAGACGGAGTAACTAGCTTACTTCCTATATTTACTTCTGCGGATAAAAAGAACAAGAGTTTAAAAGATGTTAAGAAAGATACGACCACTAAGCCCACTACTACTAATACTAAGTCTGCCGATACTGCTACCACTACTAACAGTAGCGCTACTATTAATGACTCAGTAAAAGATAAGTTAGCTGCTTTACGGGCTAGAACTAAAACCTAGTTTCTCCGTGCGCTAAGTTCGCTGGTATACCGAACTATACAATAGTATACGTCTTGCTTTATATTATATTGCATATTAAGTTTAATACCTAGTGTGCAATAACCATGTATAGCAATCAATAGCATACATCTATTTATCAATCCATTAATTTATTAATCCATTTATAGGAATATTATTATGTCAGATATTAACATCGACGAACTATTAGACATCTCTCTAGACGATTTAAACGATTTACCTGAGTTTAAACCTTTCCCTGCTGGCAGTCACTTAATTAAGATGACTATGGATAAGAAAGAAGTTAACGAAAAACCTTGCGTAGAAATTAAGCTTGTCATGGTTGAAACCGTAGAGCTTGCTAAAGAAGTAAGCGAAGACAAGAAATGTGTGGAAGGTGATGAAACTTCTATCTTGTGCGACTTAACTAATGAGTACGGACAGGGTAACTTAAAGGCAATCTGTAAGCCTATTGGTGAAGCGCTTGGTACTTCTAATCTGTCTGAGATTGTGGCATCTGTTAAAGACCTTGAATGTGCGGTAACTACTACCTTACGTAAGGACAAGAACGATCCTGATAAGTTCTACACGCAGATTAAACAGGTTACACTAGGCTAATAGCTTATCGTAATTTAAGTGAGTAGCCCTGTTTAATTACGGGGCTTCTTTATTAAAGATTGTTATTTATAGCTGTCTTTACTAAGGAACATAACCACGGAGATACTACCATGTTTAAGTTAAACTACATTACAATGTGTATTAGAGCTGCAATGTACGGAGTTGTTTATCAGAAGGAGACTAACAATGAAGATAAGTAAAGCTCATTTGTTGGCTGCGTTAAGCAATACACTAACACACAACACTACTGATGGTGCTACTAAGTCTTTATTAACTGTTAGCCTTATCAACACAGATGCTGCTGCACCTAGTAGCACACCTAAGCCTGTTGATACTTACCAGAGTAGGCAACGTAAGAAGAAACTTGCTAAGAGGAAGAAGAAACTGAGACAAAGGAATAAGGGATAGGCTAATGAAAAAGTATCATAGACCTAGTAACAAGCAACGGGTAGCACGTACTAGAAACTTCCAAAAGTTCCAGCTAGCTAGTATGAAAAGTTCACTTAGTGGTATTAATAGTGACTGGCGAAACATAAAGCACCTTGTAGCTGTTAGCCCAGACTACTTAAAAGAGTTACAGAAGTTACGGGAAGCTGAACAGCTGATAAGGCATGTTTTAGGTAGCTGGGATGAAGTAACTGCTGAGTGTATTGCAGTAACAACTAACGAGGAGAAATAGAAACATGAGTACACAACTACAAGTTATGAAAGATAAGTTAGCTAAGATGCGCGCTGAGAAAAAGAATGCTGTAGCTGTAAATAGCAGTGTTCTTTTTTGGGGTACTGGGCATGATAAAGCATACTTACCTATGTTGAAGTCTTGTGTTGGTAGTACTCATGTTATAGTAAACACTACTGCTATTAGTACTCTTACTCAGTTTACTCTACACTGTAAGAGCAAGCACTTAACTAAAGTGTTTACTACCTCTGTACCTTTGTTGAGATTACTACTTAAATGGGATAAGCGGGCTGCACCTAGTCTGTCTAACTATGCAGGTAGTTATTTTAATATAGAGGGTATAGAGATAGTATTCATTAACCCCCTCAAACAACTAGCTACTGTTAGCTACGGCAAGTTTATGGCAACCCGTCATATATCTAAGTTATCTAATCCTGATAATTGGTTTAAACCCCCTGAATTTAAATGGCATGTAATAGATGAACGTAACTACGAGTCCGCTTTAGCATGTCTTAAACAAGATAACTGCCTGTTAATAGGTATTGATGTTGAGACTCTTAAAGACCACACCCGTATTAAGTGCTTATCTTATACTGGCCTGTGGGAAGATAGCAGTGAGCCTAGCGGATACCATACTGAGACTTATGTATTAGCTATAGATAGTATGTTTGCAGTAGAGATAATGCGTAAGTTTAATTGGGACACTAAAGCAGCTAAGGTAATGCAGAATGGTAAGTATGACATAGCTTATTTTGCTAGGTACAATGCACCTGTATATAATTACCAATATGATACTGCTATGATGTTCCATTCGTGGTATGCAGAGTTACCTAAAGACTTAGGTTTCCTTAACAGCTTCCTTATTCGTGAGGCTTATTACTGGAAAGACTTATCAGATACAAATGACTTGTATGAATACTATCGCTATAATGCTCTTGATACTTGGGGTACTGTTATGGCGTGTGTTGTCATGTTAGCAGAAATGCCAGATTGGGCTATTAAGAACTATAAAGATGAGTTCCCGCTAACATTCCCTAGCCACATGTGTGAGTTACGTGGTATAAAGCGTGACATTAGTAGGATGGAAGAAGCCTATAAACAAGGTGATAGTATACGTGCAGAATACCAAGCTAGATTAGATACAGTATTAAGTACCCCCGAAGGCTCTGAATTTAATGTAAGTTCGCCTAAGCAAATGAAGCAACTATTATTTATATTAGGTTGCGGTGACTTAAAGTCTGCTGATGAAAAAAGTCTAAAGAAGGCTATGGATAGAAGTCCTATTAATCAACGTATATTAGGTTATGTATTAAACATACGTAAGATTCGTAAGGAACTATCTACATATATAACAGTAGGTAAAGAGTTCCAAGAAAAGAATAAAGATAGAATACTATTCTCTATTAACCCACATGGCACTGATACAGGCAGACAAGCTAGTAGAGAACATGCTTTTTGGTGTGGAGTTAACATACAGAATATACCTAGAGGTGGTGCAGTTAAGTCTACTTATGTAGCAGATGAAGGCTTTGCTTTATTTGAAGTAGACTTAGAACAAGCTGAATCGCGGGACACTGCTTATTTAAGTGGTGATACTAACCTTATTAATGCGGTTGAACACTCACCTGATTTTCACAGTGCTAATGCTAGTGCTTTCTTCGGTATACCCTTTGAAGATATATTCGATGTTAAGGCAGGCAAAGTACTTAATAAACCATTACGACAATTAGCTAAACCTGTTAACCACGGTGCTAACTATAACATGGGAGCCTACGTATTAATAGATACTATGGGTGTTGCTCATATATGGTTAGCTAAAGAGTTACTAGCTTTAAATAAATTCTTCTCTGCTGTGCAGGTGGCTGAACATCTGTTAGAACAATTCCACAAGGCTTACCCCAAAATAAGAGCTGTATTTCATAAAGGTGCTATTAAAGAAGTATTACTTACTGGATTACTACGCTCTCAAGCAGTTCACCATAACTGGACTGAAACTAAAACCATGCTAGAAAACCCCTCTATTAAAGATAAATGGAACTCTGAATGGGAACATATGTATACCGAAGCTGGCGGTGCTTGGACTAGAAGGTGCTTTAAAGACCCTAGTAAGTCTAAGACAGCGGCTAACGCTTACATAGCACACCCACCACAATCCTTAAATGCAATGACACTAAATAAATCATTTATTACAGTATATAAAGATATAGCAATCAATCCTAAGTATAGCGATAATTTCAAGTTAATAGCACAAGTTCATGATTCCATAATAGGGCAGTATAGATTAGGTCATAGTTATTTAATGGAGATGGTCAGAGAACGTATGGAAGTACCAGTAACTATTAAAGGTTACGATAACATAGTACGTTCTTTCGTAGTACCAGCTTCTGTTAAAGGCGGCCAGCATACTGATAAAGGATATGCCAAGTATTGGGCAGAAACAGAATAACAAATAGAGGTTAGCATGGCTATAGACTACATAGCTACCTATCTTAAATATACTGACGATAATGAGTGTCCGAAGTTATTTCATAGGTGGACTGCGTTAAGTTGCCTTGCAGCAAAATTAGGTAGAAAAGTACATTTTAGATTCGGTCACTTTAATATATACCCTAATATGTATGTCTTATTAATAGGTAGCCCAGGTACTAAGAAATCAACAGGTATCAAGATGGGCGCTAAGTTATTAGGAGATACTGGGTATGATTACTTTGCAGCAAAGAAGACTAGACAGGAAAAGTACCTAACTGACTTAGCAGAGCAATTCCTAAATAAAGGTAAAGATACAAGTGACGTAGATTTAATCCTAGATAACTTAACATTAGATGAAGACTCTGCTAGTGAGAAATCAGCGGCATCTAATAAAGCACCTGCGGAGTCTTTTGTTACAGCTGATGAGTTTAATAACTTTATAGGCTATAACAACGTAGACTTCATTTCTATACTAGGTGAGTTATGGGATTACAATGGAGTATTTGATTACCGTCTAAAGAACAGCGATAGTATTTATATTAATAACCCTACCATTAATATACTAGGCGGTAATACTCAAGTAGGTCTTAACTCAGCTTTCCCTCCAGAGATTATAGGGCAAGGTTTCTTTAGCAGGCTGTTACTTATATACAGTGACCCTAGCGGTAAAGAGATACCATTCCCATTACCTCCAGATGAATCTCTTAAAGGTGATTTAGTACAATTCTTTTCAGATGTAGAAGATAAATTACATGGTGAGATGTTACTAACAGATGAGGCTAGGGAGTTAATGAAAATTATCTACACTAAGTGGGATAGTATTGATGACCCTAGATTTGAACATTATAGTAACCGTAGATTCCAGCATCTTATAAAACTTACTATGGTTATAGCAGCAAGTAAGTTATCTATGCAGATAACAAAGGATGTAGTTATTGAGGCTAATACTGTCCTTACTTTCGCTGAACAGCTTATGCCTAGAGCACTAGGTGAATTTGGTAGAAGTAAGAATAGTGCTGCTACCCATAAGATACTTGTGTTTATCACTAACAAAGGTATGGCTACATTTAAAGAAATCTTTAAGGTTGTTAGCCAAGACTTTGATAAGCGGGAACAAGTAATAGAAGCTATCAACTCATTGTTACTGGCAGATAAAATAGCAGTACAAGAGACTAATAGCGGCAGGACAATCTACTTACCTAAGAAGAAAGTATTATTTGACGGTGAGGATGGATTAGTAGATTGGAAGTATTTAACTCAGGAAGAACTTAACTCTTATTAAATGAGGTTATTATGGAAACACAAAAGAAACAAATTGACTTAGAAGCTATGGTAGATATTGAGTCCTTAGACACAGTAGAACTAGCGGTAGTATTTCAGATAAGTATGGTTATATTCTCACCTACTGAGGAAGTACCTGACTTGTATATGAACTTCTATCTAGACATAGATGAGCAGTTAGATAACGGCAGAACTACTAGTAAGAGTACATTAGAGTTCTGGAACAGCCCTGAAAATAAGCCTATGTTGGATAAGGCTATATCTATTATTAACGAGTCTGAAGTTAGAAGTAATCATAGTATGCACGCGACTGCCTTCACTATTGCAGAGAACATTAACACCATAAATAGAATCTATGGTTATAGTAATGTTAACTTTAATATAGTAGCTTGGTGGTCTCGTGGTAACTTTGACTTCCCTATTCTGAATAACTTATTCAGACAAGTTAATATGCCTGTACCTTGGAGTAAGCACTGTACTATTAAAGAACTTCGTACTTTAGCTGATGAATTAGGTGTACCTAAAGTAGAGTCTGAAGTACCTCATAATGGTATCCATGATTGCAAGGCTCAAATAAAAACTCTTAAACAGTGCAGAGCTAAGATAGCTAGATGGAAAGCTATGGAAGCTAGTGTACTAGGTAAGGAGGTAGACAAATGAAATGGTTAGATAAGTTATTAAAAAATCCTCCTCACTGGCGGGAGTTTAAAGCGGCCAAAGCTAACTTCGTGTACGTGAAGGATGAGTACAATGAAGCTATCAGGTATAGTAGTATATACCATATTTTTGAAGGTGACTGTGAAGATTTTGCTTTTACTTTACAGAAGGCTTTTGGTGGGGGTGATGTAGTATACGCGTCTGTAGATAAGGTAGGTCATGCAGTATTACTTAAAGATGGTTGGGTGTATTGTAACTTATGTAGTAAGCCTTATAAGTTAGCTGATTATACTGCAGGAACAGTGTTCCCTGAAATTAAACTACTGTTTAACTCTATGCCTGTTAGGTGGGAGATTGATAATGAAGGCCGAAAATAAGTGTGTAAACGTAGATAACGTATGTACTTTTATACAATATACAGGAGATAACTTATTGGAAGTACTTGAGTTTACAGGTAGGCACCCTGAGTTCGACTCTTGGTTTTATAGTGACGAAGAGTATGTTAAGTACGTTAAGGATAACGGTAATGTGTTTAAGTTATTTAGACCTCATCCTCTAGGAAATAGGTACGATGAAGTTAATGTAGGTGACTATATAATAGACATACTTGCCTATAAGTTAGTAGTCACTGAACAGCAATTCAACAAAAGGTGCATAGTATTATGATTAGTAAAATAAATCCAGCACAGCAACAAGTAGCTAAGCTAACAGCTGTTATGGCTATTATACAGGCTCAAGTAAAAGCTAATCCGGTACCTGTATTACAGGAAAGTATTACTTTGATTGAGGTTCTTAATAACGCTCTTAAGAATATCTCATCTTTAGTACAGCCTACACCTAAGCCTTTTGGTATGTATAGCTGTACTGTACAAGATACTATTGCTAACATAAGCAGAGTATTAGCTAAAGCTAGAGCTGATTTAGATGAAGCTAATAGTACGCGGTTGCCAGCATTAGCAGATACTATCAGTGAGATTGATATATACAATGCGTATATAGCAGGGTTTACTATTAGCGCTGAAGGTTTTAATGCAGAATACGGGTGTAGAGAACAAGACCTATACCGTCGTTTTAAACTGTATGCTAAACAAACTCTAACTGATACTCAGTGGAGTAAGATAAAGGAGGTAATAAACAAATGGCCATAGCAGGTGCTGCTTATTTTTCTAAGGAGCGTGTCTGGTTAATGCAAGAAGTTAACAGGCATCCTCCATTAGTTCGTTGCTTACTTGACATGGGACTGAATATTAATAACCCTCTGAATTGGGGTCAGTTACTAGGTCAAATAGCAGCTTATGTTAACGTAGTCTTAGAAGGCGTGTATACTGAAGATGAATTAAATCCTATATACACTGCCATTAGGGACAAGTTAATTACACGCCGTATTAAAGGTTATGCTGATGTTGCAGCTATAGGCTTTGAGCAGTACGGTACAGACTCCACAGAAAATAAAATCATTCATTAGGAAACTACTATGAAACAAGTTACAGATATTAAAAACCTTATGCCAATAGGTATGCGTGAACCGGAACGTTCTCAAGCAGTAGAAGAAGTACCGGAAGAAGTAATAGCAGAGTATGTGGAGATGGTAGCTAAGTTAGCTAAACCTCCGCAAGATATAAAGGGCGTAAAAGTAGGTAGCTTAGAAGTGATAGCGCAGTTAGCTAGTAACATCTCTGGTGCCGCTAGTATATTGCAGGATACCTGTGAGCACCTACTAGAAACTAGTAAACTAGGTTATAAGGTAGACGATAGTTTTATCGAGGCTGTTAAGACAACTGATGTTTTAGAGCCTTTCCCTGATGCTACTTATGAAGAAGCTTTTATTAACATACTGCTTAATAACTTGCATATGTATATGGGCGTAGCTGGTGAGTTAGGTGAATTGCTGGATGCTATTAAGAAGAATGTAATCTACGGTAAACCTCTTGATACTAAGAATGTATTAGAAGAGTGCGGAGATATCATGTTCTATACTACTGGCGGGGCGCTATTATATAAGACGGAAGGATTAAAGCCTAGTAAGGAAAGCTTGGATAGGCTATATAAGACTTCCCCTGTTACTGACGGAATGGCTTCGTTATTTACCTGCTTAGGTATTACTAAGGAAGAAGCAATGCATGCTAACATGGATAAGTTAGTTAAGGCAGCTAATGCGCGTTATGCAGAAGGTAAGTACTCTGATGCACAAGCTATTAATAGGGCGGATAAAGCAGAAGGGGAGTAGTGACATGAACACACTGCCTAGGGAAGAGATTATATCTTTGCTAAATAGTGGTGAGGTGGATTTAGTCATAACTGCTACTGTACACGATGCCAGACAAATACGTTCGCAGACTGAGTTTAAGTTCTGTAGGCATATAATGTCTGTATTTAATGTAGATAGGGGGACTAAGGGAGTTAGATTTAAGACGGTTGCTTTAGATGAGTCTTTAGACCTAAGAAGGTTAAGTAGCTTTGAAGAAGATAGACTAGCTGCTGCCTTAACTTCCCTTAAGCAAAGAGGCACAGAGTTGCGGCAATAAGTAAAAAGCTGGGCATCCGTTCCCAGAAAGTACCACTACCAAGAGGAAATTAATATGGCTCAATGTACTACAAGAACACTTACTACAGCTACACTAGTACTAAGTGAAGGTGAAGCACGTTACTTACTTGCACTTACTCAAAACTACTTACAAGGTCATTCAGAAGATGAAGACGAAGAAGATGCAGAAATTAGACATAGTATATTCTCTGCTTTAAATAAAGCTGGAGTGTCTCTTACACCTTCTTTCTGATTAGTCTTCCCCGTAGAAATCTCTAGGTGGTTTACCTCCCATTATTATTTGCATGTGTTTAGAGTATGGACTGTTTAAGTTATCAGCCAGTTCATTAGCTTGAGACAAGTTAGCAGATTTATATAGTGAGGTATACCATCTATTAAACCCAGTAATATCCCCGCCTATCTCTGCATATCTCTGTGCAAACTCATCTATCTTAGCCGCATCAGGCTGCTTACCAGCAATAAGTTCAGTTTTAATAGCTTTACCTAATACCTGTCTACGAGCATTATCTTTCATTTGATAAGCCGTAGTTCTATATACAGTGTCCTGTGCAATAGCTTCATCTAGTGGCTTAGCACCTGCTAACCTAGTTAAGTTAGTTAGCGTAAGTAAGTCATTTGCAGCTATAACATTACCACGGCTACTAGTACTATAACTAGCTTGCTCTGGGTTATTAAAACCTTTAAGTGCCACAGCCAGTCCAGCTAACGGTCTGCTAACAGCATTATGTTCTAGTCCATTTAGCAATGCAGTACTAACATCCGCGCCATTAGCTAAACTACCTATTGTACCGAATATGTTACCTAACATCCTGCCAGTAGCTTGAATAGCTGGAACTTCTGCTGGGTTAGTAGGTAGTATAGTAACGTGCCTTGGGTTAATGTCGCCGCGAGTATATAAGTTAATCTTTAATGCTGGGTCTATTAAACCAAACATATTAGAACCTAACCCATACATTAACCAATCACCTGCTTCCTTACCTGCCGTACCATACACAGTAGTAAAGGCATCTTTATGTTCATTATTACCTGAAGCATTACCTAGTATATGTGTGTTGACAGCATTAAACCCAGGTAAGCCGTTCATACCATGGATAGTACCTTGTAGTGCTAATAAGGTAGCAGCATCTTTAGCATGTCCCTCACCCATATGTCTTAATAGCTGTTGAAGTAAGTTAAACTGGTAAGTTTGAAACAGACCTATTGCTTGTCCTATAGCACCACTAAATACCCCAGGTCTCTGTGCAGCTAAATAGTTACCTTGAGTACGGTTAACAAAGGTATTGATATATGCCCAAGCTGTCTTCTCATCCATAACACCATGCTTAACAGCTACATCAGTTATTTGTTTCATAACATCAGCAGCAACAAAGCGGTTAAACTCTTCCGCTAACTTGTTACCAGTTATCTTCTCACCTAAGTTACCAAACTTCTCAGCACCTTTAGATACTCTTTGTAGGATACCATTAACTTCTTCAAAGGATTCCTTGCCAGTAAGTGTTAAGTCATCAATAGACTTCATATACTGGTCACTGATACTAGATAATACGCCGCGTTCCCTGTACATCTTGAACTCAGGGCTATTCCAATTAAACTTCATCATAGAGTTGCCAATAAGCTTATGCGCAGAAAACATAGTTTTATCAGTACCTATGACTTTAATATTAGCTAGCTGTGCTAACTCACCTGCTGCATCAGCATTACTGGAATTAATAGCACGAATAACAGCTTTAGTTTCACTACCTAATAATACGTTAGCTGATACAGTGTTCACCACGGCGTTGATACTATCTAACCTTAACACGACTGTAGCTAGCATACTATTGACTTTCTGTATCATAGTAGAAAGCGCACCTTTAGGTACTGTACTGTTAGCGAATAGTTGCATATCAGCATTGTAAGCAACACCTTGATAGCCACTCTCTTTAAGTATGTTATTTACACTGTTAAGTTTATTGTCTAGTGAGGCTCCAGATACTTCACCTGCCATAGCTTGATGAATACGCTTAAACATAGTACTGACACTGCGGTCTAACATAGTGCTAGCATTCATCCAATAAGGATAGTCATTATGCCTAGATACATTAAGTGCTGTCTTTATGTAATCATTAAATGGATTATTAGACAGAGACTCAGCGAATTTAGCTAAACTAACATTAGAGAAAGTGGAAGTCTGTAAGTTAGTAGCTTCTTCACCAAGTCTTAATAACTCTTGAAACTCTACTTCATACTTAGCTGTAACACCTTCTCTTACAATATTAGCTGCCTTAGCATTATGCCACTTAAGAACATTCTGCGTAATAAGAGTAGGGTCAGTAGGAGGGTTATAGTTAGCAGATACACCTAAGCGCTTAACTTCCATGTCTAGGTAGTTACTGTTAATAGTCTTCTCATACTCATACTGGCCTATAGACTTGTAATACTCCTCAGCATCCCGCTTAAATAACACCTTAAGCTGAGGGTTACTTTTAAGAGTATTACTCATAGTCTCTAATTCTTCCTCACTAGTAGCATATATAGTACGATGATGATTACCAGTAGTAATGCTGTTATCTATTACGATAGCAAAGTGCTGGTAGTCACTAGGGTTAACAGGAATAGGATAGTACTCAAGAGGGTCTCTGTTAAGTTCTATTCCTTGAGCAGAGCGGATAGCAGCAAGGTTATTTACATTCTTACCGTTAAGTTCTATGTGAGCCTTAATAGCTTCTGCTGTTTCCTTGTTCTTAATAGGTATGTTCTCAGGAGTCCTAGAATCAAACACTGGGCGAGTAGGTGGTTCTTTGCCATTATCTACTGCTTCTTTAGCCATCTTCTCCCACTTATATAGGTTAAGCGGAACCATAGCATTACCAGCATCATTAAGGGTATACTTAGTTTCAAGCGCCCGTAAATTAGCATCTAAGGTTGAGAACTCAATAGCAGCTTTTTCGTTATTACGTAAGTTATATAGCGGGGCATTCAACCTAAGTTCTGCTGCTTCTTTGGCCTTAGTTATTGCTCTGTTAGTAACATTACCTACGTACTCTACTGTACTTGCTAGCGAGCCATAGTTACCGTTACTAAAACTAAGGAAGCCAGGCCCTGCTCCACTAGACTTAGCCTTTGATTTAATATCAGAAGAAAAGATATCAGGTAGCTGCCTAAAGAAGTCACCCAACACCGTAGCACTTGCTCTATCCATACCTTGTCTATATACACGTTGCTGCTCCTTAATAATAGTTACAGCCTTAAGTACGTTACCATCTAAGTCATTAAAGTTAGAGATATCATAGGCTACGTTAATATGTTGTGGGCGATTCCAGATAGCTACTTCTTTACCGTCAGCGAACTTATCAGAAAATTCCTTAGCATAAGATTGGAGTGCTGTGAAGTCACTAATATCAAAGTCGTCTGCAGAAGTAGTAGTTTTTAACTCGCCACTAAGTACTTTATTTTTAACATTAATTATGGCCGCTATTTCTTCCTGAGTTGTAGCAGTAGGCTTAGCACCACCAGCCCTGTACATTAACTCATTAGCAGCTTCTAATTTCTGTCTTATAATAAAGTCTTTAAGTCCAATAGTACTTAGGTCTTCACCTTTAGGTAAACCAGATATTTGCAGGTAATCTAATGCTTCCTCCCCGTACTGTTGATAAGCACGTTCCAATAAAGGGAAGTCATTAGCATCTACATATAACTTATTCTTAGCAGATAGCTTTAAATCAGGTATAGATTGTGCCCATATATAACGAGCATTAACTGTTAGCTTGTCCGCTTTGAATAAGTTAAAGGGATTCTTAGACTTACCGCTAGCTTTAGCAGTATGTTCTTTTAATGAGAAAGAGAAAGTTTTCTTACCAGCAGTTACCTTGGTACGAGACTTATTAATCTCAATCTTCTCTCCCTTCTTAAGTGTATCCGCAAGCTGAGTTATTATGGGCTTCTCAAAAGATATCTTACCAGCATTCTCGCCCCATAACTTAGCAGTACCTTCATGTATATCTGAGTCTAGGAACTTCTTCATTTCCTCGTCAGTAGCTTTACCTAGTGCTACCTTCTCAGTTAGCTTCTCGTATTCCTTTATTAGCTTAGGGTCTTTAGTTAGCCTGCTAGTTTCCTTTAAGCCAGTAACGAACTTAACTTGCTCTTCAAAAGGAAGTTGTTTAATGTTATCCGTAAGCACTGCTGATACTTCATAATCCTTACCGGTAATATCATTAAAGTTCTCTCTTAACCTGTTCTCAAGCTTAGCCTTAGTAGCTTCTGCTTTGTTCTTTAATATAGACTGGCGCTCTGGACTAAAACTAGTAGGGATATCAGGCATGTTATTAATAGTGTCCAAATCCATAATAATCTTAGCGTGCGGGTCTGTGATATTATGTTGCTCAGGAATATGAGTCCAAGGCATAGCTTCAATAGTTGCAGCATCAGCTTTGTTACGGATAGCGAACTTAATAGAGGCCGCATCTACTGCCCCTCCTATACCTGTAAATAAGGCTGCACCAAAGAGCGCGTTTTTAGCTATATCAGAGAAATCCTGTTCTTCTAATATAGGACTGCTATACATAGTAGCTGCTACCATACCTTCAAAAGCCAATGCTTCTAAGAAGTTCTGTTGAGCACCACTAGCTAAGGCTTTAAGTGCATTACCTTGAAATAGTGATGTAGCAGTACCAGTAGTAGCTACTTCTTTAAGTGCCTTACCTAAGTGCAGTGGTTTATTAGGTGCTAGTAGCCCTAGTGCTTTACCCATACCAGAACTAAACTTACCCGCACCTATAGCAGTTTGCAGTGATTTCTGACCCAGGTTTAAGAACCTCACACCAGCTGTACCTGGAATAAAGGAAGACACTATAAACCCAGCTAAGTCTGCGCCTTCTTTATATTCCTTATAATAATCAACCCAGTTATCACCGAAGTTAGCTATAAAGTCTTCTGTCTCTCTGGTCTCTAAGTCAGCACCGAACAAATTACCTATATTAGTAGGCATGTTATATAGTTCGTTTACGCCGCTCATTAGACTAACGCCAATAAACTTAGGTATACTGGCAGTTAAATCAGAGGCAGATTCTAGGAATGTTTTATTCCCATTAGCTATGGATTGAGTATCGGCAGCAGTAGCCCAAGCTGGTGGACTAGCTGCACTGCCTTTAGTGTACTGGTTAATATAATCTTGGTATGCATTAGCCATTAGTTATTATCCTCGCTATAATTAGTAGCTGCTGGAGTGTTGACTATATACTTAGTTAGCATGTTCTCTATTTCTACAGGTGAAGTGAAGTCAATAGCTACAGTAGGTTCAGGACCTTTAATAAGTTCTGTAGTTGTGTTAACTCCGCCTACTACAGTCCTATCTACTAAGAAGCCACCAACTTTACTAAGCATAGATGAGTTATCTGCTGGCTTAACTACACTCTTATAGCTACTTTGCGGTGCTATGTTGTAACGTTCAAAGCCGCCATTAATACTATTATTATACTGAACAGCTGTGTCAAAGATAAGCTCTATACCATCAACTACTTCTTCAGCTTTAATAGTACCTGCATTAACAGCAGCTGCACCCATAGTTAATAACTTGTCAGGATTAGCATCCTTAACACCTTCTGCATTAGAAAGTACTTTAGTATAGAATGCACTGTTCTTAACAGCTTCACTATACTCAGTAATTACTGATAATGGCGGAGCATGATAAGGGTTAGAGTAATCATCTGCCTTGATGTTAGATGTATAGTCATTAATTAACTCTGATAAGGTAGCATTAAATAACGCTTCGGCTTCCTGAGCAGTCTTAGGCTCTATACGCTTCTGTGTTCTTGTGTCTATTTTATTAGACATAGCAACTAATGCTTGCTCAGCTAACTTAAGTCCTGAAGATTGCAGGTTAGCAGGTACGCCATTAGGAGATAACTTAGATACAGTAGTAAGGGCATCAAATGGCGATGTACCTATTTGTACTGATTCACCTTCGCCGCCACCCATTAAATACAAGTCTCTCCAACGAGTACCTAACTCAGTTCCTTTTTCAGCACTGAATCTTTCACGTAAAGTAGCAGAAGAAGTTAGTGGTAATCCTAATGCAGCTTCTGCTTTATTTACCCTAATAGCTATGTCTTGCTCAGTGAGTCTAGTAGATGCTAACTGGCTATTAAGTACACTAAGTTCAGTCTGTAACTTCTCTACTTTCAGAGGGTCAGTAACTTTAGCTTGTTCAATTTGACGTTTCTTCTCAGCTAGGTCTAGCTCTAATAACTCACTACGAGTAGCAGAGTCTCTTTCTACGCGCTCTAGGTTCTTAGTATCAAGGTCTATGCGCTTCTCTGTTAACTCTTGTTGTTTACGCTGTAACTTAATGCGTTCCTGTTCCGTTACTTCTGACCTTTCAGCCTGCGCTAATCTTACAGCTGCCATAGCATTCTTAAGTTCTTCCCCTTTCATACCGAATATACGAGCGACGTCCTGACTATTACTAGCAGCACGTTCTACTTCGTTATTAGATAGTTCTTGTTCAGCCTTAGCTTTAACAACTTCATTGTTAGCTGCAATTATTTCATTATTAACAGTTCGCTTAGTATTATTCTGAATAGAATAAATAGACTCAGTAGCATTAGCCACGCTAGTTAGTTCATTCTGAGTACCTAGTAAAGCTGCCTTATGAGCATCTATCTTAGGTTGCATCATCTTAATACGAGTATTGCTAATAATAGTATCCAAGAAACCTATACCAGTAACTTCCTCGTTACTAATATCTCTAGCTTGGTCATATAAGTCATCAAGGGCACTAGCTTCTGTGCGGATTTCAGTCATAAGTTCTGACAAATAATTCACATCAGCAGAGTCGCCGACAGCATCAATAACTGCGTTCTCTGTTTTAAGAACTAAATTAGCTTTCTCAGTAGCAACTATAGTAGTGGCCTCTGCGGCATTAGTAATAGCAGCTGCCTTAGCATCCCTAGCAGCATTGCCTTCCCTTTTATTAGTTTCCAGCTCTTCTACATAGCCTTTAACTTCTGCTGATTGAGATACCATTAACTCTTCTGCTTTTTTAAGGCGCTTAGTTATTTCTTCAGCGCCAATGTCAGTAGCTGCTTTCTGGTCTTCAGAAGGTAGAGCTTTAAATATACTGCCTAATACAGGATTCATAATAATTCCTTACTTATAGACCTAGCCCAAAGTTAACACCTGCGGATTTAGACTTACTATTAGAGGATTCATCGAATTCTGTTTCAGTGACACCTTCGGTAGTAGTAACTTCTTCCGCTGTAAGTGCTGCTAACTCTGCTAATATTTTAGCTGTTAAGTCTCCTGCAGCCTCACTAGCTACTGAGCTATCATAAATACCAGAGACTTGTTCAGTACTAAACACTTGAGACAGTCCTTGATTCTCACCCATAAAACTATCAAGTAAGTAATTAAGTGTATCTGTGTCAAGCTGTTTACTAGTAGTCTGAGTTCCAGATACTACACTAGTTTCTGACCCGCTCTTATCTGATCTGCTTTTTTCTGTTTCTGCGCTTCCGCCTAAATCAAGACTCATAATACTCTCCTATTAGGTAGTAGGTATACGTCTGCTACTTTAACAAACCCGCATTTTTTAGCAAAATTACCTAGCATTATACCAAACTTAGTTGTTTCATCAAAGTGGGTTACTATATACTTAGCTTCTTTATCATACTCAGTGAACACCCACAGACATACTAATTTAGTTAGCTGTCTAGCTACTTTACGATGTTCTGGCATTATAGCTATATGCCCTTCGTATCCTTCACCTTTGTGCTCTAAACTGAATATAATTTTATATGTATTATACTCAAGCGCTAAGTACTTAACCCCGTTAGCTAAGTCGGTTATATTTGAAAACTTATCTTTAAGCTGAGGTATCTTTGATGCAACATGTAATACTTCAGATAAAGTAACGGGGCGAATTGTGTAGTTCATGTTAATAAGTATACTCTATGTAAGGTGTAAATAACAATAGGGTCATGCGTATTTACGGTGATAAGGCATCTATCTCAGACTCTAACTCATCAACCTTTTCTGCTAACAACTCTACAGCAGCATGCAGACTAGCTATATAGTTGTAAGCATCAGGACTTACTTTCTTTAAATCATCAGAAGGGAATTTAGGTATATCTAAGTTAATAGCCATTATCGTCTCCCTGCTATTGTGTACTTACAGATAACATCAACAAGGTTAAATTTACCTTTCATGATAATGTTATGATACTGCGCCTGAGTTAGTATATTGAATATTCTCTTATTACCTACACTAGCCGCATCATAAGCTTTAACCATAGCTTCATAGAAGTTAGGTAGTACATACCTGTCATACACATCTAGTTCAGCTACTGGAAATATGTTACTAACTGTTAGTCCCTGAAGAGTTATTAACCTTTCGCGACTATACTGTAACTTACCTAAAATAACTACACCATTAGAATCTGCCGTAGGACTCCAATCTAGGTACTCTACTTTACCGTCTGCACTTAAGAAACCTATGCTGGTTTTAGCAGGAGCTTCTTGTTTGTTATGTAACTCTAATACATCCACATGAGTACACTTAACCTTACCTAGTCTTGATAACTCTACGTCATATATAAGAGCGTAAGTAAAGGTAGGTAAATCAGAGTTAGCTATACCTATTCCGTAAGATATAACTAAGTATCGGTTGGAGATAAAGCTTACTGCCTTAACTATTATGTCAGTAGAGGCTACTAAATCAACATAGTTAAAGGTCATAGTTTCATCATCAAAGTCTTCATACATCTTACCTGATATAAAGTCAGTGATATCTGGAAGTATGTTAGATGCCTCAGTGTTAGTAACTGACTGGAGTCCTGCATCACCATAAGTAAACTGCTCTCTAGCAGATGATTCATAACTAGTAGTTATTAGCTTAGAACCGCCTTTAGAACCTACTACACTAGAGAACTTAAAGGGGTAAGAAACACTACTAGTTAGTGTAGCAGACACAATGTTACCTTCAGTATAAACTAAGAAACCAGTAGAGTTAGGTACGGCAAATAATATATTACCTTGTATTTCCTGTATCTTACCTGCACCAGCACCAGTAACATCACTAGGTGTAAAATCAGTAGGGTCTATGGTAGACGACCAAGCTACACTATCTTCTGTGTATGCAACTAAGTAACCACCAGATGCTACAACACCTAGTACTTCACTGGCATCTAACCCAGTTAGTGTTACAGGCTCTAAAGCCACGTTGTCTTCACTATATGTATAGCAACCTATGTTAGATAAATACACATAAGTAACACCATTAACAGTACCGGTAGTTACTTCATATGTACGCTCTATTAATATAGGGTCATCCGGCCCAGTAGGTTCAGGCAATAATACAGGTAGTCTATACCATTCAGAGGTATCAGTATCTAGTACAAATGCCTCATTGATATTAGTGAACGCAATAGTTACTTTATTTTTATCTGTGGAATACACAATCTTATTTGTATAAATAACTTCGTTCTGGGAATCAAGTAAGCTTTGTACGGCTGGTACAGTGAACACTAACTCAGTGCTATTAAGCCCTTGTCTAGTAGGCATTACATTATGACAATAAGCTATGGCAGGATTAGAAGGAGCTACTTCATTGTTATTATCTACGATGATAGTACTAGACTGGTCAGTAGATAGTAAAGAAAAGTTAGTTTCTTTTATTTGGATGGAGTAATTTATAACTGCCATAATGTAATTCCTATTAACCTAATATTTTAATCAGTTCTGCTTTGAACTTAGTTATAAGATAAGCTATAACTGTTATTACTACACTAAAGCCACTAACCCATTTAAAGAACCTTTGTATACCATTGACAACTTTCCAGGTAGTTACTACTCCCTCTGTGTTAGTCTTTAAGGTTTCTACTGAGGTTTTAATTTCTTTAACAGCTGTCAGTAGTTCGTGCATGTCTCTATCACGCATACTATCTTTAGCTATATACTTCTCTAAAGTAGTTTCTAGCAGTTCTAGTCTAGCCATGGCGTCTGCAATCTCTCTAATAGTGTATTCGTCGGGCATCTTATTAGTTCCTTGTACAATATACTACTCATGTACATACTTACTTCTCTTCTGTGGGTTTTTTACGCTTAACTAGACCTGCCAGTTTATCAAAGGCACCATTTACTTTTTCAATAGCAAAATAAAATGCTAAGATAAGTAAGAAATAAGGGCCAAGCATCTCACCAGTTTCTAGCATTTCACCAGAACTAGCTTTCATAGCATCAGTAATTAACTTAGCTTTTTTCTGGTCTTCCATAAGTAAATAGAACCACCCGCTAGCTAGTACTTTACCTAACAACCCTGACATAATACATAGTAAGAAACACACTGTTAGTGCTATGGCTATAAACTGACGAGTACTAGCAGCAGGGCCGGTAGCAGATAACCAGCTGAAAATGAAGCCTCTAGTATCTGCCTGTGCCTCTTGGTTAGTATAGAAAGCTTCATCAACTGTATTTACTATGCCCTTGGCTAAATCATTATTACCGCTAAAGAAACTGAGTATTGACTTAATCACCGTATATCACTCCTCTTACCTTTGCAGCCTCTTTATGGCGGCGAGTTCTAAAGTTATCTTTGAAGTCAAGTAAGTTATAGTATGCATCAACCCACTGATTAGAAGTTACCTGAGACCAGAACTTAGGAGTCCTAGACGGCAAGTCACCGTACTGGAATGCAACACTAGCTATTACTGTTCTCAGATTTTTATCTAAGTACCTGTAATCAATACTAGTATCTGCTGCAGCCCAATCTTTTAACAAGTTAACTAAGGCTTCCCTATGAGACAAATTATCTATCTGCAAGGCTTCCGTCTTAGTTAGTACTAGAGGGCACTCTTTTAACTTATAGATAGCTTTATTACCAGTTAATCCTAAGAAAGGTGTAAGCTTAGCTATTAAGTAATCAGGTAGTGCCTTAATATCAGTAGCTGAACGCTGACCTAAGTCAAAGCCTGTAGCTATAGTAACTCCAGACTCAACTTTACCACCATCAGGAGGAGGGACGTAACCAATAGTGGCACATCCCCCTTCTAGTTCAGCAATGAATTCCCAATCAACTAATCTACTGATGTTTATCATAGAGGCTGTATCTCGAAATGGAACTCGTTAAAGTAACCTGTAATAACAGTACCAGCTGTATTACTTACACCAGTGTTATATAGTACTTGTACACAGGGGCGAATATTAGTACATCCTTTAGGTACGATACCACCTATGCGAACATACTGCCAGTCATTCTGTAAGGTTTCTACCCTAGCTTCTACCTTATCACCAAGCTTCCTATTACCTAAGGCATCATTATAATATATGATTACCTGAAACAGACCTGCATCATTAGAAGCATCCCAGTCATTACGTATATAAACACCACCAGTATAAATATCACCTGGTTTACATGCAAAGTACTGACCTACTTCTAGACCTTGTAGACCACCATCACCTGCGTAAGTAACTTGTATCTTACCGAAACGAGAACCCCAGTTAGGTGTTATACTACCATCAACAGTTTCTGAGGTAAGTACTAAGTCACTAGAAGTAGCATTACCGCCTAAGAACTCACGCTTATGATATACACTCATATCAGAAGATTCACAGTCACCATTAGCCATCATGTTAGTGTATTTACTGACAGGAGGTATATAGTAATCTACGAAACCTAAGTAGTGAGGATTCTGAATAGCTACTCTGCCTACTCCATCTACTAAGTAGTCATGAGGAGCATAACCTGAGCCACGAACATTGTAATCACCAGACATATTATAAGTACAATCTCTCATAATAAGCCCGCCTGTCTTACCTTCAGTAGCATCTGAGATAAAGTAAGGTTCATCAAAAGCACGGTTGTTATTAGGTACCCATGATTTAGTTATACAGAATAAGCTAGCCCCAGTGACCTCTACATACTTAAATGTAGTTAAGCTGTTATTAGGGTTTTCTATATGACCTTCCCAATATACAATTGCATCACGCTCAGTAACAATAGGAATGTTATTGAATGAACTACCCAGTATGTGCCATTCGCCCCTAGTAAAGTAAACAGGCGTATTACTGGTATCAGCAAAGAAGCAATCACGGATAACCATACACTCACCAAAGTCAACAGCAGCGTTCCAAGCAGATGGAGGCATCTTAATAACACCCCCAATAGTACGACTATTAGTAATATGAAACTTCCATACATAATCAGTGAACTCAAAAGTAGTTTTAAATCCTCTGACGCTTACATAATCTATACTACCACAACTAACTTTGTCTTCACTAGCGCCAGTACCTATCTGTATAGCTGAGGCAGTAAACTCACTGTTCTTAGGGCCACCAGATAAGTTAAGGTGAGTAATGAATGACTTAGCCATACGGTCATTAGCTTCATAAACATCTTCACCTTTAATAAGTAACCCGTAACCTTCAGCTGGTACGCTATCCCAATATAGTCTACTAGGTTGTCCGCCTCTTCCTTCCCAACTAGTTGCAAAGCCATCTATAATAAAGCTATCAGTACCCATGTTGTAATTAGGTTTAAAGAATACAAGCGGCATATTAAGTGCAGCGGCAACAGCATTAGCTACAGCTATCTTATCACCTGCGTAAACATTATAAGCAGCTGCGGCACCAGCATGTTCTGGAGTTACATAACCATTAGGAAACATACCTACTAAAGTATTACCATCAGTAGTAGGTATGTATCTGCAACCATCACCAGCTACAGCTTGACCTACTATCTTAAGGTACATGTTACCACTTACATTATGCTCTGTAGACGATGTAGCTAAATAAGAGCCTGTAGTAATAAAAGTAAGTACTTCAATAGTTTCGTCTTCTACTGCAGCTTCGAGGCTAGGGTAAGTAGCACTTGGAATATCCGGAGTAACTTCTTTAAACGTCACCTCAGTAGTACCTATCACTAACGAACCAGTATATACTGAATGATATAACTTACTGTTAGCAGTTACTAGTACTGTACACCCACTAACTATTAATGATGTGTCCGCCCAGTCAGCTGCTACTTCCCAGTTGCCAGTACTGGCTACATAGATACCGTTATTAGCAGCGTTACTTTGCCCTAATACTAGTACTCTGTCACCATTAGCTATGTCCCCAGACTCCACTGTCTGTAATCCAGATAGCGTAATATCCTCTATAGCTACATGAGCGACAGGTAAAGTAGCAGCATCTACATCAGGTACAACTGGTGCAGGAGGTAACTCAATAACTAAGTCCGCTGAAATACCAACCTTACCTACTGCGACCAAAGTAAGTCCAGCTACCACTGTATCTAGTAATAGTAAGAAAGACGAATCAGTAAGTTCTATCCAGTCTTTACCTAAAGTAAGGTACTTACCGTCAAGATAAAGTTCTAGTGCACCAGTATGCATAGCATAAGTGAACTTAGTTAAAGTATAGTTCTTTTTGCCAGCCTCAGTAGTAAACACTTCAGGTACAGACATAGTATTGCCTGATATCTTAGTGAGTTTGGAAGGCTCCCATACAGTAGCATTAGCATTGCTCATATTGTTATCCTCTAATAAGGCTGTTAGTAACCAGTAGTAGCTAGGCCGATTTGCTTAAGTATTTTAAGCTGCTCAGCTACTTCTGCTCTCTGTGCATTTGATTCTTCTAAATAACCTATAACCCTAAGCACTGTCCTAGCTGCCTCATGGACTATAAAATAAGGTACTAAATCCGCCACCCAGGAAGAGTAATCTTCTTCAGTTAGTACAGGAAGTACATACAAGCCAACTAGTACTTTATCAAATGCACAGCTAGCTCTTAACTCTATATTCCTGCCAGCTACATAGTATACATCCCTTTTTAAGTACCCGTAATCATCAACTACGTTATCAGGAGTAACTTCTGTAAAAACTACTCCCTGCTCATCATTCTCATTTTCTACTCTTTTTATGTAGTTAATAGCATTGAAGTTAGCGAAAGTGCTATTTAGGTCTATGTACTGCTTATGATTAGGTTCATCAAACTCCATACCAGTTTCATATAAATCACGATAATAGAAATCTGATTGATGGGCTTTAAGTGTAGCTTTCTTAATAGCAGACTTAGTTTGTGCTTCCAAATCACGTCTATTAGTGATAAGGTATACTTCTTCTAGTATTTCAGCAAAAGTCATTATGTAATCCTCGGTAGGGAATTAACTTAAAAAGCCACACTAGTATAACTAATGCAGCTTATTTAAATTAACTAGCTGTGTCGGCTGAGGTAGCCATTTTGGCAGACTTACCAGTTTGTGGTGTACTACCCATGTCAGTAGAGTAGTCTAAAGTCTTCATTAACTTAGCCTTCTCTTCTTCACGAATCTTAAGTCGCAAACGGATATCTGGGTCGATAGCTTCTTCATCAGAGATAGTATCACCTTTAGTGATAGAATTAACTCCGGATGCGATAACTTCATCTAAATAAGCTATTACATCGGCATCCTTAGTTAAGCATCGCCCACCAGTAAATGTAATTCTTTTACCTGCTGGAGTAACTAATGTGGTAGCTTGCTTAGCACAATTAAATACCTGCCAACCTTCGCTAGGTTCTGCGTTATCAGCAGTCTTATTTTTAAGCGCATCTAATGCTGAATTAGTCATAATTATTTCCTCTCTATATAAGGGGGTAAATAGGGCTTCAACTTATGTATCCACCCTATGTGTTGTGGCTAGCTTAGCCTTGTGCTGCAGCAGTTAGGTTACGAATAACCACGTTAGCAGGTGGGTTTTTAACAGTACAAGTACATTCAGTAGTAAGTGTACCGCCGATAGCATCTACGCCATAATCAGAAGCTACTTTACCCTGAGTATTGTACTCTTTAGACTGAGTTTTACGATTACCTAAGTAAGCTAGGTTAAAGGTAGCTAAATCTACGCCTACTGCTAACTTAGCCCAAGACGCGTTAGAGTTAAACAAAGGGTGCTCAATGATACGGAAAGTCCCACGAGGAGTCTTAAGTGTATCAAAGCGCAGACCGAAGTTAGTTTGCCCGTCCATCAACTGGTAAGTACCGTTAAGGCGGCCAATCTCGTTAAGTACTAACTTAGCTGCACCACCAACAAATAACAGACGTTCGTTACTAGACTTAGGGTCAGTAGCTTGGTCAAACACATTATCTAGCATAGCTAATAACTGAGTCCAGTTAGTAGTAGCGCCAGCAGTAAATGAGTTAACAGAACCACCGTAGCTAGCAGGGTAGTAAGCAGGGTTCTCAACAATGTTAAGTAAACCATCCATAGTACGGAAAGGTTTACCATTACGAGTACCGCTAGATTTCTGACCAAAGAATAACGCCTTCTCAATATCAGCTGCGTGGAAACCAGCACAATCTTGACGGTTTTCTGCTTCAGTCTTATTACCTGCAATTACTTCTACTTGCTCAGCAGTACCAGTGATAGCCCAAGTATTACGGAAGATTTGAGTTAAGTTATTAACTTCAACAGGGATGATGTTATTAGCATCAGGGCGTTGAGAACCTTCTTCAAATGCATTACCTACTTGGTAGAATACATCGTTATCATTAATAGCTTTAGGGCCAGTAGTACCTACATCTCTAGTAACAGAGATACTAGTAGTTGAATTGACAGAGTTAATAATGATGTTTTCGCCGCTACGATCATTTACCAAAATCATACCAGGTAATAACTTATCGGTAGCATCAATAGCAAAGCCTGTAGAGGTAGTTAAATACCCGCCGTCTTTGTTAATAGTGAACTCAGGGAACACCATAGTTTTAGTGAAGAATCCGTGTGTAGTATTAACCGCAGTCTCAGTTTTAAGATAAGAGGTTAACGCAAACAACGGGGCTTGACCATTAGGCATTAGCCTAGTAATCATACTTGCAAACGACTTCTTAGCTAAGTTATTAGTAAAGTTAGTCGTATTAAACACACCAGTAGACATAATAGTCTCCTTAATAGTTTAGTGTAGTTAGTAAAAAAGAGAGTTAATTACTACCTGACTCTATCCAGCTATCCCAGTCTAGGTTTTCAGATGTAGGTGCAGGAGTGGGAGCAGGTTTAGTGATAGTGCCCATTTGCTCTAAGTAGTTAACTGTCATGTCAGATATCTCATTAGGTGACGCATCTGGGTACTTACTTAGTAGCTGTTGCCTAACAGCATCTGCCACTGGTTTTACAGAAGGGTGTTGTAACTGCTTATGACTAGCAGAGAGGTCGTTTTGAGAGGTGTAATTACGTATAGCTTGTTCAATCTTAGGGTTAACGCCGCCTACAGCTTCAGTAATATTACGTTTGCTAAGCTGACTACTAACTCCAGCAGAGTGGGCTAATAGTTGTTGACCGAAAGTATTAAGTAACTGGCTCATAGCACTAACAGCTTCTTCACCGCCAGCTGCTACTTGCTTAATTAAGTCTTGGTTTAATGAATCACTAAAGTTAACTTTCTGTGCAGCTTTAATTAAGTCTTCTTTGCTGAACTCAGTTAACTTTAATTCATTAGGTTCATTAGAGCTATTCTCCCATAAGTCCTTAAAGGTATCCAATGGGTCATCTGATTTTCCTTCATCAGTAGCAGCAGGTGGAACAGTGCCGTTAGGTTCACCTCCCTCATTACCGTTATTAACATCTCCCGCATCAGCTGGTAAGTTACCTGGAGCTGCAGCAGCAGGTTGTTGTTGTTGTTGCGGAGCAGGTTGTTGCTGGGCTTGCTGACCTTTATTAAATAAATCAAAAATATTCATGGTAAGTTTCCTTAGTAGTTAGTTTTGGTGCACTGCAAGTTAATTTTATGGTTAAGTATCAAAGCTTCATATGCTCTAACTTGACCTAGGTAAAAAGCCTTAGAGCATGCGTAGCCTTGAACGTTATTAGGGTCTACAGGCTCATTAACTAATTTGACTGCTGTCTCAGCTAATAAGTTTTGAAGATACTGTAAGTGCTCATCTGAGAAGGTGCTAGCTCTTACCTTATGCTCTTCGCTAATAAATGGTTTATGTTGAAAAGCAGATAAGTCAATATCTACCTCATTACTGGGTGTCTGTTCATTTACCTCTGAATCATTCATTAGTTAATGCTCCTTGTTGGGGTGCTTGATTAGGGTTTGGATTATACCCATAATCTTGGGGTTTAGGTTGAGGAGAAGTAAATTCAACTCCTTTTTCTAGTGCTAATCGAGCTTGTTCTTGCCATGCTCCCATAGCTTGCTCAAATGCTAACTGCTCTGGAGACTTTTCAAACGGTCTTAAGTCAGCACCTTGAGTCTTCATTAAATAGGAAAACATCTTAGTAACATCATAACCACCACCTATTTGAGGGTTAGTAGCTATAGTTTGTAATGCTACACTAAAGTTCTCACTATTTATTACCTTAGAACTAGGTATTAATCCGTCAGTAATACGGAAATGCAATACAGAGTTACGTAAAGTAATAGGGTTAACCTCAACTACTCTTTCCTTAGTAGGACTATAGTAACTTTCCTTACCTTGGTATTGAAGTATGTTAAGTTTAATTATTTGCTTAAGTGGCGTAAACAGCTGGGCTTCTAATAAGATAGAGGTAAGCTGGTCAGTACCATTAGCATTCTGCATAACAGACTCATACTCACGTAGAGTTCTATTACCTTTTACAAACTGACCCTGTCTAGCTTGGTTCTGCCCGTTAGCTGTATTAGCTAGTCCCATGATAGCCTGTACTTGCTGCATATCAATAGCAGTATTTTCTTGTCTATAAGGAAACTGGTAAACAGCTTGGCTAAGAGGCTCACCATAAGCAGATGGGCGGACAGGTATTTTAGCTGCGGAATTAGGGTTATTAATATCTGATTCACGCACTCTACTAGGGTCATATAATAGACGGTCATTAATAGCACGGCGCTGAGATGCAATAATACTGGTCATATATGAAGTAGCTAGTTGTTGGAAGTCTAGCGCGTTCTCAGCTAATGACTTAGTTTGTGCACCTAGTCCATCTAATTTAGGACGACAACCTAATACTGGTAATCTCTTATGAGCATTAGTTTGTAATTCCGCCTTAACTATGTAGGCATGATTGACGATAATAATCTTGAATATCTGCGGAGTATTAGACTTAGGTACTACTATATCAAACTCACTAGGCAGTATACGAACATATAACTTAGTAATCTCATACCCAGCTTTATATTGTATAGCCCCGCTATTCTTATCACTGTTTTCTATGCCTGCCCAGTTAAACCAGTCAGTGTCAAACATAGCTTTCTTCTTCTCCCTGTCATACTTATCAGGGTTAATACTAGGTACATAGTAATTATAACTACCTATATTAGAAGCTATGCTAACAGTGCTAGGAGACTCAAAGGCAGGACGGATATTAGCAGTAATAGTATCAGTCAGTGAGTTAATATAGTCTTTAGCTGCTATCTTAGACATGAATTTAGTAGTGCCTGCAAACTCACCTTCTGTAGATAGCTTAGTAATATCTACTCTGCCGTCATAGAAACTATTATATAAGTCCCAGCGCTCTATTTTATTACCTGCCCACAGAAGCTGTTTAAGGTTAGCACCGTTATCAGTATCATTAGATAAATCAGTGTCTATAGTTTCGTAAGCTTCGGTATGCCAATCTGCTTCTAATAAAGCTTCATTGTATTTAAACCCGTCACGAAACAATAACATTAGTTCCTGTGTCCAACCACCTTTTAGTGCCTGCTGCTCAATAGTAGTTTCTAGTTGTAAAGCGGCATCAATATGTTCAGGTGCAGACACTACACCAAATAAGGGTTCCCCTGTAAGGAAAACAGAACTTTGATATTCAGTAGCTGCTTCCACTTGAGGCATAATAACAGGTACAGTAATATTACGCTTCTTAGTAACATCACCTAACCTGTTAGCTCTAGTCGCTTTAGCGTTTTCTTCAGTAGTATCTACTTCTCGCTGGTACTGCCTGTCAATCTCCTCTAAATTAGAGCGATAACTTTCTCTAGTAATATTGTTCATATTCTGTAGAGACTGGTAGTATGCTATAAGTTTCTTCTGAGAAGCCTTACTTAAAGGTACAACCTTATTCATGGACATAATTTAGTTCCTTAAAACTCAGTGTTGTCTTCTAATACTTCTGCTTCATAGTAATCTTCGCCCTCTATTACATCACCAGAAGTAAGAAATTGTTTATATTCTTGCATAACTCTTGGAGCATAAGTTAGTAAGTCCAGTATGTTATCTTTATTATCTTTAACTAACGGGTTGAACTCACTAATCTCTTTGTGCACTAATAACCTAGTACTATGGTCTACAAATAACTCCCCAGCAGCGTAAGCCTGTAGCATCTTAAGTATACGCTGGGTCTTAGCTTTAACTCCTGAATAGATATCAACACAGTATATACCTTGTATATTACGCTGCCTAGTTATGAACTTAAACCAATATAGTATAGAGAACTGGTAAGCATTAGATTCAACTGCTATCAGAGCGCATCTATTTCTTAGTGCCATCTCTAACGCTACTCTTATCATGTCTCCAGGTGAGAACCTATCAGCACGTACTTCCATTAATACTGGTTTAGTGTCATATATCTCAAAGTAACCTATAGCTACTTCATCACTATCTTTCTTATCGTTAGCAGGGTCAATAATAATAAAGTTACCTGCACTAATATCACCTTCTTCATAAGGTAACTCTGGTAACTCAGCTAGATTAATATACTTACTAGCATTAGCATTCTCATCATTAAGTACTTCAGATAAAAATACTTCCGGCCTGCCCATAGATAAGTCATTTTCATACTCAGCTATTAATTGTTCTCTTGGCTGTAACTCTTCCCATAAGCTAGTACCATCTGATAATAAACCGCCTACTATGAACTTAAGCCATTTAGGGTTGTGTTTAAGCTTACGTAGTATACTGTGTTTAGTAGGGTACATGTTAGCTACAAATAAGAACATGCAACCAAAAGGTGACTTAGCTTTCATTGCAGTGCCTACAAACCACTGCTCTAAGCTATTACTTTGTGTTTCTGAATCAGCGCATTCCCTAGACTGTACGTCATCAAATAACATTACATCAGGGCGCTCATTCTTTAAGTTAATACCACGTACATTACCTTCCGCACCTAAGCCTGCTATTATTATAGTTCTGCCACGGAAACCAAACTTCTTAAGTCCTTGGGTGTCTTTCTCAACACCTACTCTCCAATCACCGAATACCTGTACTATATTATCTTCTTCCAGCATATCCATAACATCGGCAATGATAGCTTCTGCTAATTTAGCTGTGGCAGCTAGTACTAATATAAACTTCTTATTAGTGAACAGTATGCAATATACTAGGAACAGCTTCATTAATGTAGACTTAGCAAAGCCCCTAGGTAAACCTAATGCTAATTGCGGGAATACTCTATCCTTCTCAGCCCACTCAACTAACCATTGCCATGCACTAACAAAGTGAGTAGGCCACATGAACTTAAATACTAAGGGCATACATAAGGCAGCTAGGAAGTTCAAATCGGCCTTAGCAGCTTCTTGTAACTCTTTAGCACTAGCACCTACTGACTCTATTTTATTATAATCAGCTTCTGTAGTTACCTGTGACTTAACATCTTTAGCTATATCCTTATTAGCTTCGTATTGTTCACCTAGCTTATCCATCAAAGCAGGGGTTGACTTATTCATTAATAATCCTTATCTACATTAGGTAACTGCCGCTCAGTTGCTATCTCACTATCATATAACTTATTAACTAAGTCAGTTAGTAGTTTGTTGGCGCGGCGTTTATCCTTAATAGTAGGTTTATGAGTCTTATGTAGAGTCTTCAATTCACCCTTATGTAATTTAATCTTCTCCGCCAGAGTTATCTTCTCGTTGCGTAATAACATTATTTGACCCCTCTAAACTCTTCTGTAACTTATCTGCTGAGATTGTCTCTAACTCTCTATCTCCAACCTGAACTACTTGGTTATTGATATTTGTCACAAAAGTTTGTTTTACTATTTGAGGTATATTAATCTGTACTATATCACCAGTATCAGTAATATTATTAGTACTTGCACTACCTCTACGCTTAGCTTCATTAAATATCTTAAGAGCTTTTAATAACATATCTGGCTTAACTATCATGCCTGACTTAATAGCACGTTTTAGCTTCTGCAATGTTATGTCTTCTAACTCATCATAGATATTATCTCGCATTGAATGTTTCTGCAAGTTAATAAAGCGGCGTTTCTGTACTTCTAAAGCAAAGTTTTCATCAGCTAATAACTGAGTTATACGGGCTGGAGTTACGCCAATCGCGGAGGCAACTAACTCATTAGCTATACCATTACCTAATAACTCTAATGCTTTTTCCTCAGTAGTACTTGTTACTCCCTGCCTACCACTGTTATTTGAGGTGTAGTTATTAGTATTGAGTGATTCAGTGCTGCTATCTTCCGCGTCCACCCCAAGAGAGGCTAATAGTTCTTCTGCGCTACCCATTGTGCTTAGTCCGTCTGATGCTTAACTTATGTATATAAGTATATAGTACTAGTTGTAAATAGAGGTAAGAGCCATCGGTAAACTAGAAAAAATTTAGGAAATTATTAGGGGTTACTTAGGAAAGCCATCTCGCTGGAACTAAAAAAGGTCTCACTCCCCCCTGTTAGTTAGTGGTTACTATCATTATAAGCTAGATTACTAGTAGCATGTAGTTATTAGTAGTGGCTATTATTAGTAGTTGCTAAGGTGTTATTTTGGGAAGGTGATTGCTACCTGGTAGCTGGTGGTGATACCTATACCTATACCTACACACCCCATTAACTATCTTCTTAACAACACACACCCATACCTACACACATATATACACATATCTACTGGGTACTATTTTTTGCAACATCCCTGACCATATGGTTAGTGCGCTTATAATTAGCTAGTAATAACTACCAGTGAATACTTATGAATACTTATGAATACTTATGAATACTTATGAATACTTATGCAAGTGAATACTTATGCAAGTGAATACTTATGCAAT
>MDTC01086787.1_pt1 | contig 43715 bp, 39 predicted proteins | sample 811181 | NCBI WGS metagenome assembly MDTC01 (sample SAMN05326644, study PRJNA326480) | marine metagenome | isolation source: seawater | place: Pacific Ocean: North | collected 2011 | reverse complement strand
TGATGTCAGTAAAAATTTATTAAAGTTACAAAATGGTAAATAAGAATTTTTGTAAGATATTCCTTCAATTACTTCAAAAGAATATGTAAAAGGAAAACCTATAAAAAATAAAAATAGCAAAAGTAATAGGAATGTTATAGTTTTTTTGCCAAACTTAATCTTTCTTAAAAATTCACTTAAAAAAAAGATAAAACTCAAAGTAATAAAAAAACCATAGTAAAAAGTTTTAACACTATCTCCAACTAATGGATCAAAATTATTTGTTCCAAACAGGCCTAAAGCTGAAATAGATACTGCAAGAATACCAATAAAAACTGACGACAAATAAGGCCTCAGTCGTCTATTGAATAATGAAAAAAGTATTAATCCCAAATAGAAAATTATTGAAAATATAAAACTAAATCTCATTCTTGTTTCATTCACGTAATCCTTATCCAGCCATCGTTCATCATAATTACCAGTAAGTCGAAATTGTTTTGTATCTTTTTCATATCTTAAATTTGAAATAGAATCATTTTTAACAGTTACGGTTGTAAAAAAGTCTCGTCTGTCTTTGTTTAGTTCCGTATATTCTGAATTCCAATATAAAAGAAAAAAATCATTGAAAGTATCAAATAAGGTTATTGCTGTAAATGACTGACTGTGAAAATAACGATTTGGATTATTTTTGAGATTTTTATAATCTAAATCTGTAAAGAATTCAGAGCTAGCTTTATTATTATAATTTTCATTGTGCTCTACCTGGTAAAATAATTTGTCGTTATGAAAATAATTTTCGATAGAGAGAATGCTAAAGATTAAAATCAATGAAAGTAATTGTTTAAACAATTTCTTATTTATCAAATTCCTGTAATTGTTAAAGATTAAATAAATTAATAACAATCCAAACATAAATGCTATAGATATCTTTGAAGAAAATAAAATTGATAAAAGTAAGATTATTATCATAGCGTAATTCGAACTAGACGTCTCGTAATATTTATCAAGATAATAAAGAATCCAGCCAGTTAGTAAAAGAGCAAGAATTTCTGGTTTAAAAGATAATCTTAATGCAATGGTTGCTGGTAAAAAAATGGTGGCCACTAATACTAGAAAACTTGTTCCTTTGGTATATTTTTTTTGGAGTAATAGTTTGTTAAAACCAACTAAGGCAATAAAAAAAATAAAATTATTAAAAAAATGAATTGATATATTTAATAGTTCATTTGTAGATAAGGTTGGATTTACAACTCTAAACAATAAAGTAAATATATATGACAAAAAATAATAAATATGTCCTTGATCAAGATTAGTTGCCTCTAAACCAGAATTGTAATAAAGGTAATAACTATAGTATTTTTCAAAATCTGGTGAAAGAGTTATATCATATGTTAAGTAAAGAACAATAAATGTACAGTAGGAGCAAAGGCCAAAAAAAATATTAATTGAATTCTTATTAATCATATGAGCTATCTGATAATTGTGGATCATATAAATTAACAATATCAAACTACTGGTATATTCATTTATTTTAATTTAAATAAATTTTGTGAGGTTAAAATCATTAAAATGAAATTATTTCTAAAAAAGAGTAAGTTTTTATCAACTTTATTTATTCAAAGTAGAGACATTTTAAGGATAATTTACAATCAAAAAAGAAGAAGTCGTTTTTTTTGGAATTTAAGAAAAGGTGATGATAAACTTTCATTCGATTATAACTTCACAAGCGACAGTCTCGTCTTTGATGTAGGGGCATATATCGGAAGTTTTACAGAAAAATTAAGTAATAAATTTAACTGCAAAATTTATTGTTTTGAACCTAAATTAGAATATTTTGATTACTTAAACCAAAAATTCAAAAATAATGAGAACATAAGAATTTTCAATTTTGCTTTATCAAATTTTACTGGAACAGGAATGATTTCAAGTATTGGTGCAGGATCAAGCATGGTTTACAGACAAGAAAATGCAGTTTTAGAAGAAATAAAAGTGAAGTCAATATATGAGTTTTTAAAAGAAGAAAATATTAATAAAATAGATTTACTTTATTTAAACATTGAAGGTTCAGAATATAATTTACTTGATGAAATTATTACAAAGAATATCCAGAAAAAAATATTACATTTTCAAATACAATTTCACAATTTTGTTGATAATTCAAAAGTAAAAAGAAAAGCAATAAGAGATATTCTTAAAAAAACCCACACATGCAAATTTAATTTTCCATTCATATGGGAAAGGTGGGATATAAAAAATTAAATAAAATTAATTTCAATCCTATCATTTTTCCAACTTCTTTGTACTTCAGATGAAATTGGAACTTTAAGACTCTTTTTTTCTTTAGAATTCATATTTTTTGAAATTACAATATATACATTTTGATGATTACTTGGCAAGTTATTCTGAGAAAAATAACTAATATCATGACTCCTTGTATTTAATAAATCTAATATTTTATCTTTTTCAGATTCAAAGTCTTCAACTTGCAACACAATACATTGAATTTTTTCATAAAATTGAGTTATTGTTTTATAAAAAAGTTTATTTCTAAACAAATTAGTATCAATTCTAAGTAATATACTTTCATTAGTTCTTAAAGCTTTTCTTAGTAAAAATTCTTTTCTAAAAAATATTTTTTCAATAAAATTTTTAAAGCTAAAGAGATTCAAGTATCTTCTTAAGTAAACTTTATTTTTTTTAAAATTAATCATCTTTTCATAGGGTAAAAATATTGTTTTAATTAAATTGAATATTAAATTTCTAAATTTTAAATTGTAATTGTAGTAAGTTAACGGTTTATTTTTTATCAGTTTTAAATGTTCTTCAAATGTAAAAAAGTCTGATGAAGAAAAACTTACTAATGAATTTGAAAGTTGATACGACTTATAATCTAGCATAAAATTCTCATTAAAAATTCCACCAACATTAAAATATTTTTCAAAATCTTTTGGTTCAAAAGCTTTTGACATATTTACAAAATCTAATCTTTTGTTTGTAAGAGATATAAATTTTGTATTAAATCTAAATAAATCATTATCAAACTCATCCTGGAAAGCATAAAGATTGGCATTTGACATTAATGATGCTGTAATCGCAAAAGTTGAGTAGTGTGAAGCCATCAAAATTTCATCACAATTCGATAAACTTACAAAATCAAAAACTGCTTTATCAATATCTTGGTCAATATCTTCTTTGACTATGTCTACATCAGGATGTATTTTTGATATAAACATTTTTTTAAAATTATCATCATCAGAGACAATTAGAACTTTTTTTGATTTAAAATTTAAATTTACATATTCAGCACTTTTTTTGAGTAAATCATTTAAATGATCTGCAGTAGAAAATCCATCAAAGTATTTAGTTTCATTTGTCTTTTCTAAAATTCTATCTTTTGCTCTTATATGAACTCCCAAATCATATTTATCGATTGTGAAATTATATTCATTTTTTAACTTAATTAATTGAGGATGTAAATATTCTCTATTTTTGGATACAAATTCTCTCCAAAGCGTGGTTTTTTCAAATGTATTTCCATTAAATTCATTTTTTTCTTCAACAATAGTTATATCTTTACAGTCAAAAATAACAGGATATTTAAAACTTCCAGAATTATTCCATCTATAAATAATCTTTTTATCAAAATTGGTACAATAAATTTGAAGCTTAATTAATTCTTCTAATCTATTTCCCAAACCGTCAGGTCTACCGTTGAAGTAAACTTTATTAACATTCATAATTCACTAAATCTTTGAATTTGACTACTTGTACCATTCCCCATATTTTTTCATTAGTTTTCTTTTTTCATTTCCTAATACATAGTTAAAGTGAATGATATACGGATCAATAGAATCATGGTTCAAATAAAAATGAGCCCCATTTGGATAAAGGTCTAAAGGAAGCTTAAAATAATTTAGTTTATTTTTATTCTCATTAATGTATTGTTGATCATGAAGTCCTGTCATAATCATCTCTTTTGATATATTTTTTGAATCAAAAAAATTAACCGTTTTTGTATTACTATTTATTTTCATAAAACCAGCACAAAGATACTCAATATGAGGTTTTTTAGGGTTTTTATCATCTTGAATTAGAAGATCATAATCTTTTTCGTAGTGACTTAAATGATTTAAAAAGTTTTTTTTAATTACAATATCTCCATCTAAGTAGATTACACTTTCAAAAGTTTGTAATGCCTGATGTATAATTTTAATTTTTTCAAGCATATAATTCCCAAATTCAGGTGAATTTTGTTTTAAAAATTTTTTTGTGTTTAAACCTTCAATTAGAAATACATTCTCATTTAATTTTTTAAAATAATTGAATGAATGTTGATCCATTGTATAAATAAATAGATTTAAATCTATATTGTTTTTGTTTATAGAATTAATCAAGTTTTTTGTATATTTTATATATCCTTTATTTGTTAAAGTTAAAACACACTCTTCCTTATTCATATAGATTATGTTAGCGATTAAAAAATAAAAATATAATCTTCATAAGAGTAGGTTGTTTTGAAGCAAGTTATTATGAAATTATGAAAGACTATCTTGTTATACTTGCAGGTTTGCCAAGAGGTGGTGAAAAAACTTGGCAATCACTAAAATCTAAAGTCATAGATTATCTTGATGCGGATTTAGCAATTTGTACTGAAAAAAATATAGATAAATCACTTATGATTTATAAATTTGCTGACTATTTATGGCTATTTGATGAAAGAAAAGATTGGTCTACATATTATCTGGAACATTATTCACACAAGGCAATAAATATTTTAAAAAAGGGTGAAGGTGCTGGACTTTGGGAGTCTGGAGTTGTTCACCTAGCAATTAAAGATATCATACTAAAAAATTATGTTGATATCATAAAAAAATATAAATACGTAATTTATTCAAGGTTTGATCAATTTTATACCAATTATCATCCTCCTCTGAAGGGTAACAATATATGGATTCCTAAGGGTGAAGACTATTTTGGAATTAATGATAGACATGCTGTTTTAAATACTTCATATATTGAAAAATATTTAGACATATGCAGCTTTATAGACAATTTAGATGAGGAGGGTTTAGATGAAATATATCTAAACTGTGAAACGATTTATAAAATGCAATTAGAAAATTATGATTTACTCGATAAGGTACAAAGAATAAAAAGATTTCAATTTACTAGCGCGTTAGAATCTGATTTTACAAGATGGAGGATTCCAAAATATGGAATGCTATTAGACAAAAAATTAAAGATAAAATACCCAGATGAATTTGTGGAGGCGTTAAAAAACATTAATTTTTTAGAGTATTTCAAGTTTAAAAACTACGATTTAATTCTCACTTATAAATATTTGAAGCTTAGAAGGTTCCTTGGGAGCTTTAAAAAGTACTAACGTAATTTGAATTACCACTTTTTTGAACCGTCAGGCAAAAATATTCTAAAGTCATAAATCTCTTCTTCAATAATTCTTTTATTTGAAAGAAGGCACATTTTATTTACCCAACATTGCTGAAACTGATTTTTTGTTGAATCAACAATATATCCATTATTTGATAAGTTGTCAACATAACTTACTTCTGGTATTTCAACAACAAAGATTTTTTTATATTCATTAAAAAAAGACTGATAAGAATATAATCTTGGGATTAATGCAACTGTAATAAATAAAACACCTAACAATAAATTTTTAAAAATTTTGTTTTCAAAAATTCTTTTTCTATATTCAAAACCAATACCCAGTGAAACAATTAGAAAAGGAAAAATATGAGCTCCCCATCTTGGTGCTGGGCTTGAGATTAACCATGTAAAAATATAGATAGTGGATATAAGAAAAATAACTGTAGAAACGATCCTGTTACTTTTTCTTTCAAATAAAAATTTTCTTATAATAACTATTAGTAATATTGAGATCAAAAAGTTAACTAATATTTGTTTATTAAAACCTTTATTAATAAAGACTTCAAACCACTCTATTAGATTATCACCAAAGAAATAAGCTCTTTGGGATATTTTTGTGTCATAAATATAGTTGTTAATATAACCATCAACGTACCAACTTACACTTTTTACACATGTACTTACTAAGGGAAATAGAAAACAACCAGATAAAAGAAAATTCTTAAAAATCCAAAACATTGATAAAAAAATTGGAGCTTTAGAGATATTTAGAAATTGAATTAATGATATTTTGGAATTTTGCATGTAAGTAAACAAATAAAATATCAAAAGCAGCCCTAGGTAAGCACCTAACAATTTAATCTGAATTAAAAAAAGTGAGGAATAAGCAAATATTTTTATATCTGAAACATAATAATCCTTTCTTAAAATTTTATCGATAATTACCTGTGACAATAATACGAAAATAATTGCAAATGGCATGTCTGGCTTGGCAATTGCTTGGACTTGGAAAAAACCATTTGCACCACCCATGTATCCAAAATTATCTAAAAAACCATAACCTAATAATAAAAATGATGAGGTTTTTAAGAAATTATTTGACGAATATATAGCTTCATAAATAAAGGAAAAAAGTAAGCAGTAAAAAATTATGTTTATAAAAAATATAAATACAAAATTATCTTTGTACCATAAAACAGCTTGAAGATATTCAAGAATTGAAGAAAATCCATATCCAAAATTTAGATTAGCTAATCCAAGAGTAATTTTTTCTGTTCTTAACCATTGTTGATAATTCAAATGATAAGCTCCGCTGTCAAAATGAAGCCAGGAGCCAAATGTAGTTATTGATAATACAGACGGAAAAATTATGTGTTTGATAAAGAAACTTTTAAAATTATTGATAATTTTTAAATCTTTCAAATTTATAAATACAAATAAAAATATTATTAAAACTGTAAATTGAATTATGTTTTTTAAAGATGTGAAAAAATTTATTAAAAAAAGGAAATTACCAAAAAAAAATAAAGAAATTATAGGATAAAAAGTATCGTAAGATATTCCAGAGATATTGTTTGAATCAAGTCCTTTTGTTTTATCCTGAGTGGTAAAAGTGATCAAAATTCCCCTACCAACTAAGAAAGCAATTAAATAAAATCCCAAAAATAATAATACATTCATCAAATTCTATTTTAACTATCATAAGATTAGATAAAGTAAATGAAATATATATCTGTAGTAATTCCGTGTTTAAACGAAGAAAAGACAATTTCTAGCTGTATAAAAGAAGCTCAAGAGGGAATAAAAAATTCAAATTATGATGGTGAAGTAATAGTTTCAGATAATGGATCCGAGGATAATTCTGTACAAATTTCGAAATCTTTAGGAGCTAAAGTTGTTAGTACTGAGTTAAGAGGATATGGCTCTGCAATCATAAATGGGATTAATAATGCTTCTGGTGAATATGTAATAGTTGGAGATGCAGATTTGACTTATAATTTCTTGGAAATCCCAGAATTTGTGAAAGAACTTGAAAATACATCAGACTTAGTGATAGGTAACAGATTCAAAGGTGGAATCGAGAAAGGTGCAATGCCTTTTTTGAATAAATACATAGGCAACCCCTTTCTTTCTATGATTGCAAGATTATTTTTTGGAATAAATATTGGTGATTTTCATTGCGGGCTGAGAGGAATTAAAAACTCAGTTTATAAAAATTTAAATTTAAAATCTACAGGCATGGAATTTGCGAGTGAAATGATATTAAAGGCTGCAATCATGAATTATAAAATTACGGAAATTCCAACGATATTAAGAAAAACTCCGTATGACAGAGTTCCACACTTAAAGCCCTTTAGGGATGGATTTAGACACTTATATCTCATATTTAGTCATACACTAGTAAATAAAAAAAATACTCTAATTAATTTTTTAAATTTCTTGTTTGGAACAACATATATATCTTTATTAATATTTTCTCCAGTCACCATAGGAAATATTGAATTTTCAACTTTATCATTACTTGTTGCAAATTTACTGTTTTTATTTTCTTTAATATCATTAACATTTAAAAAACTAATAAGGGACTTGTTACTTAATAACTTTTCTGAACACAAATTTAAAAATCCCATATTTGTAATTGTTATCCTGTTTTTAAACTTTCTCTTAATTATGTATGTAATTTATCAATGGTACGAAAGTGGTTTTGGAAGTTTAAATCAAACCACAAATGTTAAAATATTCTCAATAATATTGTCATCATCTATATATGTATTTTTTACATTTTTTACAGAAATGATTTACACCGCATCGAAATTTTTTTTAAATGATTGAGTCTGAGTATCTAATTATAGGATCTGGCCCAATAGGAGTATTAACTGCCCAATATTTACTTGAAAAAAATAGAAAAGTTGTAATTATTGATAACTCATTCAAAAAAAATAAAAGTGTTGATAAAAATTTAAACCTTAAAAACTTAGACAATAAATCATTTGTTTACGATTTTGATAATACTGCATACAAAAATAATAAAAAGATTTTACCAATTTCTTCAAAGAGTACCGGTGGTTTTTCTAAAGTATGGGGTGGGACACTAAATCCAGTAAGTAAAAGTGAAATTAAAAAAATGGGTCTTACTAACGAAAGATACTTTAGAATTTATAACTGGATTTTAAAATATGTGCCAAACATGGAATTTACTAGTGTTTATCATAGTTTTAAACAAAACACCCGTAACTCGCTTGATATATATCCACCAGTGTTGAGTGTTGATAAAGATAATGAAAATTTTTGGAATGCAGAAATTCTATTAAATGAATTATTAATAAAATATAAAAATAGTGTGAGATATATACCTGATATTGAAGTACATTCGATAGATAAAGATGGTGAAATTTTTAAAATTTTATCAGGAAATCAAAGTTTTGATTTTAGTGTAAAAAAAGTTTATGTTTGTTCTGGGGTTTTTTCGTCATCACAAATTGCTTCAAGAATGCAGAAGACTAATAAGTTTTCTATAAGTGATTCAGATTTAGCAATCTGGCCAATATTTTACTTTGGAAAGAATTTTTTATCTGAGACTAACTCATTTGATAATTTAAATGGGATGCTAGGGAAAGCATATGCAATGTTAATAATTAATTTAGAACAAAAAAATACATCAATAAAATGTCAATTATACGAACTAAGCGATGAATCTATAAAAGAGATTGAGAAGAGATTACCCATCTTATATAAGCCGATAAAAATCTTTATAAACTTGCTAAAAAAAAGATTATTTTTGTTATTTGTTTACAAAGACTCAGACCATTCAAAAAAAGGTATATTCAAAATTGATAAAGAAAAAGTTTATTTAGACAAAATTGTAGAACCCAAATTTAAATTGAGTATATTTAAATACTTTACAAAATTTCTAAAAAGTAAATTTTTGTTAATTCCATTTAAGTATCAATTTAAAACTTTTGGAAGTTTTCATTCAGGAATAACAAATTTATACAAGAACAACGAAAATATATACTTTGATAGTAAAGGGCAGCTTCCCGAATTTTCAAATATTCATTTTTTAGATTCCACAATTTTAAATTTTATTCCTAGTGGTCCTTTTACAATGTCTTCAATTGTTAATTGCATTGCTACTTTAGAGTTAATTGAAGATGAAAAATAAAAAAATTTTAATCTTAGGAGGCACCGGCTTTGTTGGAAATTTTATAAAAAATATTTTAGAAGATGACAATTATGTGACTGTAATTGGCTCATCAGGGAATATTAAATATAAAATTCATGAAGGATTAAAGTCAAACATTGAAAAGTTAATTATTCAAAATGACTTAGTAATTTACTGCGCCTGGGATTTTAAGGCTAAGAAAAAAAATTATATTTCTAGGCATTTGAATGCTGTAGAGGAAGTTGTTAAATTTTGTAATGTAAATAAAATTTCATTCTTATTTATTTCTACAATGCTATCAAATAAAAACTCCAGATCTACTTACAATAAAGCAAAGTATATTTGCGAAAATTTTGTTTATGATAATAAACAATCTGTAATGAAGCTGAGTGTCCTTGAAAGTAATATAAACAAAAATGGTAACCTTTACTTAAAAATTTCAAATATACCAACAATTTTTGGATATAGAATTTTATTAAAACCAAATACAGCAAAATTTAAAATTACAAGCAGTGATGACTTAATGTCTTTTTTTAAAGGTTTTTCTTTTGAAAATTCTAACACTTTTATACCTAAGACAAATTATTTAACGCTTTTAGAAATCATAGATAAATTTTCGATGAAAAAAAATAGGTATATCTTTGTGAATTGGAAGTTTGTTTACTATTTTATTCTTTTTCTAGAAACTGTTGGAATCAAAAGTAGGATAAATACTGATAGCGTTATATCTATTTGGGGTGAATAGATTATCAGATTACTTATCTACAACTAAAAATCTTTTTTCGTCTTCAATTTCAATTTTGTAACGTCCAGTTACATTATCAAATTTTTCAGGATCATGAGTTGAGTTAATTATTGTTAAGTTTTTATCTTGTAATAGTTTAAATATCTTTTTTCGTGAAATATCATCCAAATTAGCTGTTGACTCATCGAGAAGTAAAATTTCAATATCAGATAAAAGAGCTCTGACAAACGCGAGTTTTTGCATCTGTCCTGATGAAAGAGTAGTGTTTGAAATTTGTTTCTCAAGGTTATAATTTTCTTCTTCTTTAAATAAATCTAATTCTTTAAGTTGATAAGTTATAGCTTCATCACTTATATTTTTTGAATTACCATACAATATGTTTTCTCGAAGCGATTTCGTAAAAATTAAAGGGTTTGGACCTATGTATCCAAATTTTTCTGTATTTGTAAACACTTTTCCTGAACTAGGATAAAAAATACCAGAAGCTAAGCCTAACAAAGTACTTTTACCAGAGCCATTTGGTCCGGTAATAATCACATGCTCACTTTTCTTAAGTTTAAAATTTAGATTTTCAAAAAGTTGAGTTTCACTATTCAAATATTTAAAAGCTACATCTTTAAATTCAATTTCAAAATTTTGTCTTTCATTGTTGAATACAAAATTGTCTTTGAAAACAATTTCTTTATTTTTTTCGAGTTCATAAAAATTTTCCATATGGACACTGCTGTTTACTATTCTGTTAAAAGCTGCAGTAAGAGCACCAAATGATTGAAATAGTCTGAGTGTTACACCTACGAAATCAAGGGATATTGACCTCGCAAAATTTGAGACAACAAGAATTATAGAAAATGTAAACATGGTTACTAAGCCAGGTATTTGAGAATTTATTAATCCAAAGCTAAAGTTGCTTAATTCACTTTTATTTAAATTATTTACAGTCACATCAAAATTTGATATTTCATCTTTATCTTTATTAAGCAATTTTATTAAAAATATGTTTTCCACAATTCTTTGAATCTCATCGTTCAACTTTTTGGTAAAACCGTAAACTAAATGCATACTCCGTCTTGTTTTTTTTAATAATGTTTTAATTGGATAAAACAAAATAATTAAACCAATTGAGAATGTCAATAAAGTTCGAGAATCTGTAAATATCAAATATGCTAAGTAGGCAGACATTTGTAAAAAACTATTTACAAATGAAGCTACATTTGAATAAAAAAAAGATATATGTCCAGACAATGTATTCATATAAAAATATGCATCAGAAACTGAATAATTTCTTCTATCGAATATTTCTTTTAGGAAGTAAGTTTTTAAATTTAACGCTACATTTAATTCCAATCTTTTTAATATTACGCCTTGCATGTATTGAAATAGATATCTAAAAATTACGACAATGGGGATAAAATATTTAAAAAATTCAAATTGACTTTCATAAGGTATCAAAAAGTTTGGAAAGTCGTTAGTAATTAAGACACTGAAGAAAAGTATTATTAATATGTCTGTCAAAGCAGATATTTGAGCCAATAAAACTGCAAATAATATTGTTCTTTTTTTACCTGTCACATTTGTAATTTTTGAGACAAATAAAACGTCTTTAATTAATTTTCTGGTTTTTTTTATCATATTAAAATATTCTTTTTTTTATTTTTCTCTCAAAAGTTTTTAACTTTTTAATTCGTTTTATTTTATCTAAATCCTCATGATACTTTGAAATAACATCTTTTTGTTTTTTATCAGATTCATTAATGCATAATTCTTCTTGATTGTTTGGAATCAAATTTTTTCTAATTTTCTTAAACCAGTAATCAATATTTAACTGGTCTTTAGAAATTGTTTTATATTGGTATTCATTTAAATTTTTAATTGACAATTTAAAAAAGTTATCAATTTTAAAAGTAGCTAAATTTGAGGCTGAACTGTACGTATAGTTATTATTAATAACTGGTATAGATTCAGCATATAACGTTTCCCACATTCTGTGTGTGTCTAGACCATTACCAGGAGGGCACAAAATATATTTATATTTATTCAAATTGTGAAGGTAGTTATCTAATGAGAGTTTATTGGTTTCTACTTCAGCCCACGATTTATTTTTAAAAAATTTAATCAATTTATATCTCTCATTAAAATTAGTATTAACTTCAAAATTTACATAAAGTTTTTCAATCTTATTATTGAATGCAAGGGGCTTAATTTTTGAAAAGTGTTCTTTAGTTAAATTTTTTGAGTAATGAACATTTGATAAACCAATTGGAATTGGAATTAAATCTTTTGTTTTATATTTAGCATTAATCGAATACCATTCGGAAACACAATTTGGTTTTTTTAAGAATATGTTTTTTGTAATAGGAAGATCGCTTTGATGAGTGACAATTTTAATATTACGAAAGTTTTTGAGTTTGTATAATTCTTCAAAAAGTGCATCTATACAAAAAAGATTAGTAAAAACAACCATATTCTCTGAAATTGAAAAACTTTTTACTTTATAAAATATGTAGTTATCGTCTTCTGAAATAACTAATAAATTATTATTATCAATTTTTTTAAATTCTTCTTTGGAAACAACCTCTGAATAAACAAGATCTGAATTTCTTGCAAAATTGAAACTACTTAATAGCTGCTTGTTATTTAGAGTATTAATGTATAAGTCCATATGATTATATTTAATTAATTGCTTTTGTTGACTTTATTATCACTTTGTTTATTTTATAGCTAAATAACTTTTTATTAAGATAGTAAAAAATATTAAAAATAAATAATCTTTTTTGCATATTTTTTTTTATTAAACATGAAATCTAATTTATCTTTCAATCCGTGTCCATAAGTTCTAACGCTTAGAAATGGATATTCGTATTGTTCGGAGACTCGATTTTTGAATTCAGTTTCATTTTTTATAAGTTCACATCCGTATATTTTACTCATTAAGCTAAAAATACTTTGATCGTGTCTATTTTCAATAAATTTTTCATGTTGATTTTCAAAAGAATAATAGTCTGTTATAAGTTGATCGTCTTTACTTAGTAAATATGAATAGTGATTTAAATAATCTTTAGTGTGATTGTTTTTCTTGAATATCATATGTCCTGCTTGCAGTTGTGTACTATTTGCAATTTTTGAACTGTAGGTTACATCAAAATAATCAAATAATTGTTTAGTTGTATAGTTAATTTCTTTGTATTGAGGTTCGCATTCCATTCTAAAGTTTCCAAAAGAAGAGTCTCTTATGATTTCAATATATTCATCAAATCTTTTTTTTGCTTTGTAGTTTAACGATGCCCCTGCATCACAGTATATTATTAAGTCATCATCTGATAAATCATTCAATAGATTTTCAATTATCCTATATTTCCAAATCCAAAAACCTCCACCTTTCTTGGTTTCTAAAATTTTGTTAAATTGATTTTTAAATTCTTTATCTAGATCATTTGGTCCCAAAGCAATAACTTCGTCAAAAAAATCACTTTCTTTTGCGAGTAGTGATAGGTGTTTTTTTGCAATATTAAAATTTTTATCACCGTAAGTTAAAAAAAACTTTTTCATAATTTCCTATTCAAAAAAGTATAATTTATTTAATTAAAAACATATTCTTTATTAGATTAGATATTATATGGTAAATAAAGAACCAAAGATTTCTGTAATTATTCCTAGCTTCAATAGATTCAATTATCTAAAAAATGCAATAAAAAGTGTACTACAACAAGAATACAAAAATATTGAGTTAATAATCATAAACGATGGTTCAGATGAAGAAGATTATTACAATTATAGTTTTCCAGAAAAAGTTAAGATAATTCACCTCAAAGAGAATCAAAAAGGAATTCATGGTTTTGGTCCTGGCGCAATAAGAAATTTTGGAACTGAAGTGGCAGAAGGAGATTTTTTAGCTTTTTTAGATGATGATGATATCTGGTTACCACAAAAATTAAAAATACAAATGGAAAAAATGTTAACTGGAGGATTTCAAATGTCATGCACCGAAGGATTTATTGGCGAAGGAATTTTTAATGAAGAAAATAAATACAAACTCTATAATGCTGAACATTATTTAAAAAAAATAAAGCGTAAATACAAAAAAACAAAATATTTCAAATTCAGTACCTACCCAGAAATATTTACTTATGATTTTTTGAAAATTCACAATTGTATAATTACGTCAAGCGTTGTAGTTGAAAAAAAACTTTTTCAAGATATGGGTCAATTTAGAAACTTACCACTTAGTGCTGATTATGATTGCTGGTTAGGACTATTACAGTTAACTAATTGTTTATATATTGATAAACCATTAATTTATTATGACTTTCTTCATGCTGAAGGAAGAAATTATTTTAAATAAATGTTAGATAAAAAAATCACTTACTTTTATCAGGCTGGAAGAAAAGAGAAATTAATTAGCTCAGAAGAATACGCTAAAGAAATGTTCTATGGATATCATTACTTTAAAGAAAAATATAGATACGTTGAAATAGTTGAATTTTCTCCAATAAATTCTAAAGTAAAAAAACTTTTTAGAAATAAAGTTGAAAAAAGATTGAGCAATATTTTTAAACTTCCACTTTATTGGTCATTCATCGTTACAAATAAAAATAAAGAAATAGTTCGAGACAGTGACTTTGTAGTACTAAACAATAACAGGGTTGGTGCATCCATAATGCCAATATTTTTATGGAATAATCTTATGAAAAAAAAGCAAGCAATATCACTGTGTTTTATACTGGGCTTATTCTCTAGAAAAACTAAATTCAAAATTTTAATGTTGTTTCACAATTTTTATATAAGATTAATCCTTAAAAATATTGATAAATTTATTTTTTTGAGCGAGGGAGAGCTTCAATTTGCAAAAAATAATTTTCCTAAATACAAAAATAAATTTAACTTAGTACCTTTTGCAGTGGATTTAAGTATCTGGAAAGTACAAGAAAATAAAAAACAAGATATACTTTTTGTTGGTAATGATGGATTTAGAGATTTTAAATTACTTGAAAAAATCGTAAACTCTTTTCCAGAAATAAATTTTTCTATAGTGAGTGAATTCATGAACAATGACAATCTTATTCATAATAATTTTAAAATTTATAACGGTAGCTGGGGAAGTCCTGCTTTAAGTGATTTAGAATTAAGAAACCTTTATTCTTCCTCAAAGTTAACAATTATTCCTCTGAAAAACTCCCTACAGCCTTCAGGTCAAAGTGTTGCACTTCAATCAATTGCTTGTGGTACCCCTGTTCTAATATCGAAAACAGATGGTTTTTGGGACAATAAAAATTTTAAAAATGGATCTAATATTTTTTTTAATAAAGATAATGATCTTAACTCCTGGAAAGAAGAAATATCAAGGATTTATAAAATGGATTCAAGTAGCTATGAACAGGTTATAAGAAACGGTTTAGATTTGATTCATAACAACTATGATCTAAACGATTTCTGCATAGAAATTGAAAATATACTATTCTCATGAAAATTTCAGTAGCTACAACATATACAAATCCTGATGAAAGACAAGATCCTTGGAGAGAAGCAATTTCTTGCTACGAAGATTTTGCTGATGAAATTATAGTCACAGGACAAGATTGGCCATATGAATTTTCATGGGACTATATTGGGAAAACATTTAATGAGGGCTTTAAGAAAGCAAAAGGTGACTGGGTGTTCAGAATGGATATTGATTATTTTTTACATGAAAAAGACATTAAAAAAGTAAAACAAGTTCTAACTAAGTACAATGAATATCCCGCTGTTTGTTTTCCTCAATATCAATTTTTTTTACCAAATAGATTTCAGCTTAAAACAAGATTATGTGTTGCTTTAAATAAAAAAAGATTTCCCAATATTGAATTAAATGGAGGGGGTGATATGTGCTTAGCAACACTTAACTCAAAATTAATTACTGCGATAGACGTACCGAACACAAAGATACCTATTTATCAGTATGATTCTATGTTTAGAACTAAAAAAATAATCGCGGAGGATAGAAGTCGCTTTGCAAAAGCATGGTTTAACCACTTTGGAGATTTTGGTGATAGAGGTGGTCAAACCCCAGACCAAGCATATAGCGCATGGTACACATCTGTAGAATCAAAATATCAATTTCACACTAATAAAATTGATTTAAGTAAACATCCAAAATATATTAAAAATAAAATAGAAAACCTAAGTGAGGATCAATTTGGTTATAGTGGTTTTGGACTAAAAATGAATAAAAAAAACTATATAAAGAATTTTTTAGTAGGTAAAAAAGATATTTACATTGGGCCAAAAATAAACAATGTCAGGAGAACTTTAAATTTTTAAATAGAGATGTAAACCTAATAGAAGATGAATTTTTGATAATAAAATTATTTTCAAACAAAAAATTTGTTACTTCTGGTAAAGTCATTCTTTCATCACTACCTTTTTCTGGTCCATAATCAACAGTTATGTATTTTGTATTTTTCAATGTTTCCATTGCCCCTTTTAGTATTTCTAATTCATGACCCTCTGCCTCAAGTTTTATTAATTTTATGTCATCAAAATCAAAGCTATCTAAAGTTTTTGTTTCAATGTTTATAAATTCTTCACTTCCAAATTGTTCAATAGAACTATTAGCACCAAAAGTATCGAGATAAAGTTTTGCCTTTCCTTCCTTGCTTGAAAGTCCATAAATAAATAACTTATTTGAATAATCATTTACATTTAATAACAAACACTCAAATGCATGAGGATCTGGCTCAAAACCAACATATTGAATATTTGGTGTGTTTGCTGAAAGACTGAAATAAAGCTCGCCAACATTTGCTCCACAATCAATTATTAAATCATTATCGTCTATTTGCAGCTCATTTATTGAATATTGATCAAGTAAGTTAGAAAAGTGTTTTTCATAATTTACAACAACTCTATCAATTCGTTTGTTTGGAAAATATATTTTTTTATTTTGTTGGATTACTTTATAGTATTTATTTTCTTCAAAATTAATCATTCCATTTGATGAATAAAATAAATTTATAATTTTACAAAATAATTTTCCACTTATTTTCTTGTGAACATAACTTAAAAATAAGCCTTTGATTAAAAAAATGATTTTTTTGAATTTTGAAAAATTACTTTTATCAATTCCAGTAAACATGAAATCAGGTAAATTAAATATATTTGCCATATTTATAAACTTAATCGATTAATTCTAAAATCTTTTAAATACTTCAAAAATTATACAATTATAGTTAGTGATGTGAATGTATTAGTTATTTTTACATATGGTTACTCATTCAAAACCTGGGAAGATTCTGGAACGACTTCTAGAGAAATTTCCCTTTATAAGAAATTACATGATGATTATAACATTAATTTTATATTTTTAACTTTTGGCGGAAAGGAAGACGAGGAATTCGATTATGAGGATTGCGGAATTAAGATTCTACCGATTTACACAAGAATAAAATTTTATAATTCAAAATTAATCAATTATTTTACTTCTTTCTTTATTCCTTTTTATTTAAAAAAGGACTTAGAAAATATTGATGTTGTTAAACAGAATCAGCTTTTAGGCTCTTGGGTCGCATTGATTATAAAGCTTTTATATAAAAAACCAATTTTCATACGAACCGGATACGATATGTATAAATTTAGTTTGGAGGAGAGTAAGAAAAATTATATTAAATATCTGTATAGATTGTTAACAAAATACACAATAATGTTTTCTGACTTGTATACAGTGACAAGTGAAAGTGACAGAAGTTTTTTAAAAAATACATTTAAATTAAAAAAAGAAATATTTCTACGTAGAAATTGGGTGTTGAAAACAGATTATAAAAACTTTGACGACAGAAATGACAAAAAAGTTCTTTCTATTGGAAGATTAGAAAAGCAAAAGGATTTCAAATATTTAATCGAGTCAATAAAAAATACTAGTTTTCAATTAGATATTGTTGGAGAAGGATCTATGAAAGAAATGCTTATTAACGAAGGAAGGGAAAAAAATGTCAAATTAAATTTTATAAATAATATGCAAAATAAAAAATTGTTAGAGATTATAAAAAATTACAAATATTACATTTCAGCATCAAGCTATGAAGGTAACCCCAAAAGCTTACTTGAAGCTTTATCTTCTGGATGTTTAGTAATTGCAACTGATATAGAAAATCATAAAGAATTGATTAAAAATAATATATCTGGAATACTCTATTCAAAATCAAAAAACGAACTTCCTGAAATAATTGAAAATTTAGGGGAAAACAGAAATTCTGAGAAGTTAATGTCAGAAAACGCTTTCAAAAGTATTAATGATCAGTTTTCCATTGAAAATATAGTGTTAGAAGAAGTGAACGATTATCGTAACTTGTCAATTGATGATAAATAAGTTTGGAGAAAGAAAAGCTTCCAAATCCTATTCGCATTAATTCTTGATTTATAAATAGTTAACTTGTTAAAACTTTCAAGATTTAATCCAGCAGAATTAATTTTAATCGTATCTTTTATATCCGAAAGATGATTAAAAATCCAGTTTTCAATATTAAAAACAAATCCCATTTTTTTTCTATTTAAAAAATCTACATCAAAATCATTTTTAAGATATTCTTTTAAAATAGATTTGGAATAATTTTCATTGTAGTATGTGTTACTGGTACTCAATATATACTCAACTAATCGATGGTCTACAAAAGGTGATCTAATTTCTAAAGAGTTCGCCATTGAGGTTCTGTCTATTTTTAACATCATCATCTCTGATAAATAAAATTTATACTCTGTCAATAAAAGGCTTTTGTAATCATCATCTAAAAATTTATAAAATTTATTTTGAAAAGTTGACTTATATTTGAAACTCAATATATCCAAAAAGTTTTTATCAGAAAAGTATGACTCAAGTGCGTAACCAAGATCATTTGAATATTTTTTAAAATTATTTCCAGTACCTAAAAAATTTGGATAAAAATTATCCAAAATATTTAAAAAATTCCATGATGTCCTATTGGGCATCATTAGCTCATTAGTTCTTACGTAGCCGCCCAACAATTCATCTCCTCCATCTCCAGAAATTGCAACTTTATATTTTTTTGATATTTTACTTGAAAGGATATATGAAGGAACAGTTGATGGGTCTGCATAAGGTTCGTCGAATATCTCAATTGATTTATCAATTACATTCAAAATTTCTTTATTATCAAGTTGTGAGTTTTGATGATTACTTGAATATTTTTCAGCAACTAATTTAGACCATTTACTTTCATCATATTTTTTGTCTTGATAGGTTACGGAAAAAGAATTCACTTCAACATTTCTGTCTTTCATGTTTTTAATTATTGATGAAGAATCAATTCCTCCAGATAAATATGTTGCGATTTCTACATCTGCCACCTCTCTTGATTGAATTGAATCTGAAAATAAGTTAAAGAATGTATTTGAATCAAATTTTTGGGAATCAATTTTTTCATCAATATTCCAATATTTATTTTGAGATTTAATTCTATAATTATTTAAATCAAAGATTAAAAATTCAGCTGGATTTACTTTATAAAAATCTTTAAAAATTGTTTTTGGAGATGTAACTACACCTAGATCAAGAAATTCACCTAATGAATTGGAATCAATTTTATAATCTTTATTAATCATTACTAATGATTTAAGATTTGATCCAAATAAAATTTCTTTATTATTGTATGTATAAAAAAGGGGTTTTTGACCAAGCCTGTCTCTAATTAAAAACAACTCATTTGAATTTGCATTAAAAAAACTTATTGAGAATTGTCCAATTAGCATATCTACAAAACTTATACCTAAATATGAAAATCCGTTTAAAAGTACTTCCGTATCAGAATGATCTGAGTAGAATTTAACTCCCTTTTGTTCTAAATATTTTCTCAGCTCAGAATGATTGAATATTTCACCATTAAACATAATTGATGTATTAAATTCTTTGGAAAACATTGGTTGGGAACTGAAATTTGAAAAATCTAATATTCTCAATCTATTGAAAATAAAAGAAAAATAATCCTTGCTTTCAGAATAAAATCTATTTGAAATATTGTCATTTATAAATTTTTTTTCATCAGGGCCCCTGCAAACAATTAAATCGTTACACTTATCTAAATTATTTAAATCTATTTTGTTCTTTGAAAAAGTTCCAATATAACCGCACATAATTTAAATCTTAATCAATTTTTTTAGTGCTAAAATAAACAAACTCATGGTGAATTCTATTTTGAATATATTAAAATTCTTAATATTTTCAATTAATTGTCTTAACATTAATTTTCTCCACTTTACTTCAAGGTGATATTTTTTAAAGTTAATTTCTCTAAAATTTTTTTGATAGTAAGTAGAATTGAAATTCATTATTCCGTTGAGTTCCCACGGTTTATTACTGCCTGCATAGTGTAAAAAAATATTTTGATTTATGTTTGTTTTTTTTCCATCCAGAAAAATTTCTTCATCACTAGCTAAATTAACAATAAAGTTTAAATTATCTGAAATCTCTAAAAAATCACTATCAATTATAGAATTTAAAATATCTTGATCCCAAAATCTTATTATTGATGCCATGCTCACCATTTTGGTCTGAGCTAATTCTTCAATATTAAATTTTTTCCATAAATTTAAATCAATAATCATTACACCAGCATTAAAATATTTTTGGTTTTTCATTTCTAAATTTTTAAAAAGGCTTTCTGTTCCTTGTTGTCTTAGTAGTTCTGTTTTTACTCCTACTGAATACTTATCCTTCATCATTTTTTGGATATGTTTTATTTCATCAACTGGATTATTCAAACATACAACATCAGCGTCTAGATAAACTATATTATTAAGGCTTTTTGGTAAATAGTTTGAAATATATAGTCTATAGTAAGTTGCTTCGGATATGTGATTATTTTCAACATTTGGAAAATTAGTAATTGGTTCTTCAAAAGTATAAACGTTCAATTCTTTTAAATTAGGATGCCCTTTTATATTATTATTTACTTGGTCTTTATAGTGTTTATCTTTGTGGATAATGTAAATACTAATTTTTTCAGAAACTTTTTCAAGAAGCGAATACATTGACACTGAAGCTTGAATATTGTAATTGTTATCAAAACAATAAAGAAAATTTAACACAGTCTAATATTAATTATTTTTGCAATTAATTATTGAATTGTAATTATTAACATATAAATCATGAAAGTTTTAACTTTTGGTAGCAATGGTCTTGTTGGAAGCTCTTTAAAGAGAATTTTTGAAAAAGATAAAAATTATGATTGTTTCTTTTCTACAAGAGAAGATACTAATTTATTCTTACTAACTGAAACTTCAAAGATCATTGATGAAATCAATCCAGATTTAATTATAAATGCAGCTGCCAAGGTTGGAGGTATACACGCAAACAACACTGAAGGTAGTAGTTTCTTGATGGAAAATTTAAAAATAAATTTAAATATTTTAGAATCTATAATTAAATATCCAAATATAAAACTTATCAACTTGGGAAGTAGTTGTATTTATCCTCTTAACGCACCAAACCCAATAAAAGAGGATTATTTTATGACTGGTGAGCTTGAGCCTACAAATTCTCCGTATGCAATAGCAAAGATAACGGCAATTGAACTTGGTAAAACGTTAGTTAAAGAATTTGGTCACCAAATAATTAATCTTATGCCAACCAATTTATACGGTCCAAATGATAACTTTTCAAAAATGAAGAGTCATGTAATTCCTGGCCTAATAAAAAGAATGCATGATGCAAAAATTAATAATTCTGAAAATTTTGAAATATGGGGGACAGGACAGCCTTTAAGGGAATTCCTTCATGTTGATGACCTTTCATTAAGTATTAAATTTATTCACGAAAATAATATTTCAGAAAATTTAATTAATGTTGGAAGCGGAGAGGAGATTTCTATTAAAAACCTTGCTGAATTAATAAAAAAAACCATAGGTTACACTGGTGAATTATATTTTGATAATACTATGCCAGATGGAAATCCAAGAAAACTACTAGATAGCTCAAAAATAAACAAGCACGGATGGAGTTCAACAATAAATCTAGAGGACGGTCTTAAACAGGTGTACGATTGGTTTTTAAAAAATATCTAATCTTCCCAAGTTTTAGATATAAGACCTTTATTCAACAAAACTTTGTCTCTTTCAGCTAGTTTTAGGTCGCTATCGACCATCATTCGAACTAGTTCTAGAAATGTTGTTTTAGGTTTCCAGCCTAATTCTGATTGGGCTTTCGATGGATCACCTAGTAGATGATTTACTTCATTTGGTCGTTCATATTGTTTTGATATTTCTACATGATTTTTCCAATCTAAACCAACATGCTTAAATGCTATTTCTAGAAATTCTTTAACACTATGAGTTTCACCGGTTGCTAATACCCAGTCATCAGGTTCTATATTTTGCATCATTAACCACATACCTTCAACATAATCTCCAGCAAAACCCCAGTCTCTAAATGCTTCAATATTGCCTAAGGTTAATTTTTCTTGAATTCCATGGCTTATTCTTCCAACTGCTCTTGATATTTTTCTTGTCACGAATGTTTCTCCTCGAAGGGGAGATTCATGATTAAATAATATACCGTTAACACAAAATAAGTCATAAGACTCTCTGTAGATTTGTGTCATATGATGAGCAAATACTTTACCAGCTGCATATGGGCTTTTAGGTACAAGCGTTGAATTTTCATTCAATTCTTCTTTGTTAATACCACCAAACATTTCTGATGAAGAAGCTTGATAAAATTTTATATCTTTTTTAGAGTTTTTCACAGCTTCTAATAATGTAACAATTCCGTTGGTACTTGTGTTTGTAGAAAATTGAGGATTTTTAAATGAAACAGCAACGTGAGACTGAGCTGCTAGATTATATACTTCATCTGGCTCAATTGAGTTGATTAAAGAAACTAGCGATGAAGAGTCTGTTAGATCGGAATAGTAAAGTCTAAATTGATTATTTTTAGAATAGTTTGCGATCAGCTCATCAATCCTCGAAGTATTAAATGTTGAGCTTCTTCTTAACGTTCCATGTACTTCATAGCCTTTTTCTAGTAGTAATTTAGATAAATAAAATCCGTCTTGTCCTGTAACACCGGTAATAAAGGCTTTTTTCATACTATTTTAACTTTAACTTTGTTAGGACTTTAATTCAGTGTTAAAAAAATAGTTTCCCAATAAAAAATGAAAAATTAATGGAAAGTGTGCGTTTTCCATAGAGCTATCAAATGATGATACAAAAAAGACTGTAAACAAAGTAAATAAGTACAATAACAAGTTATTTTTTTCAACTTTAAAAATTAAAAACACATGCAAAAATATAAATATAGAAAGATGGAATATTCCACCTCTCGAAAATATTGTTAAGAAATAATTATGTAAATTTTCATTTAGTCCGTCAAGTCCTCTTCTGTCATTTCCATAGGATCCTGGATTATCTACATTTCCACCTACTGGTGGTGTTTCAACAATAAATACTCTTAAAATTTCTTTATATCCAACACCAGAAAATATATTTCCATCTTCAAGTGTATATATTATTTGATCTTGCCACATTCTAAGTCGCCAATTTAGATTCCCGTCAGCAGAATAAATTCTTCCATTATCGAAATAAATTAATCTTTGTTCTTCTTGGTAAGTATTAAATTTATATTGGCTCAGAGAAGAATATGATTCAGAAATCTCTTCTATAGAATATTCCTGAATAACAAGCCTTTGTGAAAGAATGGTCGATGAAGTTACTAATATAAAGCAGGGTAATAGTAGTAATAAAGTTTTTAAAACATTCAGTTTGATAGTTTCTTTGTAGTCATAAATTATATAAATAAAAAAAATAAAACATGCAATAAATGATGCTCTGCTTTTATATAACAGTAAAGGAAGAAAGATTGAAAATGTTATAGAAATGAACACAAAAGAGCTAAATGAATTTTTAAAATAGTTATTTAAATATATGCAAAAAATTACTACTAATAAGACTATATCAGCAGCTTTATGAGGTTCATATTTATCTGAGTAATTAAGGAATATACTTTGTACAAAACTTGGAAAATCTAAGATTGCAACCAAATAGCTTGTTAACAAAACCCCACTAAGTAGTAAAAGAGAAAATTTATTTAATGATATTTTTCTGGAATAAATACCAAGCATTAAAAAACCAAGGGACCAAATATATGAGCTTGTTCTGTAGGTGTAAGTATCAACTAACGACGCATCAGATATGTAAACTATTAAAAAGAAAAATAATAAAATTGTTCCTGAGATTATTTTTAAATTTAATGTAAGTCGATTTATATTTTTTTTAAAAAACAAAAAAAATAAAAACAACATTAATGAAAAAAACATAAAAATTTCACCTATTCTAAATTCGAATATATAAATACCGATAAAAGATCTGGCAAAAAGCAATGAAAGAAAAATATAAATTAATGATACAAGCAACATAAATTCGATTAGTGATTCCCTATTTAGTATTTTTAGAAATTTTTTCATCTTAGGGTTTAATTACAGAGTATTTGTCATTTATAAGATCATTATTAATCAAGATCATAATGATTGCCCAAATACATAAAGTAGTACTTTGAATATCAGCACAGTCTTCGCCACTTGAAATTTTTACACCATAATAGTGTGTTTGTGATCTGTTTAAAAAGTATGAAAATCCTTTTTCTTCTTTTTTATAAAGTTTTATCAAATCAGACAATGTTTCCATTAGTACATTATTTATCTCCTTTTTCTTATGATCTGTTTGTTGCGAACACATGAATAAAACATAAACATAATCAACTACATCACATCCCTCAAGCACAGGTCTATTCTTTAGACAAAAATCAATAAGTTTATTTGGATAATGAATTTCTTTATCAATCCAACTCAATCCTGAGATTACTTTCATTGCTCCGTTTATAATTTCTCTATTTGTAGATGGTTTATTTATATAATAAGAACCAGTTTCTTTATTTGCTATTTTTGATACGAAATTAAATAATGTATCCTCAAGATTTAGATCTTGAGACGATGTATAGACACAATATGTAGAAAATTGGCCTCCAGCACTCCAAGGCTTTTCCCAGTTTAAATTATTCAACAATTTGTACAAATCATCTTTATCTAGATCAATTTCTAATTTGTTTTTGTTTTTAAATCCAACTTCAATTAGCGTAGCTACTGCTTGTTTTGTTTCTGCATTCACCGACTTTATGAATTTAGTTTCATGAGTATCATAATTTTTTCCAAATTTGTTTAGTATTTTTTTTGTATTATCTTTTAAAGAATCTGTAATTGAATAATTATCATAACTACTTACCATTGCTGGATCGACGTAAAAATTATTTGGAATGTTCCTAAATTTATTAGTTTGAAATGAATTTATAAATTCAGACCACTCTGAAAGAACTTTAGGGTCTCTATCGAGTTTATTTATCATTTTTAAAATCTTTAAAGCAAAGGTTGTGAAACCTAATTCCAAACTATTACCAAATTCATTTAAACCTGTTAAGCAAGGATAATATTTAAATTCCTCGCTTTTTTTCAAATTAAAAAGAAACTCTTCCGAAGAATCGATCATCTCAATATATTTATTTATATTCATTTGTTTCTGACTTTTTTAAGCATTGAAATTATCTTAAACCTAATATTAAAGCTAAATATTTTTCTTAAAAACAACATTACTTTGTTTTTATAAATATATATTTTTGATATGAATATTTGAAAAAAATTAATCTCTATTTTTTTTTGTGACTTTAGTAATTTTTCAAAAAGATCAAAAAATTCATCACACATTTTTTTTGAGCTAAATGGGTATTTTTTTATTCTGTTTTTATATTTACTATAATCGTCAATAATCTCTTGAAGTTTCTCTATAAAGTTATCATTGAAGCTTACTCCAAAACCATCACAGTATTCAGGAATTCCTCCACTATCTCTGTAAAGGATTGGCAAACCACATTGAGCAGCTTCAATATGGTGATTTCCAGATGGTTCATTTATAGAACCTGTTACATAAATATGATGGTTTTTTATTTCATTTGCTAAATCATTTCCAGAGAGAGGTTTAATTAAATTTGTATTTGTTAAAATATATTCGCTTGACTCATTACCAATATAAGTAAAGTCAATTTTCTTTTGCCAGTTTTTATCATTCAACATTTGATCTATTAGCTGATATATATCAAAACCTTTGTTGAAGTGAGAACTCCAATGATGTGTTACTAATTTTAATCTTTCTTTTCCATCCCAAATAACATTATCATTGTTGTTAAAAATTTTTTTATTGGCACCTGCTAGAATCACACTTGTTTTTTTATTTTCCATTCCGATATTTAAGTAAATATCTCTGAGCCATGAACTAACAAAAACTACATGATCTGCAACATTGCTCGCATCTAAATAGAATTGATTTATGTTTTTAGTATTTTTTCTCTCATCACATTCATTTATTCTTTGGACTACGATTGAATTTGGGTTTATATATTTTTTGTATTTAAGTACATCTTTGTGATTAAATGTAGATGATGATTCACGTCTGCTTCTTGGATCAGTAAGCAAAATTAAATCTATATCGTTATCAGTTAAATCATAAACTACGTCGTGTCCTTTCTCTATTAGATAGTTTGATAAGTTAATAGCAAATAAATTACCCCCACCCCAAGGACCTTTTACAATTTTTGATCCAATACTAACTTTCATATATGTCTGAAATTATAGAGTCAAATTTATTTATTCCTTCTGGTATCGTAAATTCTTGACTTTTCTTATATGCATAATCAATGTTTACCTTAGAAGTAATAAAAGATTCTGGTTTAAAAATAGAATCATGATGAAGTATTTCGGATGCAACTCCTACATTTGTAGACAAAATTGGAGTCTTTGAGACTGAAGCTTCTAAAATTGCTTGTGGTCCCCCTTCAATTCTTGAGGTGACTAGGTATAAATCCAAAATATTGTACAACTTATTCAATTTATCTACATTAACCATCTCGAAATATTTAAATGGAATTTTATATTTCTCAAGTTGTGAGATTATAAATTGTCTATTTTTTCCTGCAAGAACAACCTTAAGATTTCTATTCATTTTAAAATTTTCGATTAATATTTGCAAAAATATATCAGGCCCCTTAATAAGTTTTGGAGATTTTAAGTCTTTTGACTCTGTATCTCTTTGGAAACTCCCAATAAGGTAGTCCTTTTCATCAAATCCTAATTCAACCCTTAATGACTTCTTGTCAGCTATATAAAAAAAATTTTTTTGGTTAACCCAAAAAGGTATACTTGTAATTTTTTTTTCTGTTAAATTTGTTAACTGATTTTTAGTTTTTTTTGATATCACATGATATTGATCAACAAATGAATCCAGTTCATAAAAATCATCCTTATCAAAATTATTAAAGTCAAAATGATAATGAGAACATAAAACTTTTTTTTCTTTCAAATGTTTTCTTGGAATAGTTTTCCATACCCAAGGCGATAAAACCCATATTACATCAGCGCGATTAATAAAATTGGTTGATACATCTTTTTTTAATGTGTACCAATCTTTTCTAACTCTGTCTATAATCCAGGATTCTTTTATTTTATTTATATAGATTTTCATTAATTTAAAACTTTATATCATCACTTATTAATAGTACTTATTTTAAAATAAAGAACAGTGAATAATTATCTGATTACAGGCATAACTGGACAAGATGGTGTTTTTTTAACTAATACTTTATTAAATTCAGACACTACAAGCAAAATATACGGTATTTCAAGAAATCAAAAAAATGATCTTTTTTATAAACAACTTTATACTTTAAATAATTTTGATGAATCAAGAATTAAAATTTTAACAGTCAATCTTTCAGACAAAAATATAGTTCACTCTCTATTATCAGATCTAAAGCCATCACAGATATATAATTTTTCTGGACCAAGTTCTGTTTACAAATCATATAATCAACCCGACTTTACTAAAAATGAAATAACTGGAATATTCAATAATCTAACGAATAGTCTTATTAAGCTAAACTATTTTCCAAAATTTTTTCAGTCCTCTTCATCAGAAATGTTTGGAAAAAAAAGTAAATTGAATTTGACAGTTGAGGATCCATTTAGTCCAATATCTCCTTATGCTGAGGCAAAATTAATCAACCATTTTAAAGTTCTTGAATTATACAAAAAATATAATTGGAAAATTTATTCAGGGATAATGTTTAACCATGAGTCTGAATTTAGAAAAAATGAATATTTAATTATGAAAATTATTCAAGCTGCATATGAAATTAAAAATAAAAGTAGAAATAATTTAACAGTCGGAAGCTTGGATTACAAAAGAGATTGGTTATATGCCCAAGATACGGTTGATGCAATTCATATGATGGTTAATTTTGGATACTCAAATTCTCACATTATAAGCTCTGGAAAGGTCCATTCGATTAAACAAATGATTACCGCAATTTTTGAATACTTTAGTTTAGATTGGAACAAGTATGTTGAGTTAGATGAAACTTTGCTTAGAGATGGAGATCCAATAGAAATAAGTGGTAATCCAGAAAAGTTAATTAAAGAAACTGGGTGGAGTCCTAAATATAGCTTTGAAGATATGATTTTAAAAATTTTAAATTCAAAATTTTCTTAATTTTTTTTTGATTTGTAATGAAAATTTTCTTTGCTCACTATAAAAAAGATTTGAAATATTATTTCTTGTATTTAGAACATATAATGGTTTTTTTACCCTTAAAATAGGAATTTTATTTTTGATTAGTCTTGTAAATAATTCATAATCTTGTGCATAAATAAAGTTCTCATCGTACATGTATTCCCTCATGATTGAAGATTCAATTATTAATGTCCCATGAATAAAAGGATTTTTAACATATATCAAAAACTTATATGGGATCAAAAAAGAAATACCAGGAATTTTTTTGTGGGAGTTTTTTATATGAGCTCGGGAAGTTGATATTTTAACCTTTTTCATACTCATCAATCCCATTTGAGTTTCTAACCTATTTTTCAAGGATATGTCATCTGCATCTTGTCTTGCTATGTAATCACCCTTAGAATAACGAATCATATTGTTTAATGATTTGGTTAAACCAATATTTGTAGTATTTTTAAAAGTTATTACTCTCTCGTCTTGTTCTTTAAATTTATTAATTATTTGATAAGAATTATCTGTAGATCCATCATCAGTAATCAAAAATTCTATATTTTTATGGGTTTGATCTAAAATACTTATAATTGACTCTTCAAGAGTGTCTTCATTGTTGTACACAGACATAATTACAGAAATTAATTTATTTTCCATATTTATTTTCGAATCAAACCATTAATAATTTTTTTATAATCATCTGGATTGATTAATTTATTAATATATTCAAAAGCAATTAACCCATTATCCAATACTGTTTTATCATTATTTAGTAATTTAATTTTTTCCGTTAGATCATCGTAGTTATATTGCTCAAAAGAAAGACTATAGCTATCAGGGAAATACTCACCTAACCCTCCCGATCTTGGAAATATTGAAGGGATACCCAAGCTTGAAGCTTCGCAGAGTAGTCTGGGTTGGCCTTCAAAAATTTTTGTTGCCGTAATTACTGCTCTTGCATTTTCTAAAATCTTTATTACTTTATCTTGATCTATGAATCCATGAAAAATTATATTTTCTGATGAAAACTTGTTTTTCAAATTATGAAGCAGTTCTCCTTCTCCAATAATATTGAGGGTAAGATTATTATTTACTGCTTTAATCCAAGATTTGAGAAGTTCTTCAACTCCTTTTTCGTTTGATATTCTTCCTGCATATACAACGTCTGTTGAAGATTTCAAAGATGCATCTTGAACTTTTTTATTATCAAAAATTGGATTGTATAAAATTTCTATCTTATATGGGCTTACTCCAGAATTGATTAACTCTTGTTTATGAAAATTATTTAATACAAATATAGTTAATGGATATCTTGATAAGATTTTGTGATACTTCTTACCATAATTTAATATTGCTAAAGATTTTAAAAAGGATTCTTTAAAATATTTATTAAAAATATTAAATCTCTTTCTATATATTCCACACTTTCTACAGAATTTATTATTACCTAAATGATTTTTAATTAAAAAATATCTTGTACACTCATATCTAAAATTATGAATCTTAACAATTGTTTGAATGTTTAATTCTTTCAAAACATCAAATATTCCAAGATTTGCTTTAAACCAAGTATTGTTCACATAAGCAATATCTGGATTAAAACTCTTTATTGTTTCCCTAAGAATGGCATTTGATTTTTTATTACTTAAAGTAAAAAATCCTAAAATATCAAAAAAATTTAAATTTTTGTTATTAAATTCTAAATATTTAATTTCAAAATGTTTATTTAGGGTTTCAATCTCGTCAATTATATTTGAATCTTCGCCTCCAAATTGCCTATATTTTGTGTTTAAAACGAGTATTTTTTTTCTATTCATTTCTGATATCAATTCTATTAGAAAAAGATTTTTTCAAATATTAAAAATTATATTTCTTATCAAAAAATAAAAATTAAAACAATCATATTTTTAGATATATATTGTCTAATTATTTTTAACTGTAATCCAATTTGCTTTTTTAAGGGTTTGATGGTGATTATTTCTGAACCATGGGTCTGGAACTGTGATAATAGAATTTTTACCAGATCTTAAAAAGGCAGCCCAAAACGCAAATGAGCTATTTCCAACAATAAAGTTAGAATACTGTAGCATTTTTGAAAAAGTTTTAATTGTTTCTTCTTTATCATCTCCAAGGTTGTGGTTAGGATTAATCGACTCAGTTGTCTCATTACTTTTTTGGGGATATATATTTATTGCTCGAGAAAATATTTTTTGCTTTTTGACCCAATTTTCATCATCAGTAAAAACATCAAACTTTATTTTTTTGGATTTATTTTCGATTAAATTAATACTTTCTTCATAATACGAAATATCTAAATGCCAATTATTTTTTATAAAATCTCCTCTCCTTACATGTATCATTGCATAATTTTCTTTTAACTGAGATTTAAAACCATTATTTATTGTTGGATTTTTAGATATTGAAGAAATAATAAAATCTTCCATCTTGTCAATATATTTCATATTTTTCCAGTATCCATTAAAAAAATATAATTTATTTTCTTTATTTAGAAAAATTGTATCTTCTTTTGAATACTTATAATCTTCAAAATATTTAGCATAATATGAATTACTTACCTTTTTGCTGTAATGTATTCTCATAAAATATTCAAATTTTTTTTTCGAAAAACTACTTTGCTCATTAAATCCAAAATATCTATTTGGAAAAATCAACTCTCTTTTCGTATTGTTTGAATGATCATTAAGTAAGTTTGTGTTTATATTGACTGAAAAATTATTTTGTTTTAAAAATTTAGCAAAACTAAATTGGAAAAGTTGATTTCCCAATCCACCCTTTATAAATACTGTTGCTTTTTTCAAATCTTTCTAATAATAATTGATTTTGTTAAAAATTGAATTTTGAGAATATTAAAGATTTGATTAATTTTTAGTTTAGTCTTTGAATAATAAAGCAATATCCTAGACCATCTCTGTCTATTAAATAAGTTGAATATCTTTCCCCCAAAATGTTTGAAGTTATTATCCAAGTTTTTAATGCAGATTGACCTATATCTTCTATTACCATAACTCCATTTTTTTCTAATTTTCTCAAACCAAACAAAATAACAAGTAAGTTTGACGACTCTAGATGAAGTCCATCATCAATGATTAAATCAAACTTGAAGTTAAATTTCTTAAAAAGATTTTCTACAGTTGACCTGTTCATTTGATCTACATAATAAAGATCAATATTTTCTTTTTGTAATGATAACTTTTCATCTATATCTATATCTGCTCCAATTATTTTAGAATCTGGAAATAATTCTTTGAAAGACCGAAGCGAGCCTCCAGTTATTTCGTTATTACCCATGTGAGATAGAAATTTTTTATTTTTAGATCCGATACCAATTTCAAGAATATTGGTTGGATTGCTTAATAAGTTATGAAAAATATATGCATAAATTTTCTCATATTTTCCGTGCCAAATCTTGTCAGATCCATTTTTATTGAAAGTTTTTTCAATTTTTGCTAATAACGATTCTTCGTATTCTAAATCATTAATATTTAAAATCTTAACTGGTTTATTGTAAGTTGATATTTCAGATAGTAGTTTGGGCAAGTTTCTTATATTAAACTCTGTAGCTTTATCAAAAGCTTTCCCCTTTCCACCAACATGAGGTGAATAATCAGGAAACTTATAAGTAACCTTCATATTTATATTTCTTCTAATTAATTCTCGAAAAAAATACTGTATTTTAAAAGGAATTCTTTTTATTTTTTTTAGAAGCATAAAAAATTATAACTCCAAAGTAAAATTCAAATGTTTATTTAAATAAATTAGTTAAATTTTTTCTCTATTAATCATAAACTCTAAAATGTTCAATAAAATTTGCTGAGATTCGTTTAAGTAAAGGTATTATTATATTTTAAATGGAAAAAATCATATATTCGAAAATACTGCCATTGTTTCTTGTTATACTTTTAATAAATTTTCTTTCAAATATTAGAAGTCAAATAATAGATGATATCAATTTAGTTTCACTGGGATTCTTTAAATTAATATAATTGGCAATTTGTGTATTACTCTTTTTAAAAATTGGAAAAACAATTAATTCACTGAGTAAATTTAATTCTTATTCAATGTCAGTTTCAGTATTTCTTATAAGTTTTTTTTTAGTTGATGCTTTAGTTCCATTTATTAGTAAAAATTTTGGTTTTAACCTTACAGTAATAGTTGTTTCTTTTGCTTGGTTCTTGTACTTTGTAACAAATAGAAAATACTTAGAAACTCTTCAAATTGTATTAATCTATATTGCTAATTTAACATTTAATAAAAAATATTTTTCTGAACTTTTAGTAAGTCAGCCATACCAGGAGTTGAATACTGATGTTACCGTGCAATGGTTTCCAATAGCTGCAAATATTTATGAGTCTGGATATTTTGAAGTCTATACAAATAATCCTGTTACAAATCAAGGGTTATTACCTAGTTATATTCAGGCATTGGTTCATAAATTTTTCTTTAACACTGATGAATTTATATTTATACAAATTAATTCTTTGATATTTATTTTTTTTTATATCTTAATTTTCTTTGATTTAGATGTTGAATTTAGAAACAAAATTTATATCTCACTTCTATTTTTAATATTTGTACTAAATAATGATTGGGTTTTCTATTTGATTGGAAATTCTTTAATGCTTGAGGGAATAGCTGGGTTTCTTTTTTGTTCATTTGTAATAAATTACAAAAACAATATTTATAGAAAAAAATTTTCCTACATAAGTTTGTTATCTTATCTTTGCTTTGGAATGCTTATATTTACTAAGCAGTTTCTTTCTGTAATTACATTATTTCTTATTCTTTGTAAGTTTATAAATATTAAAGAGAGAAGGCATGCTTTGTTAAGCACAATCCCATTATTATTAATCTACTTTTATTCAAAAATTTTTAACATACAATCTTCATTTATAACTTATGCGGATGGTCTTGATTATTCAGAAACATTAATAAGCATACTCACATTAGAGAACTTAAAACTTGAAAATATACTATTAATATTAAAGCAAATATACATTGATAAACCCTATACATTAATACTATTATTTTTGATTTCTACAAGTTTTTTGGTATTAATAAACAAAAAAGAGTTTTCCATTCAAAATCAACTATTTTTTTATCTCAGTATGATTAATTTCTTATTTATTATTGTTTTGTATATTTCATATTGGAAAAATGTTGAGATTCAGTCATCGTATAGATATACAATAAATATGCTTGGACTGTATTTTGTTGGAATAGTTTCAAATATTAATTTTTTACAAAAAAATTGATCAATTTTGAATACTTGAAAACTTTAAATAAAATATTTATTCCATCTAATAGTCTAATTTTTTTACCTTCATCATATTTACGACCTTCATAGTTTATAGGCACTTCAATAATTTCTTTATTCAATCTTAAAAATTTAGAGAGAACTTCTACTTCAATTCCAAATCCTTTTTCTTTTAAATTCATATCTTTTAAGTAACTGGTTTTGATTAACCAATAACAAGTTGCAATATCACTTATTTGATAATTATTTAGCAGTGAAAAAAGTATTGTTATATATTTATTTCCCAAATATGTAAATTTATAATGTTTTATTCTTTCAATATTGCCAATTGTTCGTGATCCTAGAATTAATGAATCTGAGTTTTGTTCAACTAATTGAAACATATTAAAAATATCTGAAGGACTGTACTCAAGATCAGCATCATGGACAATTACATAATTGGAATTAACTTGCTCCAACGCAACTTTTATTGCGTTCCCTTTTCCTTGGTTCTTATTTAAATTAATCAGATTTATATTTTTGTTATTTTTTACTAATCTTTCAGCAATTTTTTTACTTGTGTCAGTTGAACAATCATTAATTAGAATTATTTCAAAACAATCAACTTCTTTAATAAGTCGTTCTACTGATTCATTTAAATAAGACTCTTCGTTATAAAAAGGAACCAGAACAGTTAAGTCAAGACTATATGTCATATATTCTTAGATTACCTACAACAACTAATTAAGTATTTTTAGAAATAAAATACTGTTAAAAATAAAATTTAAAAGTTGTTAAATTCTAAAATTAAATTTTTTTTAAAAACCTCAAAAGTGAGTTTCTGTTCTATTAATCTATATGGATTAAAACTAGATAATCTATTTTGAAAACTATCAAAATTTAAATTAAGTTCTTCAAAAGTATCAACTATCTCTCCACATTCTTGATTCCAATAAGTAATTGTTGTCCCACTTAGTTCTTTTCCATCATAAATATTTTTTTTCTGGTCCCATACCAATAGAGGCAAGTTGCAAGACAATAGTTCTTGAGCGGCAAATCCCTGTGTTTCAGGTCTGCTCATAAATATTCCAAATCTTGAATTTAAAGCAGTCTTTTTTAAATCAGTATTATTATATTTTCCATATTCAAAGACTTCATATGAATGTTTATTAGTGTTTAAAAGTTCTAAAACTTGATTCAGGTGATCTTTTGGTCTTTTCTTAAAGTACACTAGACAATCAATTTCTTTTTTCAAATTTTTTTTATTTAGATTAAGCTCTTTACTACCTATTACGCCTGATGGAAATATCACAACATTTTTTGGATCTATATCATGACCCATTTCGTATACCGCATTTTTAAAAGCTATCTCCGAAGCTACTACTTTTTTTATGTTTGGAAATTCATTTGTATAAATAGATAATTTTTTATCATATTTTTGGTTATATAAAGGGCCAACCAATATTTTTGCGTTTTTATTTGCATTGATTAGATTTAATAAAACTTTTTCTCCAAATTCATCAAACTGAACTAAGTATGATAAATCAAATTTATATTTATTAAATATAAATCTATCATCATCTTTAAAAGTCTTTATTAAATTATTCATTCTTTTATGCGGTCCAGATAGTATATATTTTTCCTGAATTGGTAAATTTAACTTGTAGAGCAAATCTATATATAAATTTAAAAATTTTGAATATTTGAAACTTCTTGTCAAAAAAACTTTTCTTGTTTTGATATAGTTCGTGTTGTAAAAAATATTAATCATTAATCTTTTAGTTCATTTTAAAGCATATAAGTCTGATTGATCACAAATATAATCATAATGGTTTACGTTTTTTTGAATTATTAAAAAAACTCTTCATATCATTTTTAAATGTTTTTTGAATGTAACGAAATTTCTTTTTTCTATCATAGGACTTATACAAAACATGCTCTTTTGGTGCATCGATAATCCAATCCGATTTAATTTCTAAATCGTTAAAATGCTTATTAAAAAATATATGCTCAGAATAAAGATCTGGACTTTTTTGACTAATTTCGTACCTGGTAGTTTCTAAATTTAAACCAGATAAGTCATAAATACCGATTCCACCAAATGCACTATATAATTTAAATTTTTTCATTTTAATTTTTTCTGGTGTTAGCTGATATCTAAATATGAATAGATAATTCCAAATAAAACTTCCGACTTTTAGAGTCTTCTTTAAATTTGAAACTATTAATTGTGAATTAAAATTTAACCACCCTTTTGCTCTGAGAGCAAATATATCGTAATAAAACGGAAGGGAAACTGGAAATATTCCGGAATTATTGTTTTTTTCTAATACTGATTTAATTAACAATTCAAATTTTTCATACGAGGACTTACTAAATAAAAAAATATCACTATCAAATGGAACATAAATTACTTTGTTGTATTGCTTTTTCTTATTTATAAAATCTAAACATAAATTACGACAATTTTTTATTCTTTCAACTCTAGATTCGATTTCCATTCTGTCTTCATTGATTACATAAAGATATTCAAGTTCATTTTCAACTTTGTTTAAGTAATCTTTTGTTCCATCATTAGAATCAGAATCTACGATTAATAACTTAATATTATTATTTTTTAAATAATCTTTAAAGCCTTGAATAAACTCGATATTCTTTTTTAATGTACTTAAACAGTTTTTTGAAAGTCCACAAAAAAATATTTCTGAATCAATCACAATAATCAAATTTTAACAATTATTTAAAGAAGTGGTTTTGTTAAAATTTCTTATTCCTTAAAAATGAGACTAAATATTTCTTTTAATTTATTGGGGTCTATTTCTAAAATTTCCATGGAATCATTTTCACTTAACAAATAATAAAACTTATGTTTCAAAACTGATGATAAAGAAAAATAACAATTGTTTAGTTTGTCATTTTTATCTCTAATCTCTAAAATTGAATTTCCCATTTCCATGAAAAGCATGTTTACTAGGCCTGCTCCATGGATTCCACCAATGAATTCTGCATTTCGAAATAGTTTTATTTGTTCATAGAAGTCAATTTTTTCTGGATATATAATCTCAATATCAAATTCTTCAAATATGTCATAGAGCTTTTCTTCATTATTTAAATGTCTCCTGGAGGCATATCTTCTACTTATCCAGTAACGTTTACCAGATGATGCATGATTTCCTTTATTTAGTTCTCTTTGAAGTTCATAGATTATTTCAGAATTATAATTCCCTGCAATTGCAGTATGACTTGTAAGATATAATTCTTTGACTTTTAACAATTTATTATTTGAATAGATCTTAAAGTTTATATTTAAAATTTCTAATGTTTTTAACACAAACTCATTAGATTTAAATTGTTCTGGAAGCAACAATGTAGAGTCAATACCTAATTTTTTAAAGCTAAAAATCCTAGTAAGTGACTCTGTCATCCAATGAAAATAATTTTCTGATTTATTGTTTATTACCCAAAATCCAGAAGTTATTGATTCTTTCGGCTTTAGAAAATATTTAAAATATGTAAAAACTAACTTTATAAAGTTTTTAGCAACAGGTTTATTCATGTATGTATGGTCTAAGTAAAAATTTAAACTAGTAATCTTAAAAATGTTTTTTCTTAATAAATAAGGGTTGGAAATTTTTTGTACAAAAGAATCATTTACAGTCGTATTAATTTCATGTTCAAATAGTTTCTCATCTCTCTTTTTAAGATTTATTGGCTTATTTCTTTTTTCAATTTTGCCTGAATAAGTTACGGTTTTCATATTTGTATTTGATATTTTCCAATAGTAAATAGTACTACATGAAATAAAAAGTTACTACATGTTGGTATAATGTCAAGATGGAACAGCTTTTTGGATTAGAGTTCAATTTATTAGGAAACAGCTTTAGAACTTTTTTGCTTTGTACAACATTAGGCTTATATCTAAGATTCTTAATTGCTTTTATATCAAATGAGAGGTGGTTAAAAAATTACTCACAGTTATTAGTATTTGCTTTACTTCCTTTGACAGGATATTTGATTACATCTGTTATATCAAATAATATTGCACTCTCTCTTGGAATGGTTGGTGCGTTATCAATAGTTAGATTTAGAACTCCCGTCAAAAATCCTTCTGAGCTAGTTGTTTATTTTGTATTAATTACATTGGGAATTGTAATTAATGTGGATAAAAATCTTGCTGTGAACTTTATAATTTTTGTTTCTATAGTTATCTTCATTATTCAAATTTATAAATTAATTTCTAAACAATTTAACCTCCAAGAAATTGATTTTGATGATTCAGACGTAAAATATCTAAAAATTAATTGTGACTCTATTAATGAAGAAGCAGAAAATAAGTCTCAAATTATACATAAGTCGTTTGATGGAAACTATTTATATATTTTTGCAGATACAGATAAAGAGACTCTCTATTCAATTGAGAAAATGTTTGATAAAGATACAATAATTTCTTCTTCTATTGATTTCTAAAACTAAATTTTCAGTTAATTTTTTCTTTATTACGTTTTTTATATCCATGTTTTTTCTAATTTTTTATTTTTTATTTCAAAATAATCAAAATTATAAAGATTCCGTAATATCAGATATTGGAAGTTCTTACAATTTTGAGGATGAAATTGAAACTTATTGTAAAGGCTTAACATTTAATAAAAGTCAAGAAAATAAATTTTATAATCTAGATTCTATTCACGTAGACATTGAAAATTCAAGAGAATACTATACAAATTTGATTGAAATCATTGTTAGTAACGATATTGTTATACAGCCAAGATACAAAAAACCTTTCAATTCAAAAATAACATTTATGTATAAAAATAATACTTTTTGTACTTTTAATGGTGAAGTACGTCTTTCAGGTGATTGGAGTGATCATATAGACTCTGAGAGAGCAATTGCGTCATTGGATGTAAAACTACTTAATGGCAATATTGACGGAATTACTAAATTTAAACTTTTTCTACCGAAAACAAGGAATTATGAAAATGAAATATTTGTTGCAACATTTATGCAGGAGCTAGGTTTTATTAGCCCTAGAACAAGTTTTGTAAATTTAAAAATGGATAATTATCAAGGCAATGAAGTAGAGTATAAAAATTTTATTTTTCAAGAAAAATTCTCAAAAGAATTGATTGAATACTACCAATACAGAGAGGCTCCTTTGCTTGAAGTAGACGAGCAATTCAGGTGGAATAAAATAATTGAAAATAATTTCACTGAAGAAAATATTAAGTATTTTCTTCCAGCAAAAGTACTAAACAAATATTGGGGAAGAAAAAATATAAAAAGTGAAGAAATAACAATTAATGGTATACAAAAACTAAATCAAGCAATTTTTAATTCTAATCAACCATGGACTCAGTTAAATTATAACTATTTGGGAGATCGCAGTGAAATCTTATATATGTTTGATGCAGCATTAATGGCTCTAGATTCTGCCCATTCAATTACAAATCACCAAAGAAAATTTTACTTTAACAAAATAGAAAATCAATTTTATCCTATTTATTATGATGGCGATTCTTTATTCTTAACACAATCTAGAGAATTTGAAACGAGATACGACTACGAGAATTTCAAAGGGCTGTCTGAAGGTGCTTCTAAAATTTTGAAGACACTTGACATAAATATAGATTTATTTAATGAAAAATTAAAAAATAGAGGTGTCAAATTGAGCAATGAAGAACTAGGAAGTTATCTTGAAATATTTATTAAGAATTTGAATTCAATTAAAAATGAAAATATAACAAATACTCAGAAAGGTAATAATTACTTAGTGTCTGAATATCCAAAAAGAAATTTAAATCTTCCTAATAATGAAATTAAATTAATTTTTTTCAACTCTGTAAATAAAATTGCTGAGGTTTGTGAAATTAATTTAGTCAAATGTGAAGAGCTCAAAATTGAATTACTGGATTATGATATTTTTTCACAAAAATCAATTTTTGAAGAGTTCAACGGAGTATTATTTGGAAAAGAAAAAAATAGTTTCTTAACAATAAACGAATTTAATGAAAAAACACTTGATAAAGTAATTATTGATGAAGTTGAACTTATCAATTTAGGAAAAAATAAATTAGATATAAACAAAAAACAAAAAATAATAAATATTGAAATAATTAATCCAGAAGGTCGAATATTGATAAAAGGGCCTGGTAATTTATCAGATTGGAAAATAAACCTCTTCTCCAATTTAGAAATTAAACAAACCGAAATAAGAATTGATGAAAATTTATTAACTGGCTGCTTAACGGTTTATGATGTAAATTTGAATAATACATCTTTCTCAGCTTCGCAAAAGATTTGTGAAGATAGCATAAATATAATTCGATCTCGTGGGGAAGTAAAAGATATATTCATAATGAACTCTATTTCTGATGGTCTTGATATTGACTTTTCAGAACTGGCTATTGAAAATATTAATGTAAAAAGTAGTGAAAATGATTGTATTGATTTGTCTTCTGGTAACTACAATATAAAAAATATTGATGTAGGAAATTGTAGTGATAAAGGTATTTCGGTAGGAGAAAAATCAAACGTACAGATTGATAACTCAATTATCTTTAGTTCGAAAATTGGCTTGGCTGTTAAAGACAGTTCCATTTTAGAGATCAATAATTTTAAAGGAGAAGCTAATCAGATGTGTGTAGCTTTGTATAGAAAAAAACAAGAATTTGGTCCAAGTTTCGTAAAAATAAATAATATCAAATGTGCTGCTTTTGAAAGTGATTATATTCAGGAAGGGTCTGAGTTAATTTATGGAAATAAATAATAAAAATACTAGAAAAGAATATAAGTTTCTTTTTTCAAGAAAAGAAGTTTTGAAATTTAGAAAATTTTATGGAGATAGTCTTACAAATCTATACCCTAATAGAACTATAAAAAGTATGTATATGGATACAAATGATTTAAGGTTATATTCATTATCTAAACAAACAGATGTTGACAAGTTTAAGTTAAGATACAGAACTTATCCGAACAGTGACGCAAAAATATACAGAGAGGTTAAATCTAATAACTCTACGGGAAAAGAAAAAACTAGTAAAGTCACAAGTTTTACTTCTTTTGAGGAAATAAACTTTGACGTTCATAAAAATTATTTTCTCACTCCTAGTTTATTTATCAAATATGAGCGTGAGTATTTTCAATTAGACTCAGCTGCTCGATTAACAATTGACAGTAATTTACAATTTAATTTACCAAAAAATGTTTCATTGCTAGATAAGTATATGTCAGAAAATCTGTTTATTGTTGAATTAAAGATTTTAGAGAACAAAAATTATGATTTGACTGAATATTTTCTGAATTCTCCTGTAGCTTTTTCAAAATATGATTATGGTATCGAGAGAATATACAATAGAAATCTTATCCAGAACTAATCAAAACTTCATCAATCACCGTGTAGTTGTCATAAATAGATAATTTTATCAAAGTGTCTGTTTCAAGCCCTCCTATTCCGTTCGCTATAAACATTTTATTATACTTTTGTATACAATAAGTTTCTTGACCAAAGGCACCATAATCACCTGAAATTATAACTATATTTTTCTCATTATCATTTAGCCAATTTAGAGAATCGTAAGGCAAGTCAGTATTTAATAAAGCATAAGAATTTGGTTCTAGCTCTCCTCCTGTTTCTTCTTGCCAAAAGATTTGATGAGTAAGTAAAATTATGTAATTTGCTTTAGAGTTTAAAATAGCCTCATTAATTTTCTCAATTTGAACTTTGCTGGGTAGCCAATTTTCATTTGAAAAGTTTGCAGAAATTACAATTACGCTTGAGTAATCCTTTATAAATAAATCTTTTTTAAAAATTTGATTATAGTTTTCGATTGATACCTTGTTGTTGTTTACAACTTCATGATTTCCAACAGCTATGAAATAAGTAGAAAAATTTTCCTCAATAAAGCTGTGTACTTTCTGAAAAGACCTTAAACTATTTTCTCTAACAAAATCACCTGTTAAAGCTATTCCAGATAATTCTTTTCTTGAATTTTCTTTTAAATAATTCAATAATGTTTTAGGAAAAAAATCATCAGTACCTCCTGGAGTACCATATGCATGTCCAACTACGAAAATTTCTTCAATTAAAGTGGGATTATCGTTAATATTTGACTCTACTAAACAACCATCAATATTAATTGAAATATTTTTAAATGGATTCTCTTCGCTACTTCTTAGGGTTGTAGTTGAAGCAACTAAATCTTTTATACAATATCCTTTATATGTGCTATTTTCTTCTAAAATTTCATCATATTCTTTAATTTCATATTCTCCAACAACATTGCAATCGATGTCATAAACAGTATATTTTGGTTCTTGTTCATAATTTGTTAATAGATAAATTACAAGGATTATCGATATTAATATTACAAGCCGATAAAACAATTTCATAAAACAACTTCTTGTATAGATAGCTTACTTAATATTTTAAATTGTAAGTTGAAAACAAAGTAGAGATATTAATAATTTTTGTTTTGGTACATCAAGAATGTTCTCTACTTGTATTAAATTATTTTTTAAATCTATAAAAAAATAAATATTTCAGAGCTTCTTGAATGATTTCAAAATCTAATTTAGACTTTCCAAATTTTCTTTCCTCAAATGAAATTGGAACTTCCTCAATAATAAAACCTTGTGTAGCAACAATTAGAGTCATTTCTATTTGAAAAGCATATCCATTACTTTTTGTAGAACTAAAATCAATATTTTCTAATATATTTCTAGAATATATCCTAAAACCGCTTGTTAAGTCGTTGACACTCGATTTAGTTATAAATTTCGCAAATTTATTTGCATATTTAGATAATAATTTTCTTTTAAAATCCCAACCTACTATTTCACCATTTGGAACATACCTGCTCCCAATAATAAGTTTATTATTATCTTTTGATTTATTAAGACGAACTAGATCTTGAATTTTATGTGAAAAATCAGCATCCATTTCAATAATATAATCGTAATTTTTTTTAATTGCCCAAGCAAAACCCTCTCTATAAGCAGATCCTAGACCCATTTTCTCTTTTCTCTTAATTAAATTAACCTTTTTATTTGATAAAAAAGATGACTCAACAAGTTCATATGTTTTATCAGGCGAGTTATCGTCGATTACTAAAACTTCAAATCCCTCGGAAAGAACATTATTTATTATTTCTACAATATTTAGTTTTTCATTGTAGGTTGGAAAAATTACAATCGAATCATTCATATTATTTATTCATTTCTTTGAGCATATGCAATTTTATCATTTATTGTGTACGGAAGAAGAATCGATTTATAAGCTCAATATAATTCAGTAACTTCTGACTGATAAAAGATTTACTTGTTTGAAATAATTTGATGGGTTAATTTTTTAATTCTTACCTAAACTATTTACTATGCGACAAAAAAAGTATTTTGTTACTTATAATTCAAATAAAAACTATGACTTATCAAATAGACATTTAATTAATCTCATAAAACATTCAAATTTGTTTGATGGAGTATTCAATCTAAATCCTGGAGACTTATCAACAAAATTTACCAGTAAATATAAAGAAATTTTTAAGTATAAAAGAGGAGGAGGTTATTGGATCTGGAAACTTGAAATTATCAGTAGCCTTTTTGAATCTATG
>MDTC01051654.1_pt1 | contig 43932 bp, 35 predicted proteins | sample 811181 | NCBI WGS metagenome assembly MDTC01 (sample SAMN05326644, study PRJNA326480) | marine metagenome | isolation source: seawater | place: Pacific Ocean: North | collected 2011 | reverse complement strand
GTATTGACGAGGTATCCGCGTTTCTTCAGGTGCCTCCCCAGGCAATAGTAAAAACCCTGGTGGTGCAGGGTAGCGCTGATGCCAACGCCCCAGCCAAACTGGTGGCTCTGGTGCTGCGGGGCGATAAGGAATTAAACGACATTAAGGCCGAGAAGCACCCCCTGATTGCCGCTCCCCTGACGTTTGCAAGTGACGAGGAAGTCGAACAGGCACTGGGCTGCAAGCCCGGCTCCATCGGCCCTTTGAAAATGAACATCCCGGTGATCGCCGATCGCAGTGTTATCAATATGGCGGATTTTATCTGCGGTGCGAACGAAGATGGTTTTCACCTGACCGGTGCAAACTGGGACCGTGATGTGTACTTTGACGATGTGGCCGACCTGCGTAACGTGGTGGAAGGTGATCCCAGCCCGTGCGGCAATGGCGAGCTGAGTATCAAGCGCGGCATCGAGGTGGGTCATATTTTCCAACTGGGTACCAAATACAGCGAGGCCCTCAAAGCCGGGGTGCTGGATGAGCACGGCAAGAACCATGTTATGCCCATGGGCTGTTACGGTATCGGTGTTACCCGCGTGGTCGCCTCGGCCATCGAGCAGAATCACGACCGGTTCGGCATCATCTGGCCCGATGCCATCGCCCCGTTCCAGCTGGCCATCGTGCCACTGAACAATCACAAATCACCCGCTGTGCAGGAGACGGCAGATTCCCTTTACAGGCAATTTACCGATTTGGGCATTGAGGTCCTGTTAGACGATCGCAAAGAAAGGCCCGGGGTCAAGTTTTCCGACATCGAACTGATCGGTATTCCCCACCGTATTGTCATCAGCGATCGGGGCATCGAGGACGGCGCCTATGAGTACAAGCACCGGCGCGAAAACGACAAAATCAGCGTGCCCGCCAGTGAGGTGATCCAGTTCATACAGTCGCAGATCAACCCTGCCTAAGACGGAAAAACAGCTAACATTTACCATATGAACACGGCGGCTCATTTTCTAACTCAGTTTGTTTTTCTGGTGCTCCTGCAGACGGCATCCGCTGTCTGCTTTGCTGCCACCACAGAGCGCCCGGACCAGGAAACGCGCTTGCTGTTGCAACAGACCATCACCAAGGCCAATAGCTTCAAGGATCGTTTCGATGCCGAGGTATGGCTGGTGGACATGGATCGGCGGCTGTCCCGTTACATTAAGGATCCCCAGGAGCGGATGCAGATTCTGCATCTGGTGCATACCGAATCTCATCGTTTTGAGCTGAAACCGGAAATGGTGTTGGCGGTGATGCATGTGGAAAGCCTGTTTGACCGCTACGCGGTATCGCGGGTTGGTGCCCAGGGCCTGATGCAGGTAATGCCGTTCTGGAAAGAGGAAATCGGTACCGGCGACGACAACCTCACCGACATTGCCACCAACATTCGTTATGGCTGCGCTATCCTGAAAACCTATCTCAAACGCGAGCAGGGCAATATGATGAGGGCACTGGCACGCTATAACGGCAGTGTGGGCAAAACCTGGTATCCGGAAAGGGTTTTCAATGCCTGGGAACGCTACTGGTTTGTAAAATACTAGGCGTCCAAAATCACCCGGTTACGACCTGCCTGCTTGGCTTTGTAGAGTGCCTCGTCTGCTTTAGCGATCATATCTTCAGCATTGGAAAACGTAGCAGAAAATTCAGCCACACCAATACTGATGGACATGGCAATCTGTAACTTTTCAAAGCTGACCAGCGTGGATTCCACTGATTGGCGCAACCGCTCCGCCACCACCATGGCACCGGGGCCACTGGTATCGGGCAGGATAATCCCGAATTCCTCGCCGCCATACCGCCCCGCCACGTCCGATTCACGCAACGAATCCCGCACCAGGTCCGCCACCTTGATCAGAACAGCATCACCGGCCAGATGCCCATAGGTATCGTTAATCGATTTAAAGTGATCAAGATCAAACAGCAGCAGGCTCATGGGATGCTTGTAGCGCCGGGCCCGACTGAACTCCTCCACCAAGCGGGATTGCCAGTGAGCACGGTTGAACAACTGGGTAAGCCCATCCAGGCGGCTGGCCTCCTCCAGCTTGACCATGGCCGCCTGGTGCATGGTGCGATAAATGGCGGTGTCTGTGCAATCAAACAACACAATGCACACACTTTCCACATCTCCATCCGCATTCTTGATGGGCATCAGCGTCATGTCCTGACACATGAACTCCATGCCACTGGTAACCGGGCGGTGATGACGAAACGGGAACAAATGAGAGCGTTGCTCCCATGAGGTGAAGGCAAAATTCTTCAACATGAAAACGCTGTTAACTTTGCGGGCAAACCAGCGTTCAGGCAGATCAGGGAAGCTCTCGAACAGATTTTTACCCACCACCTGTTCGGCAGAAAGGCCACTGTTAGAGGCCATAAAACTGTTCCACAGCAGCACTTCATGATCTTTATTGAGAATGAAAACGCCAATGTTGACTCGATCAACGATGAATTCAAGCAACTCTTTTGAGGCGTCAAAGTGGGTCAATTCAGAGATCTTCCAGCAAACGATCCAACGCCTGCTTGACCACCTGAATGGACTCGCCAGGCATCAGTAAAAACATGGTGCAGCTGAAGGATCGGTCCTCCAGCGTATAGGATATTTCAACCAACAGGGCATGATCCCAACTGGCTTGTTCATGCTCCAACAGCTGTGAGATGGGAAGATGCTGCCCCATGATGGTGGGCGGAGAAAACCCCAGTTCAGCCTCCATTTGTTCGCCGACACCATTCAGACAGGCGCCGTTGAGAATGTTGGTGATATCCAGCAAAAGCTCTTTCTCGCTTTCTGACGTCAACTCATCATCGTAGGCCAACAGATCCGCCATTTCTTTGAATGAGCTATCGGTAAAGACGACAATGGCTTCACCACGAATGCCGGTGCCGGTATCCAGCTGGTAAAAGCCCTGACTGACACCGGAAACCGGAACCAATGCTCCGCCTACCATGGCCTCCAGCTCGTCGTTCAATTCCTGTCGAGCCACCAGCCGGATGCGGGGTACCGAAAGGTGAATAAATACTTCGAGAAAACGCGCTAACGAATCCCCCGCCTGCCCCATGGCTACATTGACCACTTCCTGCAAACAATCCCGTTGATCTTCTGTTAAGGCCAAATCGTTCATATCAGACCATATTTCCTCAGCACATCCTGAAGCTTCTTACCGTCCACCGGCTTCTTGATAAAATCCAGTGCACCCAAGCTCATGACCCGCTCTCTGGCTTCAGGTTGTATGTCGGCAGATATCACGATAATGATGCATTTGTGCCCCTCCTCCCTGACGACCTTCAATACGCCGTAACCATCCAGCTCCGGCATGGTCAGATCAAGAAACACCATTTCCCCTTTCCCCGCGCGGATCGCCTCTATGCCTTCCACTCCATTGGTTGCCATGGTGATATCTACATCCCAATCTTCCGGCAACGAGCGCCTGACCTGTTTACGCGCCATGGCTGAATCGTCGCAAATTAACAGTGGTATGGACATGGTGCTCCTTCAGATTCGCCCATGAATTTATCGCTATTTTTCTTCAGTATAGACGCTTTCACCACCGCGCAACGACGGTATACAAATATACAAACCAAATTACGTTAGCCTCAAACCCAACAAAAAAACCCGCACCAAGGCGGGGTTTTTTGTTGGGTACCTATTCCAATTAGGCCGATTCGACGGGGATTTTCCCGATTTTGGCCTGCCAGATTTTGGGGGCAGTATTGTGCACTGAGGTGCCCGCTGAATCCACGGCCACGGTCACCGGCATGTCTTCCACCACGAATTCATGGATCGCTTCCATGCCCAGTTCCTCAAACGCCACCACACGGGATTTGCGAATGGCTTTGGATACCAGATACGCAGCTCCCCCCACAGCCATCAGATAAACCGCCTTGTGATCCTTGATGGCCTGTATGGCCACGGGTCCGCGTTCGGCTTTGCCCACCATACCCAGCAGACCGGTTTTCGCCAGCATGGTTCCGGTGAACTTGTCCATGCGGGTGGACGTGGTCGGGCCAGCCGGGCCCACCACTTCATCACGCACCGGGTCAACGGGCCCCACGTAGTATATGAACTTGCCCTTGAAATCCACCGGCAGTGCTTCACCTTTATCAATCATGTCCACCATGCGTTTATGGGCAGCATCACGGCCGGTCAACAAGGTGCCGGACAACAGCAAAGTATCCCCTGGCTGCCAGGTCTGCACTTCTTCGGGAGTCACCGTATCCAGGTTGACGCGCTTGGCACCGTCACCTCCACCACTGGCGATTTCCGGCCAGTCCTCCAGCTTGGGTGCTGGCAGATCCGCCACCCCGCTGCCGTCCAAGACAAAGTGGGCATGCCGGGTGGCCGCGCAATTGGGTATCATGGCCACCGGTAAAGAGGCTGCATGGGTGGGATAATCCTTGATTTTGATGTCCACCACGGTGGTCAGACCACCCAGTCCCTGGGCGCCAATGCCCAACGCATTGACCTTGTCATAGAGTTCCAGACGTAACTCTTCAATGCGGTTATTGGGGCCGCGCTTCATCAATTCATGGATATCAATGGGATCCATCAGTGATTCTTTCGCCAACACCATGGCTTTTTCGGCGGTACCGCCGATCCCCAGCCCCAACATACCCGGAGGGCACCAGCCCGCCCCCATGGTAGGCACGGTTTTCAGCACCCAGTCCACAATGCTGTCGCTGGGGTTGAGCATGACCATTTTGGATTTGTTTTCGGAGCCGCCACCTTTGGCGGCAATGTGTACGTCAACCGTATCACCTGCCACAATCTCGTAATGGATCACCGCCGGGGTATTATCCTTGGTATTTTTGCGGGCACCGGCGGGATCGGCCAGGATGGAGGCACGCAGAACGTTATCCGGATTGTTGTAGGCCTGGCGAACACCTTCATTGACCATATCGGTCACGCTCATCTCCGCATCCCACTGCACGTTCATGCCCACTTTCAGGAATACGGTCACGATACCGGTGTCCTGACAAATGGGCCGGTGCCCTTCAGCACACATGCGGGAATTAATCAGGATCTGCGCCATGGCATCTTTGGCAGCAGGGGATTCTTCTGCTTCGTATGCCGCGTTGACAGCCTTAATAAAATCGGCTGGATGGTAATAGGAAATGTACTGCAGGCTGTCTGCAATACTCTGAATAAAATCGTCCTGGCGAATCACGGCCATGGCCCACTCCTCTCTGGCGTCGCTACGAATAAAACCGCCGCATTCTACCCCAATTGGCGCGCCAATTCATCCGCTAGCTTTTTCGCACCCTTGGGGTGCAATTCAAGGAAACTCAATAACTTAGCATGCAACAGCTGGGGCTTTTCCAAATGACAGAAATGCCCAGCCCCCATCAAGCGATACAACTCGACGCCGGCCATGAAATCATTCTCATTCATGGCCAACTCAAATAACCGGGTGTCCATACAACCATCTTTGGCACCACTGATCATCAGGCAGGGAACCTGGTAAGGCAACTTCAATGCCCGCCGGCCTTTTTGATGCTGGGCGGAGAACACCCGCCCCAGACAACGGTAGTAAGCGAGCGCCGCGGCTCTTACCCTTTTATCCCCCAGCGTATCCAGCACCGGCCGGATCAGCTCCTCAGGCGCATTCCAGCCCGGTGACCAGTTCCGCCACAACAGACGCACAAAGGCCCCGTCTTTTGCCAGCAGGATCTGTTCCGGCAACAATGGAATCTGGAAAAACCCCATATACCAGGACTTCAGCACCTGCGACGGACAGCGCATCAGCGCCTCGCCGAAGCGTTTCAAGGGTGGAATAGCAATACTGGTCATGCTGAAAAAACGGTGTGGATACATGGCCGCCGCCAACCAGGCAGTGACCGCCCCCCAGTCATGGCCGATCAGGTGCACCGACTCTTCCCCCATGTGATCGACCCAATCCACCACATCCTGCGCCAGATCTGTCACGTAATAGCGACCGTGCAGATCCACACTGGAGGCTTCATAGCCGGGCATAATGGGTACCAGTACCCGGTACCCTGCATTCACCAGGGCCGGAACCATGAGATGAAACGTGTTAGGCGTATCCGGAAAACCATGGAGGCAGACCACCAGCGGGCCTGAACCATCCCAGTAGTAGGCACTGAATGTTCTTTTTTCACAGATTTTATTCAGGATCTGGGGTTTAATTCCCTTCACCGGCGCCAGCAGCGTTGCGGTCATAGGCATGAAACAAATCGCCTGTCCATTGGGTGGTAGATGGGTAGCCAAACAGACTGGCCCTATTGGGAAGCCAGGTTGACTAAACCCATTATCAGTGACGGCTTACAATATCACCAGTAAAAATCACTTTCCCAGACATTGACATTGTGCAAAAATTAATCGCTCAATATGACGATTCAGTCACGGCCATTTGTTGTGAGGCATCACAGCCCGGACATTTGACCGGATTATATCCAGGGATCTTTCACACCAGGAAGGGCATTACCCGATGAATGGGCCACTCAAAGTACCGACAACCGAACGCACCCAGCATATGCTGCTGGATGCGGACAACCGTCGGCTGACCCAGGAAATCCAGAACCTGCCCTATGTGGACATCCCATCGGCCCTGAGCCTGGCCTTCCGTCGGTTGCACACATTTAACCGTTTTGCCATGACACCCGCCAAACGATTGCAGATTGTCAGCCCGTTCCATTACGCCTTTATCCGTTTTCTGGACTACTACCGCAATCAGCTCAGCGGCAGTCTGTTTGCCAAAGAGGTGAACTCCAACGAGCTGGACAATCTGCTGGAATTCATTCAGGAGCTGGGGTTCGCCTATAAGCATATAATTCGCGATGCGCTGGCCCGCCAGAAACGCCCTGCCGGATTCGCCACCGTGCTGTACATGGCGATGCTCTATCAGTATTACCATGGCCTGTTCTCATATAACCGGGGCCGTATGCTGAAACGCTCGCACTGGCAGGAGTTCCACTATCTGTATTTTCTGGCCTGTGAGTTGCAGCAGGAAGACAAGCCCGTCACCTGCCCCGATGGCAGCGAAGGCAGTGTGTCACATCTTTATAAGCAGTCTTTGCTTTTGGGCCTGGCCTCCCCCTATGCCATGGGTGCGGAAGACCAGTGGCGCACCTGCGATTACACCGCCAGATTCGCCGGTTTGCTGGAACTGGTGGAACCGGATTCCATCAGCCAGCTCAGCGAATGCTATTTTGTCGCCCCCACCTGCCTGCAGCCGGCCTATATCCCCGGCAGTCTCCCGGAAACCGTGACCACAGCCCGAATTCTCGATCTTTCGCGCCTGATGGATACCGTATTCAGGCACCTCTCCGCCATTAAGGCCGGTGAATCCCTGCGTTTGACCGGCCTCCACAACATGCAACGCAAGCAGGCATTGGATTTGCTCACCATGCTGTCAGAACGCTGGTTCCGCAACCCCCAGCGCAATAGTGAACGTCATGTGATTGATGAGCAAATCGGCCTGGTATGGGGGCTGGAAAATATCTGCGCGATGCTGGACCCAACCCAACGCCGTATGGACATGCTGCAGAACCGGAATGCCGGCAGTGACAAACGTGCCTGGTCACGGGGCAGCGATGAAAGCACAAGCGGATTGCGGGTAAAACTCAGCGGTGATCCCACCCGCTTCCCGGAAGCAGGTCAGGTGGTGGCCATGATCCGCCAGCGCAGCGGCAGAAAAATACTGGAAGTAGGAGTGGTGCGCTGGGCCGCCATCTCCCGTGATGACGCTCCGGAATGCGGAATCGAGCGGTTACGGGGCTCGGTCAGGAAAGTCACCATCCAGCAGCAAAGCGATCAGGCCACTGAACGTAACGGCCTGTTGATATTGCTGCGCAACAAAAGTGGCTTGATCACCACCCGCCTGGTGGCACCGAGCAGCGCCATAAGCATGAATTCTGAAATCCACCTGATTGCAGTGGGGCACCACGAGCCGGCCCACGCGGATGTACGCCAGCTATTACAACGCTCGCGCAACATTGAAGTATTCGACGTGCAGGTTATCGAGCCTTAGTGTCACTATCAAACAGCTCAGACAGCGGAATATCCCATTCTTCCAGACACTTATCAAAGGTGCTCTGGTAAAGCTCACTCACTCTGCCCTGCCAGCCCTCTTTGCTCTGTAAATCCAGCTTCACGATTTCGCCAAAACAATCACGAAAGAGTTGCGCCAGGGTGTATTTGTGCAGATCCCGGGTTAACGAGATTTCCCCTTCACCATTACGATGTATCAGGGGAATGCTGATCAACGTGTCCGTGTAAAACTCCCATTCACGACTGGAGATCCAGGGCATCTTCTGCAGCAGAATCACCTCATCCATCAATTCACCGCGCCCCTGCAACCGATACAGGGTTTCCAATATGGCCAACAGGTTGCCCATGGAGGACGTGGACTTCTGTTTATTGACCTTGAAATTGGTCATCGCCTGCACAAATTCTGCACCCAGCAACATAATATTCCAGGACACCAAAACCCAAATCAGAAAAATCGGCACCGCGGCAAACGCACCGTATACCAATTGGTAGGTGGGAAACATACTGACAAACAGCGTCATACCGCGCCGCGCCAGGTCAAACATCACCGCTGCCAGCAAGCCACCGAGCAAACCATGGCGAATGGGGACTTTGGTATTGGGAATGGCGATATAAGCCAAAGAAAACGCCAGGCCACTCATCAGAATCGGCAGCAGGGCCAGCACAAACTGCTGGGTGCCGGCCAGCGGCACCATATCGTAAACCATCTTGAGGGAGGCAAGATAAGAAGATATGGCGAACGCTCCACCCATCATCACCGGCCCCAGGCTGAGCAACGCCCAGTACAACAGAAAACCGTTAACTCCCTTGCGGATTTCAGTGACGTGCCAGATGGTGTTGAATGAACTTTCAATCTTGCGCAACATCAACACCGAGGTCACAAACAGCATGACCACGCCGATGCTGGTGAGGTTGGCCGCCTGCCGGGCAAAACCATGGAGATGCTCCTGCAACTGAGATCCGGTGGCCGGGACAAAATGCTCAAACATAAAGTTCTGCATTTTCATTTCCATACCCTTGAGTTCCGGAATCAGGGCCAGTATGGAAAACACCACCGTCATCATGGGCACAACCGCAAACAGCGAAGTGAACGCCAGATAAAAGGCGGAACGGGGATTCTCATGCTGCATATAGGATTTGCCCACATACACCACAAAGGCCACCGGGGGTAACTTGCTAAAGCGCCGCCATGCCTGCATTAACTCGTTCAAATCAACTCCTCACCGAAGCGGGTGATTAACGGACCATTACTCTATACAATAGCCCATCAGAAACCGTTATAAAGACAAGCATATCACACACCACTGACCACAATCCTATGACCAAGATTTATCACAACCCACGTTGCTCCAAATCCAGGGAAACCCTGCAGCTACTGCAGGATAAAGGCATTGAGCCGGAAATCATTCTGTACCTGGACACACCACCGGATGCCAAAACACTGCAAGCGCTGCTGAAAAAACTGGGCAAGAAGCCCCGTGAACTGATGCGCACCAAGGAAGCCGAGTACAAAGCCCAGGGCCTGAATAACCCGGACCTGTCCGACGCCGAACTGATTGCTGCCATGATCGCCACACCCAAACTCATTGAGCGGCCCATCGTGGTGAACGGCAGCAAAGCTGCCTTGGGGCGCCCACCGGAACAAGTGCTGGAAATTCTGTGAGCAGCCGCATCCTGGTACTGTATTACAGCCGCTACGGCAATACCCGCACCATGGCCAGACTGGTGGCACGGGGAGTGGAACAGCACTCTGGTGCCGAAGCCATCGTGCGCACGGTTCCCCCGGTCTCACCGGATACCGAAGCCAGCCAACCGGCCATTCCCGATCAGGGTGACATCTATGCAGAGCTGGATGACCTGGCCAACTGCGACGGCCTCATCTTGGGATCACCAACCCGTTTCGGCAACATGGCAGCCCCTTTGAAATATTTTCTCGACGGCACCAGTTCGCTGTGGATGAAAGGTGCGTTGGTGAATAAACCCGCTGCGGCGTTCACCTCCACCAGCAGCCTCCATGGCGGACAGGAGTCCACTCTGTTGAGCATGATGCTGCCGTTGCTGCACCATGGCATGGTGTTTGCCGGCATCCCCTATAGCGAAGCAGGGCTCACTAAAACCAGAGCGGGCGGCACCCCGTACGGTGCCAGCCACTGGGCGGGCGCCAACAGTGGTCAACCGCTGGATGAACATGAATCCGCTCTGTGTCAGGCACTGGGTTTGCGGGTTGCCCTGCTGGCCAGCAAATTGAAGGGATCGCCATGACCGATATCCTCCGCACTAAAGCAGAACGTTGCCGCACCCTGACCCTGACCCTGCTGGGCGCATTGATCGTGCTGCTGGTACTATGGCGCACCCTGCTGATTCCGGCCGAGCATTTCATTACCATTATCGCCATTCACATCATACCGCTGGCGTTGTTCATCCCCGGCATCCTGGCACGCAAGCCCAAGGTGTTCATCTGGTTTTGCTTCGTTATTTTGCTCTACTTTTGTCAAGGTGTTATGAGCAGTTTCGCATTACCTTCTATACTGGGGATTGTGGGGTTGCTGGAGACCATACTGACCATTGGGGTATTCTGCGCAGCGATGATGGCCGCCCGCTATTACGCGCGCCTGGAAAATATTAGTTAGGTTACATGCTGGATACATACCGGAAACTGGAAACACCGGAAAACATCGATCTTGATATTCACATCGCCGGGCCGCTGGTGCGCATTCTTGCATTCACCATTGATACCCTGATACGTACCGGTGTGCAGATCGCATTATTGATTGTGCTGGCACTGCTGGGAAAGGTTGGCCTGGCCCTGTGGCTGATCATCACCTTTGTGCTGGAATGGTTCTACCCTGTGCTTTTTGAAGTGCTCAACCAGGGTCAGACACCGGGCAAGAAGGCCATGAACATTGCGGTGGTCAATGACGACAGCACACCGGTAAGCTGGTCTGCCTCAATTGTACGCAACTTTCTGCGGATCGTAGACTTTCTGCCCATGGGGTATATTACCGGTTTGATCAGCATGATCCTAAATCAGGATTTCAAGCGCATTGGGGATCTGGCAGCGGGCACCGTGGTGGTTTATCGGGATCAGTACAAGCCCGCGCCCAAATGGCCGGATAGCCGCAGCGCTCCGCCGCCGGTGGCACTCAATTTAAAACAACAACGGGCCATGCTCTCCTTTGTGGAGCGGCAAAGCACCCTCACCCGGGAACGACAACAGGAACTGGCCAATCACCTGCAGCCGGTGTTTCAACACCAGAACCAGGAGGCGGTAGATTACATTGTCCGCATTGCCACCTGGCTGAGAGGCGGACGATGAAGCAGGAATTGTTTGAAACCCACTATCAGGACAAATGGCAGGCTTTCGAAGCCAGCCTCAGCGCGCTGGAATCCCGTAAACGCAGCCACAAAGCTGCGGATGTATCCGCTTTTGCCGAACAGTACCGGCAGGTGTGCCATCATCTGGCCCTGGCGCAGGAGCGCCAGTACAGCCCCTATCTGATTGATCGCCTGAATCAGCTGGCCCTGCGGGGCCATCAACAACTGTATCAAAGCCACACCAACATTGTTTACAACATGGTGTACTTCATTCTGCTGGGGTTTCCCGCGGCAGTACGCCGTGAGTTCACCTTCGTTGCCATCGCCAGCCTGTTATTTTTTGGCTCATTGCTGGTGATGGCAACCCTCACCTATTTCGAACCCAGCCTGGTGTACAGCGTGTATCCGGAAGGCGCGGTGCGGGATTTTACCGAGATGTATGATCCCGCCAGCAAACATCGCACAGAGTCGACGCGTACCACCGCTGATGATTTTGCCATGTTCGGGTTCTACATCAAGAACAACATCGGCATCGGCTTCCAGACCTTTGCCAGCGGTTTTCTGCTGGGAGCAGGCGCTATTTTTAATCTGCTCTTCAATGGCATCGCCATCGGGGCGGTCATGGGATATCTCACCGAACTGGGCTACACCGATACGTTTTTCCCTTTTGTGGTGGGCCACGGCGCCTTCGAGCTGACCGGCATCGCCATCGCAGGTGCCGCCGGATTGAAGCTGGGCTACGGTTTGCTGTGCCCCGGGCGCCTGAGCCGCAAGCAATCCCTGATTCAGGCTGCCAGAGCCGCCATGCCCTTGGTCTATGGGGTTTTCTTTATGCTGTTGATCGCAGCCTTTGTCGAGGCGTTCTGGTCATCCAGCAGTTATCTGTCCAATACCGCGAAATACACAGCCGGGGCCTGCTTCTGGTTGTTGGTACTGTCTTACTTTGGTCTGGGGGCTCGCCATGAACCTAAGTAAAATCAGTGTCCAGGTGCGGCCCCGCAATCCCTATGAAGCCATTGATCTGGGCTTTGTTATGGCTCGCCGCTGGTTCATCCCGCTGGTTTTATTGTGGCTGGTACCCGCACTGCCGGTGATGGTGGTGAGCTATCTGATTTTTATGGATCAACCACTATGGGCACTGTTACTCATATGGTGGTTGAAGCCGCTGTTTGAATCCATTCAACTGCGTTACATCTCGGAAAAACTGTTCGATGACCATGTGCACTGGCGCCACACGCTGCGCCACGGCCGCAGCGTTGCCCTGCATCAATGGTTCGCCAAACTGATCACCCAGCGCCTGGCCTTTTCACGCTCGTTCAACATGCCCGTGGGCGAGCTGGAACAACTGACCGGTAAACGTCGGCAGCAACGGCTCGACACGCTGCACCGGGGTGCCGGGTCGTCAGGCCTGTGGCTCACCTTCGCCGGTCACAGCATCGAAAGCATTCTGGTGTTTGCCGTATTCAGCACAGCCTGGATGTTCATTCCCATGGAAATGGACATCGATTTTGAATTCAGCATGCTGTTGTCCAGCCCTTTGCTGTTTCCCACCATCACCCTTGCCGGCTTCGTTGCCATGACTCTGGTGGCCCCCTTCTATGTCTGCGGTGGCTTCATGCTGTACATCAACCGACGCACCTGGCTGGAAGCCTGGGATATTGAACTGACCTTTCGCCAGTTGAGCAGTGATTACGTGAAACCGGGAAAATCACTGGCCATGGCTGTACTGCTGCTGACTGCTTTGGGCAGCCTGACGGCGCTGCCGACACCGGCCCGGGCGGAACTGGACCGGGCGCAAACCCAACAGAAGATCATTGAAATTCTTGAGGGCGATGCCTTTCACGAAATCAAAGAAGAACAACGCTGGCGCTGGATCGACAAGCCCGCAGCGGAAGAGCCGGAGGAAGACGGCAGCTGGTTGGCCCGATTCGGCAAGTGGATCGTGAAACAGCTGGAAGGATTCAACGGCGTTGAGGATGCCGGGTCTTTGGTGACCTGGATCATCAACGGCCTGGAGATCGTGCTATGGGGTCTGGTGATTGCCGTTTTGGCCTACCTGGTGTATCGCTTTCGCCACATCCGAGCCCCGGACGTTGCCTTCGATAACCGCACCCAAGCCCCACCTCCCAGTCATTTATTTGGTTTGGAACTCAGTCAGGATTCGCTGCCGGATGACATCATCAGCGCCGCCCAAACCCTGTGGCAACAACAACAGTTCCGCGCGGCGCTGAGCCTGCTGTACCGGGCAGCCCTCACCTACCTGGTACACGAACGTCACCTGCCATTGAACAGCAGTCACACCGAACAGGAGTGCCTGCGGCTGTGCCTGCAGCATGAGCCTCAACACCGCGGTGAATTTTTCCAAAGCCTGACCCAGCACTGGGTGGCGCTGGCCTATGCACACCAACCCTTGAGTGAGCAGGATTTCAACGCACTCTGCGCAGCCTGGCCCCGCTTTGACCAGCAGGAGCCGGTTGGATGAATCGGCGCAGCATCCTCCTTATCGCGGTTTGCCTGCTGATCCTTGCCGGTGGTGGCTACTGGCTATCCACCAAGCTGGAACGCTACACCCATCAATGGGATTCCGGCCCGGAACTGGACGTGTCATTCAACCCCTGGCACGCAGCGCAAACCCTGCTGGAAACCCAGAACAAGGAGTCTCATCGCTCCTTCAATTTGCATCCGGTGTTTGAACGCTTACAGCCCTACGATGGGCTGGTACTGCATAATGCCAGCACCGTTTCCAACCCAGCCACCCGCGAACGCTTGGAGAATTGGGTCCACGACGGGGGCCACCTGATCATTACCGCCCTGGAGGAATGGGATTTTGAACAGGAATTCGCTGACCCGTTTCTTGACGACTACGGTGTACGGCTTTATCACTTGGAAGAGGACGACACAGACGCAGAAGAGGTCGCGATACCGGAAGCACTGTTCGATTCCGAAACTGAAACTGAAACTGACGCTCAGGATGAAAGCGAAGCCGCAGCGGCGCAAACCTGCGCTTTCACCAATTACGATAACCTGTTCGACGTGAAGTGGAACGGCGAGTGGCTGCAGGTGGAATCCTACGGCTTCTACTCACTGGATGACGAATACGGCGAGGCGGAACACACCGGCAACACCTGGCCCAACGCGGTTTTACAATACCGGGTCGGCGCCGGCAAACTGACTGTATTGATGGATACCTCCATCTGGCATAACGACCGTATCGGTGATTACGATCACGCCTATTTTCTCTGGCAGCTGGTGAAGGCTGACGACACCATCTGGTTCGTCAGCAGCAATGAAAGCGAAAACCTGCTGGATAAACTCTGGCGTACCGCACCATACCTGTTGATTGGGATCGGCAGCCTGCTCATTCTTTGGGGCTGGCGACGCTGGGTGCGTTTCGGGCCCCTGCAGCCTGATCCCGGCAATGAACATCGCCAGCTGCTGGAACACATCGAGGCCGCAACCCGCTTTGACTGGAACCACCACCGGGCAGGCAACATGGTGGAGAGTCTGCGCAACGACATCAAGACGCTGCTGATGCAGCATCATAACCTGAATTTTGACCAGGAGCAGGCCCGCTGTTGCGAACTGATCGCACACCACAGCCAACTGGACCCCCATCAGATCCAGTTGGCTATGTCAGCCCCCTCACCGGAACGGGAACACCCCTGGACGGAATTGATTGCTCAATTACAAACCATAAGGAATGCATTATGACGGAGCCAACCGAGGCCCTCTCTCTGAATGAGGCGATCCAACTGGTACAACGCATGCGGCAACAGATCGCCCGTGTGGTGGTGGGCCAGCAACAGGTCATTGACCAGGTACTCATCGCCATGCTGGCCTCGGGCCATGTACTGGTGGAAGGGGTACCCGGGTTGGGTAAAACCCTGTTGGTGAAATCCCTCGCCAAATGCTTTCAGGGCCAGTTTGGCCGCATTCAGTTCACCCCGGACCTGATGCCGGCGGATGTAACCGGCCATGCCCTGTACGATATGAAAAGCGAGCAATTCAAGATTCGCAAAGGTCCGGCGTTCTGCAACCTGCTGCTGGCCGACGAGATTAACCGGGCCCCGGCCAAAACCCAGGCTGCACTTCTGGAGGTGATGCAGGAAAAACAGATCACCATTGAAGGCAAAGCATTTCCGGCGTTCACGCCATTTATGGTGCTGGCCACTCAAAACCCCATCGAACAGGAAGGCACCTATCCGTTACCGGAAGCCGAACTGGATCGATTCATGCTGAAGGTATTGATCGACTACCCCAGCGAAGGGGAGGAACAGGATCTGGTAAAACAGGTTACCACCGGGCAGGTGCAGGATACGTTGAGCGTGGCCGCCATCGAGTCAGTGGTGAGCGCAGCGGACATTCCCAGGCTGCAACACATCACCGCCCATATTCAGGTGGACGATGCTGTGTTCGACTATGCGGTACGCATTGCCCGCAGTTCCCGCCAGTGGCACAGCTTTGCCCATGGAGCCGGGCCGCGGGCCAGTATTGCACTGATCAGAGCAGCCCGCGCCAATGCCCTGCTGGAGGGGCGCGAATTCGTGACCCCGGATGATGTGAAATCCATGGCGCTGCCGGTCATGCGCCACCGGGTGGCGCTCACCGCTGAAATGGAAATTGAAGGCCTGAAAACCGATCAGGCACTGCAGCAGTTGCTGCAGGAAGTCGAAGCCCCCAGGCTGTAACGGGATTATTGATGAGACCCACCAAACGTCTGTTCTGGTTTGCCATTGGTTGGACCTTGCTGGGCCTGGCCGCCGCGCTGAATAACTGGCTGCCCGGGCCATGGAGCCAGCCCGACTGGCAGCCGCAACTGGAGAAAATCTGGCAGATCAGCAGCGCCACCCTGGTCTTTCTGCTGCTGTTTGATGGCATCATGGTGCGCCGTACGCCGCTGCCCACCGTGCGCAGAGCCCACAGTGAATCCCTGGCACTGGGAGTATGGTCCAAGGTGGAGCTGCAGATTCTGCACCGCTATCGCCGCCCAATGCCGATCGAGATCCATGATCATTACCCCGCGGATTTTGAAGCGGAACACCCTCATCAACACTGCACTCTGCAACCCCATCGCGGCACTGAAATTCAGTACCGGGTACGGGCCCGACAGCGGGGCAACCGCCACTTTGGACGGACCGATCTGCTGCTGCGTTCCAGCCTGGGCTTCTGGCAACGGCGGGTCCTGGTGGGCGACGGCAGCCTGGTCAAAGTGTTTCCTAATTTTGCTGCAGTGTCCAACTACGCCATGATGTCCATGGAGCAGCAATCGTCCCAACTGGGCATTCGTTTACAGCAGCGACGGGGTGAAGGCATGGAATTCCAGCAACTGCGGGAATTCCGCCAGGGAGACAGCCTGCGCCAGATTGACTGGAATGCCACCGCCCGGCGGCACAAACTGATCTCCAAGGAATATCAGGACGAGAAGGATCAGCAAATCCTGTTTCTGGTGGACTGTGGACGCCGCATGCGCTCCAAAGACGGGGATCACAGCCATCTGGATCATGCATTGAATGCGATGCTGTTGATGAGTTATGCCGCGCTCAAACAAGGGGATGCCGTTGGCCTGCTCAGTTTTGGCGGCGATGAGCGCTGGCTGAAACCCGTCAAAGGCATCGCCAACCTGTCGAAGATTCTCAATTGTGTCTACGATGTGGATGCCAGTACCCGTGCCAGCGACTACAACACCGCGATCCGGGGCCTGATGACCCGCCACCAGAAACGGGCCCTGGTGGTACTGCTTTCCAACATCCGTGATGAAAACGTCGACGATCTGCAGCCCGCCCTGACGCTGTTGCAGAAAAAACATTTGGTGATGGTTGCCAATCTGGAGGAACCCGAGCTGCATGAGCTGCTGGAAAAGCCCATTCACCAGTTTCGGGATGCCCTGCTGTATACCGGAACCAAGCTGTATCTGGAACGCCGCCAGGCCATTACCCAGTCGTTCAATCATTCCGGTATACACACCGTCAACAGCACCCCACAGACAATGCCCGTGGCCCTGATCAACAAATACTTTGAAGTAAAGCGGGAAGGATTACTGTAAATCCGGGGATTGTTGGATATCGCGGGCAGGATCTGTGCATTATTACGTTTTACAAATGTGCGCCGATTGTCCACTATATATCAATAATAAGATTTCTCATCAGCACCCATTTTCACCGGATCAGACACCATGAACCTGGCACCAAAGCCCGTCGTTTACGCGATATCTTTATCCCTGCTATGCGCTTCCAGCCTGTTATCCGGCTGCGCCGGTAAACAACCTGCGGTATCTCACCCTGACCAAATCATCCCCACGGCAGCCACCGAGCCGGCAGGGCAATCTGATTCCGGCACCCGGGCTACACCAGGCCAACAGGAAACATCAAGCCAACGGGATGAGCCAAAGGCGATTCCATTTGAAGAGGTGCTCAAACGCGACCAGGAAGCAGCCGCCCGCAAACCGGCACAACGGACCCAATCAGCCAAACCGGCACAACCCACACAACCAACAGAGCAGAAGATCGATACGACGCTGCGCTCCAAGGTGAGAACCAACCCCCCTTTACGCCCCGCATCTGACTCGCCGGCAGAAAAGCAACCTCAGCAAAAAGCGTTGGATGCTGCGCAAGACACTCCACCGCCTGCTGCCACTGAACAGAAGATAACGGCCATTCAATTTGCCCTGGATCAGCTTCCTATCACCATACAAAACACCTGGATCCTGAGTGGCCACCAGAATCATTGCAGCCTGAAAACCGTTGCGGTCACCATGGACGATGGCGCCGGTAAAACCCCGCTGTATCTGGAACTCACCAACAGCGCCTGGATGATTCAGACCAAATCCGATATTGACAGTACCTACCCGGACACCGGACTTTTCCTCAGCAACGGCACCCACATCCCGTTGGAATCCGTGGTAAAAGACACTAAAATCGCCATCACCAAGCAAAAACAGCAACTTACCGATGCCTTGAAAACTGCCGAGAGCGTCCGGGTTGCATTGGGATTCTGGCCCACCTGGCCGGTTACCGAGACCCGGTCCCAAACCATACCGGTTGCTCATTTCCCCCAGGCCTATGCTGCCTGGGAGACCTGCAACCAACGCATTACTGCACGTTAGGCCACGGAGCAACCCATGGGATTACGCTTAAAGTTCAACCTTGTTCTTTTCACCACGACCCTCATCGGCCTGCTGGTATCCGGCTTTGTCAGTCATCGAATTCTGCAGGACAATGCGCGGGAGGAAGTGTTGGACATGGCCAGGATCATGATGGAAAGCGCCATCGCCGTCAGGGCGTACACCGTCAACGAAGTAAAGCCCTTGCTGAAAATCCAACAGCGCCGCAGCTTTATTCCACAAACCGTGCCGGCCTACGCGGCAGCCCAGTACATCAAGACACTGCAGGAATCCCATGAGGATTACAGTTACAAGGAAGCTACGCTGAATCCCACCAACCCGGCTAACCGGGCCACTGAATGGGAAGCGGATATTGTGAACTGGTTCCGCAATCACGCCAACGAGAAAGAACTGATCGGTGAGCGGGAAACCCCCACCGGACCGCAGCTCTACCTGAGCCGGCCTATCACCATAACCAACCCCGGCTGCCTCGCCTGCCACAGCACACCGGCCGAAGCGCCCCAGACCCTGATCGATACCTATGGTTCCAGCAACGGCTTCGGCTGGAAGCTGAACGAGACCATCGGCGCCCAGGTGGTGTCCGTTCCCATGTCCCTGCCGCTGGCCCGGGCTGACCAGACCTTCCTCACCTTTATGGGTGCCCTGATTGGCATCTTTGTCATCATCGCCATCATTCTCAACCTGCTGCTACACTTTATAGTGATCAAGCCCGTTCAGGCCATGTCCAGCAAGGCAGACGAGATCAGCCTGGGCAATCTCAACGTTGAGGAATTAGCGGTTAAAGGTAAGGATGAAATATCGTCCCTGGGCCGCTCTTTCAATCGCATGCACCGCAGCCTGAGCAACGCGGTACAGATGCTGGATGAAACCATTGATTAACCATGAGCAGTCGTCATTTGCCTCCACAACGCATCGCAAAATATGATATTGAGCGCATTTTAGGTAGCGGCGCCATGGGCGTCGTCTACAAAGCCTGTGACAGCCAGATCGAACGCACGGTAGCCATTAAGGTATTGCATGAGCACCTGCGAAAGGGCGATCAGGGAGCCGAGCTGGAGGTGCGTTTCCTGCAGGAGGCGAAGGCGGCGGCCCGTTGCCTGCACCCCAACATTGTCACCATTTTCGATTTTGGCAGTGACGGCGAACCCTACATTGTCATGGAGTTTGTGGAAGGCATAGAACTGAAGGCACACCTGAAGAGTGATACCTTTATTTCACTGGCCTCCGCCACCGACATCTGCATCCAGGTGCTGGAAGCCTTGGGGCACGCCCACGAAAAAGGCATTGTGCACCGGGATATCAAGCCGGCCAACATCATCCTGCTGGAAAACGGTAATGTTAAGGTGTCGGATTTCGGGGTAGCCCGGCTGGATACCTCGGATCTTACCAGCACCGGTTTTATGGTGGGCACCCCCAACTACATGTCCCCGGAAGGCCTGCAAGGTAAACCGGCGGATGCGCGGTCAGATCTGTACAGCGTGGGTGTCCTGTTTTTTGAGCTGCTGACCAAGGAACGCCCTTCCCGTGAAATGACACTGGATCAGAATCTGGAGGCGTTGAATGGGGCGCGCCACCTGTCCGGACAAAGCATCCGTTCCATCAAACCCATTTTGCGCCGCGCTCTGCAGCTTGATCCCAAACAACGCTTTCAGACCAGCGCCCAATTCATCGAGCAGTTGAAATCCATTGATGATATGGACCTGACCCAGGCCACCACCGCTCATTTCCCCCGACCGGCGAACTATGAAGCCAGACCCCCGGTGGAGACCAACGCCCTCTCCTCGTCCCAGTGGAGTGATGACCTGCTGGCGTCACTGGAACATTCCCTTGCCCGCTATGTGGGCCCTATGGCAAAACTGCTGGTACGCAAGAACAGCCGCTCCGCCTCCAGCCTGGATCAACTGATGGCAAACCTTACCCGCCATATTCCCAACGAGGATGAACGCAGTCAGTTTATGCAGTCCGTGGAAAAAAGCGGAATTTCACAGGTGGAACCGCTGTCTGCATCCGTCAGCGGTGCTCAGGCACGATCCACCAGCCTGGCGGACCAACCCACCCAGATGGCGTCGGCCATCACCGAATCGCAGCAGCAGCAAATCACCGACATGCTGGCGTTTCATGTGGGCCCCCTGGCCAGCCGTCTGGTGAAAAAGATGAGTAAACAGCACCCTGCGCTCTCCGACCTGGTGGAAGCCCTGGCACGGCACATCCCCGACCACAATGAACGCAATCAATTTCTGGCCAAGGCCAGCAAACTGTAACCGGTATCAGCGGCGGCTCAGCATGAGCCCTGCCCCATCCAGACTTACCCCGGTTCCCCGGCGTCCAGTTCTTCCGTTTCTATCTTGCGCTGGAAGGATTGTGCCTGTTGATACAATTCTTCCCGGGACAACAGCTTTTCCTTTGCCCCCTGATGGATCAACACCGACTCGGCGTTAGTCATTCCCAAATGAATAGCCTGCTCTATCGGTTCATCCAGCAGGCAGGCCGCCGTAAAGGTGGAGGCAAAGGCATCACCGGCACCGGTGGTTTCCAGAACCTCAAGGCCTTCTCTGGGCCAGGCGCGATAATAGTGTTTACGATCATACACGTGCACCCCCTCGCTGCCATCGGTGATGACCAATATCCTGGGGGGCAATTGCGCCATACGCTGCAGTAAGGTTTTGGCCGCTGGATGCTCCTGATACACAAGCCCTAAAAATTTGCAGGCTTCTTCCAGATTCATCACCAGGATTTCCACTTTTTGCAGTAATGGCTGCAGTGCTTTGTAACCCAGTTCCGCCTGGTAGTTACTGGGGTTGAAGGCAACCCGATAATCATGTTCCGCCAACAGGGAAACGATGGTGTCAAAACTTTCCCCCAGCATACTGGCCAAGTAAACCCACCGGGTTTCAAATGGCTTGATCTCGTGCAGGTGCAAATTATTGTTGCACCCCTTGAATGCCAGAATGGTGCGATCATTGGCAAAGCTGTTCAGGATAACCGACAGGCCGGTGGTTCCCTCACGGGGGCCAATGAAATCGATGTGTTCCTGTTGCAGGGTTCGAATAACAAAATCCCCGTTGCCATCCGCCCCCACTTTGCCCAGATAAGCTGTTTTCAGCCCCAACCTGGAGAATGTGACCGCGCAATTGGTACCGCCGCCACCCACTGCCAGATTCAACGACTTCACCAGAATTTTACTGCCCAGTGGAAAGGCGATGAGCTTCTCCTGCATGGTCGGGGTTTCGATCCGGATCAGTTCCGAATCCGTATCGGCAAATTGGTCTACGGTGGCGCTGCCGATGGCAACAACGTCGTACTCCATTCCCTACTCCTGCTCGTATAGTTCAAGATAGGCTTGCGCACTGTGCTGCCAGTCAAAGCGTTGATCCATTGCCTGCTGTTGCAGCTTGCGCCAGGTTTTTTGCTTGCGGTATAGGGCAATGGCGCGGCGCACGGTCTCGGTGAAGGCGCGGGCACTGGGCTCTTCAAAACAGAATCCGGTGGCGGAGCCCTGCTCCAGGGCATCCTCGCTGGCATCAATCACCGTATCCGCCAGGCCCCCGGTACGCCTTACAATTGGCAGACTACCATAGCGCAGACTGTAAATCTGATTCAATCCGCAGGGTTCATAGCGTGACGGCATCGCAAACAGATCGCAACCGGCTTCTATACCATGGGCCAGAGATTCGTCATAACCGATGGTCACCGAGATCACTTTGGAGTTGGCCTGGGCCAAGGCCTGTAGCTGCCGCTCGTATTGCTGTGTTCCGGCACCCAGCACAACCCACTGCACTTTTTCACCCAGCGTGGCTTCCATGGCACTCACAATCCAATCCAGCCCTTTTTGCTCAACCAGACGACTCACCAGACCGATAAGCGGAGTGGATTTACTCAGGCGCAGCCCCGTATTGCGCTGGATCTCCAGCTTGTTGTTGATTTTTTCCTGCAGCGAGTGTTGATCATAATGAAATCGAATGTACGGATCAGTGGCCGGATTCCACGCGTCATAATCCACCCCATTCAGAATACCCACCACCTTGTGTCGGTGATGCTGCAGCAGCCCACCCATACCACAGGCAAGGGGCTCATGCATGATTTCACAAGCATAAGTGGGGCTGACGGTGGTCACCCAATCAGCGTAAACAATACCGGCTTTAAGAAATGAGAAGTTGCCATAGAACTCCAGTGAGTCCAGATGCCACCATTCATCAGGCAGTTTCAGATAGTCAAATGTGCCGCGATCAAACAGCCCCTGATAGGCCAGATTATGAATGGTGAAAACCGACCTGACGGGAAGCGCCAGGCGCTGTAAAAACGCAGGAATCAGCCCGGTTTGCCAGTCGTTGCAGTGCACAACATCAAAACGCTGTGGAATCTCTGCCGCCCCACCCTTAAGCAAACAGACCACGGCCCGGCAATATTGCGCAAAACGGTCACCGTTATCATACCAGCCCTCGCCGGGGCCGCTTTCATAGGGCCCTCCGTCCCGGTCGTACAGAGAATCTGATTCCACCAGATACAGGGGCAATCCCAATGCACTGTGTCCATAGTAAGATAACAGCACATCATCCCTTAAGAACTCATCGGCCAGTGCATAGCGCCGATCCGGTCTGCCCAGCTTGTGTTTTACCGAGCGATAGCCCGGCAGAATCAAGGCCACCTGATGGCCCATCTCCTGCAAGGCCCGCGGCAGGGAATAGGACACATCCCCCAACCCTCCGGTTTTAATAAGGGGAAACGCCTCACTGGTGGCAAACAGAATATTCATGGAAAGGCCGATCCATTCTTAATGCAGTGTGTGATTAGCTGGCAAGGCTCAATACTATTCCAGCCAACGGTGGCAAGGTAATTGAAATACTATAGGCCTGGTTCATATACGGTATATCATCAGCGGGTATTTCAATACCATTGGATACGTTACTGCCGCCGTAGAAAACCGAATCTGAATTGAACCGTTCCTGATACAACCCCAACTGCGGTACGCCGATGCGATAATGCTCCCGCACCACCGGGGTGAAATTCAGAATCACAATCACATAATCATCCCCACTCTTGCGCAGGTAGCTGATGACCGACTGTGAACTGTCATGGCAGTCAATCCATTCAAAGCCCCGATCCTCAAAATCAAATCGATGCAATGCCGCAATTCCCTGGTACAGCGCATTCAAATCGCGAACAACGGCCTGTACCCCACGCTGCCATTGGTTTTCCAGCACATGCCAATCCAATGCCCGATCATGGCACCATTCCCGCCCCTGCCCAAACTCGCCCCCCATAAACAGCAGTTTCTTGCCCGGGTGTGTGAACATATAGGTGAACAGCAGCCGCATATTGGCGAACTGTTGCCAGCCATCGCCCGGCATCTTCTCCAACAACGAGCGTTTGCCGTGCACCACCTCATCGTGTGACAACGGCAAGACAAAGTTCTCTGAAAATGCATACAACAGACTAAACGTGAGATGCTCATGATGATAAGTGCGGTGGATTGGATCAAGACTGATATAACGCAGGGTATCGTTCATCCAGCCCATGTTCCATTTCATACTGAATCCCAGTCCACCCAGATACACCGGTCGCGAGACCTGTGGCCAGGCGGTGGATTCCTCGGCCATCATCAGTACGCCGGGGAACTGCTGATGGACTTTTTCGTTGAGACGTCGAATAAAATGAATCGCGTCCAGATTCTCGTTACCACCGTATTGGTTCGGTGACCACTGGCCGGGCTCCCGTGAATAATCCAGGTACAACATGGAGGCGACGGCGTCCACCCGCAAACCATCAATGTGGAATTCCTCCAGCCAGAAACAGGCGCTGGAAAACAAAAAATTCCTGACCTCGTTACGGCCGTAATTAAAAATCAACGTACCCCAGTCCTTGTGCTCTCCCCGCTGCGGATCGTCGTGCTCGTAGAGACAGGAGCCATCAAACCGGGCCAGTCCATGGGCATCCTTGGGAAAGTGCGCCGGCACCCAGTCGAGGATCACGCCTATGCCGTTACAATGACAATGATCCACGAAATATTTGAAATCGTTAATAGCGCCGAATCGACTGGTGGGGGCAAAAAACCCGGTTACCTGATAGCCCCACGAGCCATCGTAGGGAAATTCCGTAATCGGCAACAATTCAATGTGGGTAAACCCCATGGCTTTAACATAGCTCACCAGTTGCCGGGCAAGTTCACGGTAATCAAGGAAATCCCCGTTCTCCTGCCGTCGCCAGGATCCCAAATGCACCTCATAGATTGAATGGGGGTTGTGTAGCCAATCCGCTTTGGCTCGTTTCTGCAACCATAAATCATCCTGCCATTGGTACACTTCAGGGTCACAATAACGGCTGGCTGAATTGGGCCTTACTTCAAAAAACCTGGCGTAGGGGTCGGATTTGATCACCACCGCGCCGGATTGCCGGTTACGAATTTCGAATTTATACAACGCTCCGGCTTCAAACCCGGGAATGAACAATTCCCAAACACCACTGTGTCCCCGGCTGCGCATGGGGTGCATGCGCCCGTCCCAATGATTAAAGTCGCCGACAACGCTGACTCGTTCCGCATTGGGCGCCCACACCACAAAACGGGTGCCGGTAATGTCATCCACTTGCCAGCGCCGGGCACCCAACACATGATGGGCATCAAAACATTCCTGTTGATGGAACTGATGCAGCCATTGTTCCGACAGTTGGGGCCAAAACGTATAAGGATCGATGAACCGGGTTTCTGTATCGCCGATTCGCTCCATCATAAGTGGATGCTTACCCCAACGGTCCGCGCCCCCTTCAATGGTGAACAGCCCGGACTCCCCTATCTGCTTCAATTGAGTGCATTGGCCATCGTGCGTGATCCAAACCGAATCAGCATGGGGCCGAAAAACCGTGAGCGCGGCGGAGTTGCCTTCACCGTGCATTCCCAATACGACAAATGGATCATGATGACGCGCATTTAGAATACGCCGGACATCCTGCTGCCGACTGCTGGAAAGGGAGGATTGGGGCAGATTCAGTGTCATAAGAACAATGGATTCCTTGATTCCTATATAGCGATAGCGAGCCTTGTGCGGGATAGCGGACCTTGTGCGGACGCCGCACACAAAACATCCGATCAGCCCTGCCGGCAAAGGAAGAAACAATAACATCAAACTTCCTATACCGTTATATAACCGATTGTTATTTTGAATTCATCCGGTTTGGTTCTAGTTTCAGAGAATCACTCATTGACTGACAGCACCATTGATTTGGATCAGTTAATGCATGGGGCAATGTAGCATGCTTGTCATGTAAGATGTCCATTATCGTCAGTTACCATTTATGTGGATTTGGTGATGTACCACATCTAGCACCAATACGGGTTTATCATGTTTGGATCGGCACATCCCTATTTTGGCAATATGACACACACCCTGGCGTTGATTCTCGCCGGTGGCAGCGGCACGCGCCTGCAATCCCTAACCCGCTGGCACTCCAAACCCGCAGTGCCTTTTGGGGGGAAATTCAGAACCATCGATTTTCCGCTGTCCAATTGCATCAACTCCGGCATTCGCCAGATCAGTATCCTGACGCAATACAAATCCCATTCACTGAATACCCACATCCAAAAAGGCTGGAGTTTTCTGCGCCCCGAACTGGGTGAGTTCGTAGAGCTGTTGCCGGCGCAACAAAGAGTGAAAGATTCCTGGTACACCGGAACTGCAGACGCGGTTTACCAGAATCTGGATATCATCGATATGGTGCACCCGGATTATGTACTGATCCTGGCCGGCGATCATATCTATAAAATGAATTATGCCCTTATGATTCAACATCATATTGAAATAGGAGCAGACATTACGGTGGGCTGCATAGAGGTCCCGATTGCCGCTGCCCGTGAGTTCGGGGTGATGTCGGTGGACAGCAGCAACTGGGTGCAAACCTTTCAGGAAAAACCCGATCAACCCGCCACCGTTCCCGGTAAAAATGATGTCAGCCTGGCCTCCATGGGGATCTACATCTTCCCCAAAAAATTGCTGGAAACATTGTTGATTGAAGACGCCGAACTGACCAACAGCGCCCATGATTTCGGCAAAAACATTATTCCCAACGCGGTGGGCCGACTGAAGGTGGCAGCCTTTCCTTTTTCAGACAGCAATACGGGTAATACGGCATACTGGCGCGACGTCGGCACCATCGACAGCTACTTTGATGCCAATATGGACTTGCTGTCGGTAACCCCGGAACTGAACCTCTATGATCAAACCTGGCCGATCTGGACCTACCAGGAACAACTGCCGCCGGCAAAGTTCGTATTTGATGACGACAACCGGCGCGGCATGGCGGTGGACTCACTGGTGTCCGGTGGCTGTATTGTCTCCGGGAGCACGGTTAAACGCTCACTGCTGTCCAATAACGTACGCATTCACAGTTATTCAAAAATAAAAGACACGGTTATTCTTCCTAATGTTGAAATTGGACGCAACTGCCGACTGCGACGGGTCATCATTGATCGGGACTGCAAAATCCCACCCGGTACCGTGATCGGTTACGATCGCGAACAGGATGCCAAACAATTTTACGTTTCACCCAATGGCATTGTTCTCGTATCCTCAGAGATGTTAGGAAAAGCACTCTCCAATGTCGCATAAAATCGATGATCATCCCAAGGTGAATGTGGTTCTGTGCTGGCATATGCATCAACCGCAGTATCAGGATCAATTCACCCACAACGTGCGCCTGCCCTGGACCTATCTCCATGCTATCAAGGATTACGCGGATATGGCGGCGGTGGTGGAGCAGGTTCCCCAAAGCCGGGTGGTGGTGAACTTTACTCCGGTGCTGCTGGATCAAATAGACGATTACATTCAACAATTTGACCGCTACTTCAATCAGGGTGAACCCTTTAATGATCGTCTGCTGGCGACGCTGGCCATGGCCACCATCGGCCCCACCGAATCCCTGCGTCTGTTCATTGCCCGGCAATGCATCCGCGCCAACGAAAAGCGCTTGATCGAGCGATTTCCGCCATTCAGGGATCTGGTGCAGCTCGCCCGCCAGGCTCTGCATAAACCGGGTTACCTGAATTATCTGGACGAGCAATTCTTTTTTGATCTGCTGGTGTGGTATCACCTGGTGTGGATGGGTGAAACCGTGCGCATGGAGAACGAAACCATTCAGCGGCTGATTCGAAAAGCCAGAGGCTTTACCAGTAAGGATCGTCGTGAGTTACTGGGTGTGATTGATACCCTGATTCGATCGGTGGTTCCCCGTTACCGCCATCTGGCTGAAAGCGGGCAGATGGAAATCAGTGTTACACCGGACAAACACCCCATTCTGCCATTGATGCTGGATTTCAAATCCACCCTTGAAGCCATGCCGGATGCGCTGTTACCACAGCGTGACGGCTATCCCGACGGCCGTGAACGAGCGATACGTCATCTGCGCAAGGGAATCGACACCTTTGTGCAACACTTCGGCTTCAAGCCGGTTGGTTGCTGGCCATCAGAAGGTGCACTCAGCGAGGCGACCCTGGAGCTGCTGGCGGAAATCCCCTTTCAATGGACCGCCAGCGGTGGCGGTGTGCTGGGAAACAGTAAACACGCCAACAAGTTGGAGAATCTGTGTATCCATCATGGCTTTCGGCTGCGGGAAAATTCAGTGACCTGTTTCTTTCGGGACGACAATCTGTCGGACCTGATTGGCTTCACCTATTCCGGCTGGAACGAACATGACGCCGTCAATAATCTTATCCACCATATTGAGAATATCCGCTCAGCCTGCAATTACCGGCAGGATACCGTGGTGCCCATTATCCTTGATGGTGAAAACTGCTGGGAATACTACCCCCACAATGGTTACCACTTCCTGAAGCAGCTGTACTCCCGTCTGGTGGAGCACCCCAAAATCCAGCTCACCACATTCAGGGATTACCTGAAGTACCACAACGATAGTACGCGCCTACCCTCGTTGGTGGCAGGCAGCTGGGTCTATGGGACCTTCTCCACCTGGATTGGTGACCCCGCCAAAAACAGAGCCTGGGATTTGCTCTGCAAAGCGAAAGACGATTTCGATCGGGTGATGGCCAGTGGCCGGCTGGCACCGGAAATCGCGCAGCGGGCAGAAGAGCAACTGGCCATTTGCGAGGGCTCCGATTGGTTCTGGTGGTTTGGCGATTACAATCCGGCAGAATCCGTGGCCGACTTCGATCAGCTGTACCGGGCTCACTTGAGGAATCTGTATCGATTTCTGGATGAACCGGCGCCACCTGAATTGGAGCATGTGATCAGCCGTGGTGGCGGCGCGCAGGAAAACGACGGTGTTATGCGCAGAGGGCAAGGTTAATTCATGCCCAAGGGGATACTCAACCAGCGACTGTCCGGCGTCATACTTCACCCCACCTCACTCCCCGGCAAACAACACCATGGTTCGTTCGGCCAGGAGGCCTGCAACTGGATCAACTGGTTGCAGTTGGGCGGGTTTGGTGTCTGGCAGATACTCCCCCTGTGCCCGGTGGCGGATGGCTCCCCCTACAACAGCATCTCGGCTTTTTCAGGCAACCCCTCTTTTATTGATATTGCACAGCTTCAGGCACTTGAATTACCCGTCTACAACAAGCCGGTGGCAACCCAAAATCAGCACCGGCTGGCACTGGTTCATGCCTTTGAGTGGCTGCAGGATAACAACTGCAAGCCACTGGCAAAAGCATTTGCGGCCTACCAGCAGGCCACACCCTGGCTGCAGGATGCCAGCCTGTTTACAGTGATTAAGCACCAGTATCCCCGGCATTGGCAGCACTGGCCCCAGCCACTGAGAGATCGCGATGAGGTCGCAATCCGGACGTTCTGTAAAGAACACCAGCATGAAATTGAACTGGAACAATTTATACAGTTTCTTTTTCATCGCCAATGGCAAAGCCTGAAACAGTATGCCAACGAGCGGGATATTCTGGTTTTTGGTGACTTGCCCATTTTTGTCTCGGCGGACAGTGCCGATGTGTGGGCCAATCGTCACCTGTTCAAGCTACATGAAGATGGCAGCTCTCAGGTGATTGCCGGCGTACCGCCGGATTATTTTTCGTCGACCGGACAACGCTGGGGCAATCCCATCTACCACTGGGAAGCGCACCGGACATCGGGGTTTCACTGGTGGAAGCAGCGTCTGCAGTATAACCTGGAGCTGTACGATGCCATCCGCATCGATCATTTTCGGGGTTTTGTGGCGTACTGGGAAATTCCCGCTGACGAACCCACTGCCATGAACGGTCGCTGGGTCACCTCACCCGGCACCGAACTGTTTGAAGCATTGCTGGCGGAACGCAGCGAACTACCGTTGATTGCAGAAGACCTGGGCATCATCACTGAAGATGTGATTGCACTGCGCAAACGCTATGGCCTGCCGGGCATGAAGATTCTGCAGTTTGCCTTTGACAGCGATGGCAAGAATCCGTACCTACCCCACAATCACACCCGTGACACCGTCATTTATACCGGAACCCACGACAACAACACCACACTGGGTTGGTACCAGGGCCTGCCGGAACCGCTCAGGGAGCGCATCAACCAATACTTCGCGCACCCTAACGAACCCATGCCCTGGCCGCTGATCAAGAGCGCGCTGGCATCGCCCGCCCGCTGGGCCATGATGCCGTTTCAGGATCTGCTGGAATTGGATGCACAGCATCGCATGAACACACCGGGCACCACGGACGGCAATTGGCGCTGGCGCTTTCACTGGGATCAGGTAGACGCAGGCCTTGCCGACCGCATGAAAGCCCTCAACGTGCTGTATTCACGCCAACCGGGTTAACCCGGGCAAAGCTCTCTACAACCACAGCATGGCGCCGGTTTCAAATCGCTGCCCTAAACTGGTGTGGTAGGGATAAACTCGAAGTTTGTAGCACTGTTTACCACTGTCTGCCAGGGTGACCGATAACGAATAGACCGTCTTGCCGTCATGCTGCTGCTCATCGGTACCCAACTGAAAACAGGAGTGCCGCTCAAACTGCCCATCCCAGTCCAGCGTTCCCACCAGACAATCCACGGTGATGTCCGATGCGGACAAGCCTGCCAGATCAACGGCGACCTTTACCTCAAAGGTTTCATCCCGGAACATGGTGTCCGATGGTTCATCAATGCGTTGGGCGTGAACATGGGGCCAGCACTCCCGCACCCGGTGTTTCCAGTCTGCCAGCTCTTTGGCCTTGCTGAAATCATTACCCCACAGCGCCTGACCGTGAGCAATGGCCGGGTTGTAAAAATCCCGGACATAGTCCATCACCATGCGTTGCGCATTGAATGCGGGGATCAGGGTTTCCATGGCGTTCTTGCTCTTCTCGATCCACTCCACGGAAAAACCATGGCCATCACGTGCGTAATACAGGGGGATTACTTCATTTTCCACCACATCCATCAGCTCATTGGCCTCTTCCCGATCGCGAAAATCCGGGGAAAACTGTGGCCCGTGCGGCGTGATCGCCCAACCGTTCTTACCGTTGTAGCCTTCATCCCACCAGCCGTCCAGTACACTCAGATTCAGCACCCCGTTGATGCCTGCCTTCTGACCTGAGGTACCACTGGCTTCCAGCGGGTAAGCCGGGTTGTTCAACCATACATCCACACCGGTAACCAGCTTTCTGGCCAGCGCCATGTCATAGTCTTCCAATAGAATAATACGGCCCTCAAATTCCGGATCGTGGGCATAGTGATGGATCTGACGAATGAATTCCTGCCCCGGGTGATCACTGGGATGGGCCTTGCCGGCAAAGATCAAGACCATCGGTTTTTCCGGATCGTTAAGCAGTCGGGAGAGCCGCTCCCGATCAGAAAAGATGAGGGTAGCCCGTTTGTAAGTGGCAAAACGACGGGCAAAACCAATGGTGAGAATGTCGGTTTTGCGGGGCTTGATGTAGCGGGTCAGACGCCGGATCTGCGATTCACTGATACCGTTTCGGCGCTGTTGTTCCACGCTGCGATCGTAAACCGCTTCCAGCATTTTGGCCTTCAGCGATTGCCGTACGCTCCAGAAGCTGTGGTAGGGAATGTCCCAGGTTTTACGCCAGAAATCAGGGTTCAGCAACTCTGTACGCCAGCCACCGCCAAACTGCAGATCGAACATATTCACCCACTCATTGGCCAGAAAGGTGGGAACGTGAACCCCATTGGTAACATAGCGGATGGGGTTTTCTTCCGGCTCAATTTGAGGCCAGATATAGCGCTCCATTTCGGAAGCCACCTGACCATGGATGCGGCTGACACCATTGTGATAACGGGAACCCCGCAGTGCCAGGGCGGTCATGTTGAAACCATGACTGTTGACCGGGCTGGCGCCCAGACTGAGAAAATGCTCCATACTGATGCCCAGTTCGGCAACATACTCGGAAAAGTAAAATTCAATCAGTCGATGATCAAAGATATCGTGGCCTGCGGGCACCGGCGTATGGGTGGTGAAAACCGTATTGGCGGCCACCGCTTCCAGTGCCGCTGCAAAAGGTAAGCCGCCAGCCACCAACTCGCGACACCGCTCCAGCACCTGAAACGCTGCATGCCCCTCATTGATGTGCCAGACGGAAGGGGTCAACCCCATGGCCCGCTTGGCCCGCACCCCGCCAATGCCCAGTACCATCTCCTGCAGCAGCCGATTGGTGGCGTCGCCACCGTAAAGCTGATACGTGATGCGGCGATCCTCATCCTGGTTACTGGCCAGGTCGCTGTCCAGCAGATACAGGTGATTGTGCCCCACCCTGGCCACCCAAACCTTGAGATCAACGGAACGTCCGGGCACCTGAATGCTCACCTGGATGGCAGTTCCCGTTTCATCCTGTGCCGGTTGCACCGGCAAGTCCAGAAACCGGGAAGGTTTATATTGCGCCAACTGGTTGCCATGGCTGTCGATTTGCTGGGTAAAGTAACCTTGGCGATACAGCATGCCCACTGCCACAAAAGGCAAGCCCATATCGCTGGCCGCCTTGCAATGGTCACCGGCCAGAATACCCAGGCCACCGGAATAAATGGGCACACTTTCATGCAAACCGAACTCAGCGCAGGAGTAGGAAATCAGATCCGACTGCGGATTTATCAGCTTGCGCACCACCTTGTTACTTTTGGCTTTGAGGTAGGCATCATAAATGGATATAACCTTGGCGTAATCCTGCATGTATACGGGATCATCCGCCGCTTCTTCCAGCTTGCGTTGGTCAATCCGGCGCAAGAACAGCTTGGGGTTGTGTCCCGTACGCTCCCACAACTCCCGATCCAGGCGAAAGAACAGCCCCCGGATTTGCCGGTCCCAGCTGTAAATCAGGTTATTGGCAAGTTCATCCAGGCGCTGCAAAGCCTGGGGAATCTTGGGTTGGACTTCGATACTATAGAGTGTTCCGGGCATGACTTAAGTCCTGGCAGATTTAGTACTAGTATTATGGCAAACTGGAATTTCACCAAACAATCATTTCAAAGCGTTTGACGTCGATCAATGCGATCAATTGCATGCAAGAATCGGCGCACTTACAGCAGGAGTTTGTTGGCGACATGATTGCACTACTGGCCGATGTGGGCGGCACCAAAACGCAACTGGCGTTAATGAATCAGGCTGGCGAGCTGATCGCAGAGAGCCTGGTGGTGAATGCCGATTATGACTGTTTTGAAACCGTAATCGAGCAGTTTCTCCGGCAGCAGCCCCCACCCACGGCTGCCGTATTGGCCGTGGCCGGCCCCGTCGATAACGCCATACGCTGCCAAATGACCAATCTCAATTGGCTGATTGATGGTGAGCACCTGCAGCGACACTATAATCTGTCCCGCGTCACCGTCCTGAACGATTTGCAGGCCACCGCCTGGGGGCTCACCTCTCCGGCACTCCGGGCCAGACTGGAAATGCTCCGGGGTGAAAGTCTGAATTTTCACCAGCCCGTCGTGGTCATCAGCCCCGGTACCGGCCTGGGTCAGGCCTGCATCATCCCCCACCAGGGAACCTTTATCATTCAGGGCACTGAAGGTGGACACAAAACCTTCGCCCCCTTCAGCCGGCAAAGCGCGGAATTGCTCCATCGACACTGGCAACAGCATGATTACGCTCCCAGCTGGGAAAACTGGTTTTCAGGATCCGGATTCGGACGCTTGTATGAGAGCCTGTTCCCGGGCGAATCCGCACCGGATAACGATACCCTGGGTAGCAGTGCACTGGCCGACCCAAGCGGCAAAGCCGCTCAGTGCATGCAACTGTTTACACAAGCGGTGTACGCCGAAGCCGGTAATCTCGCCCTGCAGTATCTGGCCTGGGGGGGCATCATTGTTGCCGGCGGTATTCCCCCCAAACTGGGTGATTTCTTCAGACAGCAGGAACACATACACTTTATTGATAAGAAAAATGAGTATATTGACCGGCTTAGGGCAATACCGGTGGCACTAAGCCACGCCCAGGATGTTCCCATAAAGGGCGCGGCGGAATTTTGCAAACAACACCTGCGTAGCGATTGAGAACATTCACACACTATTCATACCGGTTAGCTTCATTTACCCTGTCACCCTTGTTACCCTACGTATTCAGAGTCAATGAGGCCGCATCATTTTGCTAAAACGAGACACTGAGTGGCTGGTACCCAACAGCACATTTCCGGATTGGAATACCGAACGGGCGGAGCAGATGTTATTGCAACAACACCCGCATCCGTTTTCGCCCGAACGCATTCTGCAAAGCCTGGTGCTGCTGCAACTGCGCTTCGGCGCCGTAACCAATCCCATGCAGGAATGGCTGTCTCAAAAGTCCGGGGTTGCGTTAACCGATATTCGTGCCTTGATGTCCTTTTATTTTTTTCTGGAGCAGGACAAGCCCCCCCGCTATCACCTGCGACTGGCTGACAACATCGTTGAACGCCATGCCGGGCTGACATCTTTACAGGAAAGCTTAACGCACAGGCTGTGCTCCGCCGATTGCCGTATTGACACGACATCCTGTATCGGACTGAGCGACCACCCCGTCTCGTTACTGGTGAACGGTTTTCCGGTGACGCACCTTGGCCCCCATAATCTGGACGAGCTCTGTGCGCTGATCATCAACAGGGTGCCCCTGCAGAAGTGGCCCCGATCCTGGTTCGCGGTGGATAATCGGGTGCACCATAAAGGCCCACTCACTTCCTATCCCTATCAAAGGGGCAAGGCCCTGACACAGGCCCGCGGGATGACCGGGGATCAAATCATTGATCGGATCGGCGAGGCGGGTTTGCGGGGCCTGGGTGGTGCCGGCTTTCCCACCGCCTTCAAATGGCACTGGTGCAAACAACAGGCTGAACCGGTCAAATACATTACCTGTAACGCCGATGAAGGTGAACCGGGAACGTTCAAGGATCGCTTCTACCTGACTGAACAGGCTGATCAGATGATTGAGGGCATGGTGATCGCGGCCCTGGCAGTCGGAGCCCAAGCAGGATTCATTTATCTGCGCGGTGAGTACGTATATCTTTATACCCATCTGGAACGTTGTTTGCGGCGCTGGCGTGACAGCGGCGACCTGGGGCAGGATTTTGATATCGAGCTTCACCTGGGGGCCGGTGCCTATATCTGCGGAGAAGAATCCGCCATGCTTGAGTCACTGGAAGGCAAACGGGGAATTCCCCGCAATAAACCACCGTTTCCCGGCACAGTGGGGTTGTTTGGCAAGCCTACCGTTGTCAACAATGTGGAAACCTTTGTCTGCGCCACCTACATACTACAACAGGGCAGTGCCGCGTTTAAAAACACAGGCAACGAAAAAAGCCGGGGCAGCCGTTTGCACAGCGTTTCCGGCGACTGCAGACAGCCTGGCCTGTATGAACTGGCGCAAGGCAGTAGCCTGCGAACCCTGCTGGAATTGAGTGGCGCCCACAACACGCTGTGCGCACAAATCGGTGGCCCCTCCGGTGCGCTGTTTTTCGAGGACCAATTCGATACCCCGCTGGATTTCGAAAACCCGGGCCGTGGCGGTTCAGTCATGGTGTTCAATAAAGATCGCTCAATAGTGAACATCACTCGTCATTTTACCCGCTTCTTTCGCCATGAAAGCTGCGGCTTTTGCACGCCCTGCCGGGCGGGCACCGTCGCCCTTGATCAGTTGCTGGACCAGTACGAGCACAACCCCGCACTGCAGGCCAAGAGCCGAGAAGACATGCAGGAACTGGTGCAATTGATGCAGCACAGCAGTCACTGCGGCCTGGGCAAAACCGCAGGGCTGCCGGTGTTAAACCTGTTACAACGGGAGCCTGCCCATGAGCAATGATCTGCAATTTTCCCTCGACGGTGTCAGCGTCTGCTTCGAAAAGGGAGAAACCATTATGCAGGCGGCACAGCGCGCCGGTATTTACCTACCTCACCTGTGCTTCCATCCGGATTTTTCTGCCCACGGCAGCTGTCGTGTGTGTATCGTCCATCTCCAGGGCAAAACGGTCGCGGCCTGCACTCAGCCGGCGGAATCAAACCAGGTGGTGCAATCCAATACGCCTGAATTGCAAAAAGCCCGCTTGCGGTTGATTCAGCTACTGTTTGCCGAAGGCAATCACTATTGCCCCACCTGTGAAACCAGTGGTAACTGCCAGTTACAGGCCCTGGCTTACGACCTCGGTATGACCCATTATCATTACGACCCCTTTATGCCAGAGCGCCAGACCGATGGCAGCCATCCTGATCTGTTCATCGACCGGGATCGCTGCATCCAATGCGATCTGTGCGGCCGGGCGTCGGCAGAATATGATGGTAAAGCCATCTATACTCTGTCCGGCCGCGGCCAGAACACGCAACTCGTTTTTCGCAGTCCAAGTGGCCTGCTGGGCGACACCAACGCCGGTGCTGATGATCGCGCTGCTCATATCTGCCCGGTGGGCTGCATTCTTCCCAAAACCGGCAACTATCAGGAACCGATCGGCACAAGGCTCTATGACCACCACCCCATCCATGACATCGGCAACCTGCGCAAAGAAGAGCGAGGCGGATCCTCATGAAGCAGGCCAAGCTCAAAGTTGCCACCTGTTCGCTGGCTGGCTGTTTCGGCTGCCATATGTCGTTTCTTGATATGGATGAAGCCATCATACCCCTGATCGAAAAAATCGAATTCGACCGCTCCCCGCTGACCGATATCAAGTCCCTATCGGACTGTGATATCGGCTTGATCGAAGGCGGGTTATGCAACGAGGAAAACCAAGAAATTCTGCATCAATTCCGGCGCCACTGCACCATCCTGGTTGCTGTCGGTGCCTGCGCCATCAACGGCGGCGTTCCCGCCATGCGCAATCATTTTTCGCTACAGGAATGCCTGGAAGAATCCTATATCCGGGGCTTGGGTGTTGTTGACCCGCAGATTCCCAACGATCCCGAATTACCCCGCTTACTGGACAAGGTCCTGCCGATTCAATCTGCAGTCATGGTGGACTATTTCCTGCCCGGCTGCCCGCCTCCGGCGGCGGCCTTTCTGGAAATCATCAATGCTGTATTGGAAGGCAGGCCACCGCAACTGGACTACCCCAACAGGAGGTTTGACTGATGAACCGGCGTGTCGTCATCGACCCTGTTACCCGGGTAGAAGGCCACGGCAAAGTAACTTTGCTGGTGGATGAAAACAATCAGATCAACGAAGCCCGTTTGCACATTGTTGAATTCCGTGGCTTTGAGAAATTCATTCAGGGCAGGCCCTTCTGGGAGCTGCCTTTGGTGGTACAACGCTTATGCGGCATCTGTCCGGTGAGCCACCATCTGGCGGCGGCCAAGGCCATCGACCAGATCGTCGGTGTTGATCAACTCACCGAAGGTGCGCTGGCCTTGCGTAAACTGATGCACTTCGGGCAGGTACTGCAATCCCACGCCCTGCACTTCTTTCATCTTGCAGCCCCGGATCTGGTGTTTGGATTCGACAGCGATATTGCCAGGCGCAACATTGTTGCACTGATTCAGAATCACCAGACGCTGGCGCTACAGGGCGTAAGAATTCGAAAATTCGGACAGCAAATCATTGAAGCGGTTTCCGGCAAACGCATTCATGGCATTGCCGCCGTGCCCGGGGGTATGAACGCGCCACTGAGCGCCGACAAAATCACCCCCTTCAAAGCACAGGTGGACGATATCATTGAGTGGTGTGAGGCAACCATTGCCACCATCAAAACCCTCTTTCTGAGCCATCGCGATTATCATGAGGCATTCGGCGCAACAGAATCCAACTTTATGGCACTGAGCGGTGAAAAGGGGCAACTGGAGCTTTACCATGGGGATCTCCGGATAATAGATCGCAGGGGAAATGAAATCCGCCGCCAACCCAGCGATCAATACCGTGCATTGCTGAGTGAGCAGGTGAAATCATGGAGTTACATGAAGTTCCCCTACCTCTCACACTTAACACCGGAAACCGGATGGTATCGTGTCGGCCCGCTGGCGAGAATCAACGTCTGCCGGTACATTGACACCCCCCGGGCGGAACGCTGCCGGCAGGACTTTGTCAGCACTCTGGGCGCGCCAGCGCACTCCCCGCTGGCCTATCACTGGGCGCGCATGATTGAAGCCTTGCATTGCGCGGAGGCGATCAAAAACCTGTTGCACAATCCGGCCCTGCTTTCCAATGACCTGCTTGGCCAAGGCACCAGGCAACAGCAGGGTATTGGTGTCATTGAAGCTCCGCGGGGCACCCTGATTCATCATTACGAGATCAACGGGCAAGACCAGGTCACCATGGCGAATCTGATTGTTTCCACCACCAATAACAATCAGGCAATGAATGAAAGCATTCGCAAAGTGGCCCAACAACACCTCACTGGAAAAGAACTGACACCGGAACTCCTGAATTTGATTGAAGTGGTGATTCGAGCCTACGATCCCTGCCTTTCCTGTGCGACCCATGCGGCCGGCAAGATGCCCCTGAGACTTGAGCTGCAGACCTCCGATGGAAAAATTCACAGTGCGCTGCAACGTAACAGCGACGGCCGGCTGCATAATGCTGGTTAGTGTCTTTTTCTTTGGCAATCCGGACCGGGGTGACGATGCAGCAGGCCACATACTGCAACAGTGGGCCGAACAGAACCTCACCCGTACCGCAGAACAGAACGCAGAACTGAGCTTCCGTTTTATCTACGACTTCCAACTGGAACCGGAACATATTTTCGATCTGGACGGCTGTGATATGGCCATATTCGTAGACTGTGTTCTGAATCAGGAATCCCCGACAAGCTGGAGCAGGTTACAGACCGGCAGCCAACTCATGTTCACCAGTCACAGCGTAACACCGGAAAGTTTACTGTTTCTGTTTGAGACCACCCTGAAAAAAAACGCCCCACCCTGTTATCTGCTGGGCATCACCGGTAACCAATTTCAACTGGGGGCTGCGCTGTCGGACCAAACCCGAAACGCGATCGAAGAGGCTAAAAATCTGTTGCACTCAAAGCTGTCCAGTGAACAACCGCACTAACCGGCAACCTAGGAATCCACATCACGTTGTCCCAACGCCTGCTTGCGGTACGCCCCCGGCGACACCCCCTGCCAGCGTTTAAAGGCGTGATAAAAGTTGGAGGTATCAGAAAACCCCAGTGTCTCTGCCAATCCATCCACCTCAACCCTTGGGTCCGCCAGATCGCGTAATGCGCGCCGGTGCCGGCATTCATCGCGAATCAAAACAAAAGAGGTATTCTCCAGCTTCAGTTTTCGCTGCAGGGTTCGGGGCGTCATATTAAAGTGCTCAGCCACATCCTCCAGCAAAGTTGGAGATACCCCCATGTGGCTGCTGATGAAATAGCTTACTTTGGCAGAAAGCGACTCCCGGCTCTCAATGGATTTCAGCTTTTCAGTGGCCAATGCCCTTACCCCGTCATGATAATCCGGGTACGACGTCAGCAGCGGCTCCTGCAGTTGCGCGCGATCGAAGATAATCTCATTACGTTGGCAACCAAATTCCACCTGTCTGCCGAACACACGATGATAGTCTTCCAGATAATCCGGCTGCTGATGCACGAATCTGACTTTCTTCAGGCGCAAGCCGGCACCGATCACCGCATTGGCAACTGAAACAATAGTCGAGGCCACCAGGTCGTAATGAACATGAAGATTTCTTTCCACTAAAGAACTTTCGATATCATAGGAAAGCACTGCATAGGGCCCGTTGGTGTCCAGCGAAAATTGTGTAAACGGCGTGACCAGATCCTTGAACTGAAACAACTCATCCAATGCCTCTTGAACATTCTGGCTGGTTGCAATGAGCTGGCCCACCAGATCCAGGCTATGGTACTGCATGGATTCCCCCAGCAGCAGACCAAACGCCGGGTTGTTCATAACATCATAGGCGGCATCCAGAATTCTCAATTGCTGGGAGACACTGAGGAACGCACCCGAATTCTGTTCTACCGCAATATCAACCCGGGCACGAGACAGGATCGTTTCAATATTCAAACGGTTTTTTATGGCAAGGTCCATGATGGCTGGAATGATTGCCGCCGGGACCAATCGTTCTTTCATATTAGGCTCAAGTCACCAAATCCAATGACAGTTCTGCATCGTGTTATCCGGTCAGTCTAACACAGTATTAAGTCGAACCGACGGGTGTTCACCTACACTGCCAAATGTCAGGACACCGATAGCTCAAGATAGCGTGCCAGTTTGGTAAACAGCTGCTCCGATGTTACAGGCTTGGTGAGAAAGTCCACCATGCCCGCATCCTGAGCCATTTCCCGATGTTTGTGCATGGTGTGGGCAGACAGGGCAATAATCGGAGTCAACCTGCACCCGTTGGCTTTTTGCCAACGCGCAATGCGGGCGGCCGCTTCATAGCCGTCCATTACCGGCATTTCACAATCCATCAGGATCAAATCATACTGTCTGCCTTCCTGCTGGATCAGCTCTACCGCGGCTCGCCCGTTGACCGCCAACTCAGGGGTAATATCCATCTTAGTCAAAAACTCAATCATAACCGACTGATTGATATCGTTATCTTCAACCAACAGAATGCGTGGCTCAGAGTCGCTGCTTGTGCCTGTAAAGGTGGGGGGTAATCCGCTATTGGGGACAGCATTCGATTCATCCGGCTCAGGCAAATTCCCGTCAAACACATCAAGCACAATGGGTCGATCTGCTACATCGGCAGCATCGGGCATTGTCAGGGGTATATCAAACCAAAAGCAAGAGCCCGCCCCGAGCTCACTCTTCACGCCCATTTCGCCACCCATCAAATGAACCAACTGTTGGCTGATCGACAACCCCAGCCCGGTGCTGAAGCGCGACGTCTTTTGAATTCTGTTAACCTGGGAATACGATTGAAACAGTTTGGTTTGATCTTCCACTGCAATGCCCATACCCGAGTCTTCCACTTCAAAACGCAGCACTAACTTGTCATCATGAATCTGGTCGGTAAGCTGAACATTAATATGGACGAATCCCTTGTCGGTGTATTTCAACGCATTGGACAACGTATTCAACAGAATTTGCCGAATACGCACATTGTCACCCAGCAGCTCCAGGGGGGTACCCGGTGCTATAATACAACCCAATTCCAAGCCTTTTTTGCGGGCATCAAACTCGTATATGGAACAGGCATCGGACAACAGTTCCTGTAAATGAAACCTTTCATTGGATAATTCCATCTTACCGGCTTCCATACGGGAAAAATCCAGCACGTCATTGATCACTTCCAGCAACCCCTTACCAGCGTTCTGTATGGCATTGATATAACGTTTTTGATCCTTGTTCAAAGGCGTGGACTGAATCAATTCAACCAACCCCAACATACCATTCATCGGCGTTCGGATCTCGTGACTGACCTTAGCCAGAAATTCCGTTTTAGTATGGCTCTCATCCTTGATCAAGCGCATACGCTCGTTCATATCCACCTGCTCAACTTCCATGGACTTGATGCGCACGCTGATGGCCACCGACAACACCAGCAGCTCAAACATCCACACCAGATTCACACCATAGGTGATCCATCGCACATCGGCCTTCAAAAAGAATATATTAAGGACAATCCAGATCACCATCAGGAACACAGTACCAAACCCTAGAAGGTACACCCTGGCCGGGGCAAACCCATCCAGCACCCGCTGGATGCCTGCTGCCAGCAAAAAGCAACACAATGCCAGAGTCAATCCGGCACTCAGCATGTGAGCCAGCCTGAGAGTCGAAAACAGCGATAGCACAAACAACAACAGCACGGCATAGGCAAAGTAATTTGCAATACGGGACCACAGGGGGTGGGAATTTTTTAACTCCAGAAATTCATTGGAAAAAAGCAAAGCTGATCCAATACCCAAACAAATGGCAATGGGTACGCCCACATCCTGGAGTTCCAATTTAATCCAGTAGAGCGCGAGGGTTCCATCCATGAAGCTCATGTAACAAAGCCCCCCCAGCACATGCAATGAAAAATAGAAAAACACCATTTTTCTGGTGAAAAAATACTGGATCAGATTATAGATAAGCAACGCTACGGCTACCCCATACATAACGCCCAACATGCGTTCCAAAACGTGGGACTGCTCGATATAGGACAGATTGTCATAGGCACGGATCGGCAGCAGCAGATTGGTTGAGGTCTCCACCCGCAACAGGCACTGGAGACTCTGAAAAGCCTCCAAGGCCAGGGGAAACACAAAGTTGCGAACCTTTAAGGGACGGCTCTCATACTGCAGATGATCTCCGGACGGGTAATAGATGGGCCCGTGTTCCGGCCCAATGCAATACACTTCCAGTTGATCCAGGACGGCGTAGTCCACCTCCATTAGAACCAGGCGCTTATAGTTATAGGGGTTACTCAATCCCAGATAAAACCAGACACTGCCATCACGAAACCCCAGATTGGGGGTAACCTGCGGCAAAGCCTGAAACTGGCCCCCCTTGACGGCCTGGAGTGCATCCTCGAATGAGGCCTCCGCTTCATCCTGCCAGAACAGCAAATAGGGCGCCAGATCAAAGCCATCTGCCTTCAGAGGAATGGACGCCGCAGGATAGTGGCTATTGCCCATCGGTTCGGCTGCGACAGGATGATTTCCGTAAAACAACACCAATACGGTGACAAGGAATAGTGCCCCGCCCCGAACTCTCCCTGGTAAATCACGAGCTGTAATCACACCCGAACACTGCCTTGTTGGTATATTCTTTTTATCGGTAGAGCAGAATATAACGACATGCTGACCAAAGCTCAATCAATCCGCGCCGATTACACCCTCTTGCGATGCCCCGTCACCCCAAATGGTGTCAAATGGCTCCGGCTTGCTTATGTGATAGCCCTGTGCGTAGTCCACACCCAGCTCCCGCAGGATATCCAGTATCTCCTGGTTTTCTACAAATTCAGCCACTGTGGTCAGGCCAAACACTTTGGAAACTTCCACCACCGCTTTCACCAGCGCCCGGTCTTCTGCTTCAGTGGCCAGGTGGCGCACAAATGAGCCATCAATCTTCACCAGATCGATAGGCAATTGCTTGATATGGTAAAGCGATGAAAAGCCCACCCCAAAATCATCCAGGGCAAACTTGCATCCCAACTTTTTAATATCCCGCATTTTCTCCGCGGTTGAAACGGCATCTTCCACCGCCGACGTTTCGGTGATTTCGAAGATGATTTCCTCAGGATTGACACCGTAGTGGTTTAGCTTACGCGCAATCTCGTCGTAAAGGTTTGGGTTACGAAAGGAAATACCCGACAGGTTTATGGCAAAAACCGCTGCCACACCCCGTCGCTCCAGCTCCCGTTTATAAGCCAATACCTTATCAACGATGCGCAGATCCACTTCCTGGATCAGGCCCGAGGCTTCCGCTGACTGGATGAATTTGAAGGTAGGCAAAGGCTTACCATCATCGTCTGACACCCGCAATAAGGCTTCAAAGTGTGAGAGTTTTTGCTGCGCAATGTTCTGGATCGGCTGAAACGCCACACCCAGGCTGTCTGTGGACAACGCCTCTTTCACCTTCTCATTCCAATACACCCGTTCATGGGTACGTTCGCGATCCTGTTCTTCCGGAGAATAGATATGCCAGCCATTGCGCCCTGATGCCTTGGCTTGATACATGGCTATGTCGGCGTTCGCCACCAGGTCATCCACGTACTCCCCATGATCCGGAAACAGCGCAACACCGATACTGGTCGATACCCGGTGAACCCGGCTATTCCCCAAGACCTCAACGCCGTTCAGGGCATCACACAAGCGCGATGCCACCTTGGCCGCACCTTCGATATCCACTTCACGCACCAGCATGGCAAACTCGTCACCACCCAGGCGGAATATCAGATCGGAATCCCGCGCTTCGATTCGTAAGCGCTCTGAGACCCGCCGCAACAGATCATCACCCACCTTATGGCCGCTGGTATCATTGACGTCTTTAAACTGGTCCAGATCGAAGAACAGAATCGCTCCGGACCGCTCGTAACGCTTGGCATGAGAGATTGATTTCTGCAATTCCTCACTGAAACGACGCCGATTGAACAGCCCGGTCAGGGTATCATGGGATGCCAACCAGCCCAGCCGTTCCTCCGCTTCTTTGCGCTCACTGATGTCCAGGGCGATACTCAGTATCTGGTGGCCCTCCTTACCGTTGGGCAG
>MDTC01099590.1_pt1 | contig 43969 bp, 39 predicted proteins | sample 811181 | NCBI WGS metagenome assembly MDTC01 (sample SAMN05326644, study PRJNA326480) | marine metagenome | isolation source: seawater | place: Pacific Ocean: North | collected 2011 | reverse complement strand
GGGTCGTCGCTGCGACCAACCGGGATCTCGCCGCCGAGGTCGAGGCCGGACGCTTCCGCCGTGACCTGTACTACCGCCTCGCCGTGGTCGAGCTCCAGCTGCCCCCGCTGCGATCCCGCCTGGAGGACCTGCCGCTCCTCATTCCCCACCTGCTGGCGACCGCCGGCTTCGACCACCCGGTCAAGGACGTCTCCGACGAGGTCGCCGAGGCCTTCGAGGCCTGGCGCTGGCCGGGCAACGTGCGCGAGCTGCGCAACGTGCTCCTGCGCGCCATCCCGTTCAGCGCTGGCTCCACCCTGACACTCGACGCGCTCCCCGAGGCGCTGCAGGAGGCGACGCCCGCCACCCCCATCGCGACCGAGGGGGAGGATGGCGCTGGCTTGCCCCTCCCTGGCCCCGACGAGCAGTTCCACGAGGCCAAGGACCGCATCCTGGAGGCGTTCGAACGGCACTATCTGGAGACGCTGATGGAACGCGCCGGCGGGAACCTCTCGCGCGCCGCCCGCCTCGCTGGAGTCGACCGAAAGACGGTCTCGCGCCTGCTGAAGCGGCACGACATCCGGTAGTCAGGCGCTCTGTGCCGCGTTGACTGCATCGCAGACGCGGTGCTACGGTCCGGTCGACCCGTGCCGTGCGCGGGAGCGGAGGTTTCATGTCGTCGGATGCCGACCGACTCCAGGAGCTGCATGCCGACCTCGAGGCAGCCCTCGAAGAGCGGATCACGCAGCTGTTGTCCACGGTGAAGGCCGCCCAGATGGTCTCTGCGAGCATCGCAGCGACCAACGCCGACATCCATCGGAACGAGCACCTCAAGTCGTCGTTGGAGGCCGAGCTCGCCCCGCTGCAGAAGCAGAAGAAGGGCCTGGAGTCGGACAACACGAAGCTCCAGAAGAAGGCCGATCAGCTCAAGCAGCAGATCGAGTCGCTGCGTGAGCAGCGCAAGGAGCTCGTGGGCCAGGTCAAGGGGCTCGCCGCGCAGGCCAAGTCGGCCGGCAAGGGGTAGCCGTGCAGCTCGGCGACGATGAGATCTTCACTGCGGTCGAGGAGCTGGACGCCACCCTGGCCGCGGCCCGGGCCGCGCTCGAGACGCTGGCAGCCTCGCACCTGTCCTTCGCGGCCCAGCTGCGCGTGCACAAGGCCTCGACCGAGCGCGCCCGCGCCTGGTTCGCCGAGAATGCAGGCGAGGCGATGGCCAGCTGGCGCCGTCCCCTGGCCGGCCTGGTGGGCGGACGTCCGGACGAGACGGACGAGATCCTGCGCCACACCCTGGGCAGCGCGTCGATCCCCATCGACGTCGGTCCCGAGGGCGGCGACGCCACCGACGGTCTGCTCTCCGCGGACGGGCTCGGGGTCGAGGGTCTGAACCTCTCGGCGGACCTGGACGATGACCTCGTCGACGTCGACAGCCTCGTGCAGTTCACGGACGAGGACGAGATCATCGCCACCACGGCGGAGACGACGGACGAGTCCGACGAGGAACCCGACCTCGTCGAGGTGGAGGTCGAGCTCGAAGAGGCCGGAGACGAGGCGGAGGACGACGGCCTGGTCGAGGCCTCGGATGCGCTGGTCGAGTTCGAGGAGCTCGACGCCGAGTCGGGTCTCGTCGACGACGACGAGGACTTCGTGGACAGCGAGGAGGACGACTCCGCCCGCTACGTGGTCTACGAGGAGTCCGGCGAGGAGCCCGAGGAGGTCCTCATCGGCCTCGACGAAGCCGACAGCATGGGCGACGACCCGCTGCTGTCCGGCGACGACTTCGGCGGCGTGGCCGAGGAGTCACCCGGCGACCCCGACTCTGGCGCGGACATGAGCCAGCTGGTCGACTTCACCGAGGCGGACGACCTCGTCACCCTGGGCGGCGAGGACGACTCCTTCGCGCTCGAGGAGGACGTGCCGTCCATCGAGCCCGAGGAGGACGACGACCTGCCCCGCGAGGACACCGAGGACGTCACCGGGGACAGCACCCTGGTCGCCGACCTCGAGAGCCTCGTGCGACTCAAGGACATGATCGCCGAGGACGACGGCTCCGGCGCGGCCCACGGCGGCGAGCGCGAAGTGCACCGTCCCGAGCCCCGCGCCACCGACCCGGTGCGGGTCACGACCACCCTCACGGATGACGACCTGAATCAGCTCGGCTTCGCGTCGACGGATCAGCTGGTCGCGCCCGAGGGTGCGGACGCCGACCCACACTCGGAGACGGACAGCCGCCCGGCGATCCGCGTTGGAACTCCAGAACCGGCCAGCCACACCAAGGCTCCCGCGCGGGGGGACGACGACGGCCAGAGCTACGGCGCCCCCGGCAGCGCCGAGGTCGACCTGGGCGCCCTGCCCACCATCCGCGACCAGCAGCCCGGCAGCTCCCGGCCCTCGGCCGCGGCGATCCGCATCGACCCGAGCGGCGGCGGACGCGCGGTCATGGCCCCTCCCGAGGAGGAGGCCCTGGCGCTCGGCGGCGCACCGGACGACGAGGACGATGAGGTCGAGGACGACTTCGGCGACGGTGGGCTGTCCCTCGCGGTCGAGGAGTACGAGGTCGTCGAGGACGAAGAGGACGAAGTGGCCGACCTGCTGGGGGCGAAGGACGACGCGACGCCCCCGCCCGCGCCGATGCCGACCCTGTCCGCCGACCAGCAGACGGCCCTGCTCCGCCAGGCCGACGCCGCGTACGACCGCGGAGAGCTGCCGGTCGCCGCGGACCTGTACTCGGATCTGCTGGACTTCAACCCGGACAACGGGCGCGCCGCCCTGGGCCGCGGTCGGGTCTACCTGGACCTGGGCGACTACGCCCGGGCGATGAGCGACTTCACGGTCGCCGAGGACATCCTCGCAGACGAGCCCGACGTGCACGCAGCCATCGGCGAGCTCTACTACGCCCGCAAGGACTACCAGCGCGCCATCGACTACTTCGACGAGGCGCTGAAGCTGAACGACCGCCACGCGATGGCGTGGTGCCGCCGCGGCATCGCCCACTACTACCGCAAGGACTACGATCAGGCGTACCAGGACCTGGTCAAGGCCCAGAAGCTCGACGACAGCATCCCGAACATCCGGACCTACATCGGGATGGTCAAGAAGAAGCGGAAGTAGCTGAGAGCGTGGCGGGTACCCGCTGGCCCGCAGCCGTGGTGCTGCGGGCGCGGGGATGCTCGCGGGCGGTCGTGGTGCTGCGGGCGGGTTGGGGGAGAGGAGGGGCGAGTGCCGCTCGCGGGCAGTCGTGGTGCTGCGGGCGGGATGGCGAGAGTGGCGGCCCGGTCTCCAGTCTCCAGTCGCCAGTCTCCAGTCCTCCGGCAGCACCGCAGGTCGAGGCACCGGTGGTGCAGCCCGACGGTGCTGCAGCTTCAAGCGGTAAAACCGACCAGGACGCGAGTGGCGCCGGGGCAGCGGTGTCCCGAAGCGCAACCTCGGCTGTGGGGCCCTCCACTCCCCAGCCGGCCGAAGCTGGAGACTGGAGACTGGAGACCGCCCCGCCACGGTCCGCTGCGCCACTCTCACCACCGCCGTCCGCCGGCGGATCCACGGCACCCGCGCCCCGCCGATCCCCCTCGAACCTGACTGCTCAGTGCGAACCCGAATACGCACCGAGAAGTCCCTAGCGCGGTCATGCGCTACGCAGTTCGCACCCCAGACACGGACAAACCTCGATTTTCAGGCCACCTTGCATTGGCATGACCGTTGCATCTTCGTACACCCGCAACCGACCTTGAGGGGTGAATTCGATGCTCGCGACCCACACGCAGGAGCTGCTCCGCCACCGCAACCGGACCCTGGCCAAGAGCTTCTACCGCCAGCTGAAGTCCGAGGGCCTCACGCACGAGCAGATCATCGAGCTGTCCGCCGTCCTCCTGGATCTGGTGACGGACGACCTCAAGGAGAAGCGCCAGGCCAACTAGGCAGCACGCTCCGCGAGGATGCAGTAGGCTTGCCGCCCTGCCCTCGGAGGACGAGTGACGACGCTCGAAGAGCACGCGCAGGCCGGCATGGCCGCCATCAATGAACAGCGCTTCGACGACGCGGTCAAGGCTTTCACCGCCGCGCTCGCCATCGACTCGGAGCGACCCGATCTGAACAGCGCCCTGGGCATGTCCTACATGCACCAGGGCGCGGTCGTTGCGGCCATCCCGCACCTGCACAAAGCCAACGACCTGGCCAAGCGCTTCACCGACCCCCAGCACGACGAGATGCGCAAGCACTTCGCGACCTCGCTGGCGTCGGCGTACACCATGAACGACCAGCACGGCGAGGCGCTGGCGGTGCTCGAGGAGTCCATCTCCTTCTGGCCCCACGACGTCGAGCTGCGCATGCAGAAGGGCTCGATGCTGGTGAATGGCCTGCGCCCCGCGGAGGGGGCGAAGGTCTACCTCGAGGTCGCCAACGACGAGACGGTCGAGGACGAGATCCGCGAGGCGGCCGAGGCGCTGGCCGGCGCCATCGAGGCCTTCCTGGACGACGAGGACCTCGAGGCCGAGGTCTTCCTGCGCGCCCACGCCGAGTCCTACGTCAGCTTCTTCAACCAGCACGCCAACAAGCTGGTCGAGGAGGGCTGGTACGCCGAGGCCGCGCGCATGGTCCGCGGTCCCGACGGCGAGCCCAAGCCGATGCTGGCCGAGGGCGCGCGTCCGTGGGCGCTGGAGCGGGTCGACCTCGTGAACCCGGCCGACGGCAGCGTCGCCAAGGTCGGCGACGAGAAGGACCCCCTGATCGTCGCGGTCAACGGCCTCGAGCCCCTGGCCCAGGTGCCGGTCACCCTGCCCTGGTCCGGCTGGGCCTTCGAGGTGTGGGTCTGCACCCGCGTGCCCTGGCACTGGCTCCAGCTCACCGTGCAGTTCAAGGACGAGGTCGGTCAGGGCCGCGCCTCCGCCCTGGACGAGGTGATCGGATCCTGGTACTTGTCCGGTTACAACGGGGACTTCGGCTCGTCGGAACAGGGTCGCTTCCACTACGCGACCGACCTCGAGCGCGTGGGGGACCATGCGGTCGCCGGCGCCTTCGACCTCGGTCGCGCCTCGTTCGACGCGATCCCGGACCTGCTGAAGCGCCTCATCGTGCTGAACGACCGCTACCCCATCCGTCGCGTCGTGTTCGGCGCGGGTCGCCTTCCGGACTAGACCGGCCGCGATCCACGCCGAAGTGGACGCCAGAGGCCCCATGTCCGACGCCAAGAGCCCCCGGGTCCTGCTGATCAGCCTGCGCGACCCGTCCGATTCCATGGCCGAGCACGAGGCCCGCTGCTTCGCCGAGCACCTGCAGATCGCCAGAGGCTCGCTGCAGGTGCACGCGATGCCCACCGGCTGGCCCGACCTCGACGGCGTCGATCTCGTGCTCTTCGGGGGCAGCGGCGCCTACTCGGTGCTCGACCACCCCGACGTGCCCTGGATCAAGCAGGGCATCGATCTCCTGGTCGAGGTGGTCGACCGCAAGGTCCCCGCCTGGGCCTCGTGCTTCGGCTTCCAGGGGCTCGCGCTCGCGCTGGGCGGCGAGGTCCGCCACGACCCCTCCCGCCAGGAGATGGGCGCCGTCTGGATGCAAACCACCGCAGAAGGCCGGAAGGACCCCATCTTCGGCCACCTCCCCGCCGCGGGCTTCTGGGCGCAGCAGGGCCACCAGGACTGCGTCGATCGCCTCCCGGCCGGGGTCATCCACACCGCCCGCGGCGACCGGGTCGAGCACCAGGCGCTCAAGGTCGAGGGCGCACCCTTCTGGGCCGCCCAGTTCCATCCCGAGCTCACCGTGCAGTCCACCATGGACCGCGCCCGCCACTACGCCGAGCGGTACATGGCCCCCGAGGAGCTCGAGGGCGTGCTGGCCGACATGGCCACCGGGCAGGACACCCCCGAGGTCTCGACCCTGCTCGCCCACCTGCTGGCCCACGTGACCTGACTACCGGGGCGGCGCGCTCGCATCGAAGGGCTCGAGCCCGGGGGGAACCAGCGGCGGACGGTGATCGGGGTGGACCGGGCCCAGGTAGCCCGGACCCCACAGCTCGCGGATGACGTGGGCCACACCCAGGGGCTCGGCCCAGCCCAGCACGTAGGTCCAGGCCAGCCAGCGCCCGGCGATGGGCTCGGGGTGCTCTGCCGGCCGCTCGCCCAGACCCGCGCTGGCACCGATGGCCCGCAGCATGGGCGTCAGCATGCGGGAGTGGGGCTCCCAGAAGTCGCCGCGACTCCGCAGGCAGCGCACCCGACCGCGGGGGTCCGGTCCACACAGGCGCACGCGCTCGGGCGTCGTCCCGGCGACCCGGGCGACCTCCTGACGCTGCTGCTCGGTGACGCCGGCGCTGGCCTTGGCGTCGACCAGCACCACCCGCTGACCCCGGGACTCGAAGGCGTCCTCCCGCTCGGTCACGACGCGCACGCTGGCGGACGAGTCCTTGGGCAGCACCCTGAGCACCGCCTTCTCCAGCGCGGCGTGCTCGGCCAGGGACTTGTCGCGAAAATCCTGGTTGACATAGGACTTTGGGAGGCCGAGGTACTGGCGCGCGACGACCCAGGCGAGATCGGCCGCACCCGCGCCGGTGAGGTGCTCCAGAGCCTCCAGCTCCGCGCCCACCTCGTCCGCGCGGTCATCGTCCCAGCGACCCTCGAACGCCAGGCGCCCCTCCAGACTGGTCCGTAGCAGCGCCGCCGAGCTGTCGTCGCCCACCGCGCCCAGCACCCGCACGCCCAGGCGACGCAGGCCGGGGTCGATGTCGGTCCGGGCGATGAAGCGGTGCAGGGCGTCGCGCGCCTCGGCCGTTCCGTGAGCCTCGATCGCCTCCAGCACCGCCGTGGTCCGCCTGCGCTCGCCCTCGGCCAGGATCGGCTCGACCGCGGACACCCAGCTGGCGGACTTCGCGGCGTCCATCGCATCGATCGCGACGTAGAGCGCGCGGGGATTGAGGTACTGCAGCTCATCGCGGAGCAGGTCCAGCTGGGCCTCGCTGTGCAGGTCGACCAGCGCCGCCAGGATCCGCGAGCGGGAGTCCTCGGTGCGCAGGGTCTGCAGATCGGTTCCTTCCGGCGCGACGGCGGCGCGCGCCGCGGGAAGCATCGGCGCGATGACCGAGGCCAGGTAGTCTTCCCCACCGTCCCGGCCGACCGCGACCATCGCCGCGGGGGCGTCGATCGTCGGCGCCAGGGTGACCTCGCGGATCAGCTTTTCGTAGCCCTTCGCCCCCGCGCGTCCGGCGAGGCCAGCCAGCACGCCGCGCGCCATCGGGGGAGCGTGCACGTACCCCTCCATCCGCGGGTCCATGCGGTGCTCTCCGCGCAGCCACAGCTCGGCGAGGCACTGGGCCTCGACCGTCTCGCCCTGGGGCATCTCCCGGCGCGACTGCACGCCCGCGTCCAGGCACGATGCCGCCGCAGCGAGCCCCTCCTCGTCGATCCGGTCGTGCTTGAACCGATCGACCATCGCCCGGACCAGGGACTCCCAGCGCGCGATGTCCATCGGCTCGCCGAGGTGATGGTAGCCACCAAAGACGAGCTGTACCCGGACCTTCCCGTCGCGGATCGGCACGTCGCCCGCGACGGGCGTGCCCGTGGTCCAGGTGGGCTCCCTCGTCGGTGCCCAGTCCTCCTCCAGCCAGTGGGGGATCTCGAACCCCCCGTCTTCCCGCGGCCAGCGGCGGAGGAACAGGTAGACGAGCTCGCCGTTGCGAAGCGCCTCCTCCTCGAGGATCGGTGGCGGGAACGCCCCGTCCGAGAACCCGATCACCAGGAACGGACCCTCGGGCGCGTCCCCGAAGAAGGTCTCCTCCGCGACGACCCGCGCCCCGAAGCGACCCCCCTCGACAACCCTCGCCTTCACGATCAGATCCGCGTCCCGCACCGTCTGCGGCCACGGCGGCGCGACCTCCTGCGCCAGGGCGGTCCCAGGTAGGATCAGCGCGGCGCTGATCAGCAGGAAAGCGAGGATGAACCTGCGGAGTGTCTCCCCGCGCACGGACTCCCTCCCAAGCCTACAGGTAGATGTTCACCTGGCCCATGATGCTGCCCTCGTGCCACCGATAGTACCGGGTGGCGTAGGGCACGCTGGCGCCGATGTTCAGCTCGAGGAAGCCGTCGTCCTGACCCTGGATGGCCGGGTACAGCTTGAGGCCGAAGGAGCCGACCGGGAAGGTGAACAGCCCGTCGATCTCCTTGTCCGTGAAGCCCTTGGCGTTGTAGTTGGTCTCCACGAAGACGGCGACGCGCTCGTCGATGCGGCCGGTGACGTTGACGCCGCCGATGATCCGCACCTGGGAGCCGGAGCGCAGCTCGTAGTCGATGCCGACCTGGGCCTGCACGTCCAGCTGCTCACCGAAGCGCTGGCCGAAGGCGACCTGCGGACGCACCGCCAGGTACGCCGGCGACAGCGCCATCCGGAAGTCCATGATGCCGGTGAACAGGGTCTGGGTCCGGGAGGACTTCACGATGGCGTAGCGGCCGCCGAACTCGAAGTTCCAGGTCTGGAAGCGGTTGCGCAGGCCGCCGTGGACCGAGAGCTCCCGGCTGATGCCGTGCTCGTAGTCCAGCATCATGTTGACGTAGTCAGGCAGGCCCCACTCGAAGCCCGCCTGCACCCGGGTGCGCGGGTTGATGTTCTGCAGCAGGAGCGCCTGGGAGATCGGCACCTCACGCTCGTCGGCGTCGAGGCGGTCGTCCTCCTTGATGGCCTTGCGCTCCCGGTACAGCTGCTCCTCGAGGTCGTCCAGGCGGCGCTCGATGCGGTCCTTGTACAGGGTGTTCGGGTAGCGCTCCATGTAGCGCTCCCAGGCCAGCATCTCCTCGTCCGCGGCGAGCTCGGCGTAGTCCTCCACCGCCTCGCGGTAGATCTTGGAGTTGTCCTGGCCCTCCTGGTCGATCTGGTCTTCCTTGACCGTGTCGCCCAGCAGATCGTCGTCGGACTTCTCGCCGTTGCCCTCGATCTGGTCGAGCGCTTCCTCGTCGTCCAGGAGGTCGAGATCGTCGCCCTCGTCCAGGCGCTCGCTCTCGCGGGCCTCGCGGGCCTTCTTCTCCTCCTCCGTCTCGTCCTCGTCGAGGTCGAGCTCGGAGTCGTCCTCATCCTCGGGCGCCGCGAAGGCGGGCACGGAGGCCGTGAGGAACAGGGTCAAAAGCAAGCGGGTCATCCGGTGCTCCAGGTCGTCGATCAGGCAGCCGGCGGATGATAGACCGGCGCCCACACGTCGACAAGGAGAGTGCCGGGTTGTGGGAAACCCTTGACGAACGCGCGGCCGAGGCAGTCCGCAAGCACCTGGTCGCACTGCGCGGCGGAGCGCCGTTTCTCTCTCCGGATGACAGCTCCCTCCTGGATACCTGGCTCCGGGACGGCTGGAGCGGTCCGCAGATCATCCACGCGCTGGAGCGGGCGGCCGATGCGCGCCGAAAGCGCCCCCAGCGCCTGCCCCTGACCCTGCGCAGCGCGCGCCCCCACCTCGGCAAGGCCCACCGGGGTGCCCTCCGCACCGCCGCCGACCGCCCGCCCGAGCCCGCGGCCGCGGCCCATCCCCTGGCCCCCCTCGCCGCCGCCCTCCGCGAGCGCCCCGCCGACGATCCGCGCCACGACCAGCTCGACGCCCTCGCCGACGCCCTGCTCGCCCTGCCGGTCGACGATCCCCAGCTGCTGGAGGCGCGCGCCCAGACCCTGTGTCGCGACTTCCTGCTCCGCGCCTGGACCGAGATGGAGGACTGGGAGCGCGAGGAACGCCTCGATGATGCCCGCCAGAGCCTGCACGCCGTGCGCGAGGTGCTCTCCGCCGCCGCCTTCGAGTCCAGCGCCGAGGAGGTCGCCCGGGACCAGCTCCGCCAGGCCTACCCGCTCCTGTCCGCCGCCACGATCCGCCAGCTCTTGCCGAAGGGATCCGCCCCGGCGTAGGAGCCTCGCCCCCCGGGGGTTACGCACCGCCCATGACCAGGCCCCGCCGACTCCACCATCCGGGCGTCGAGCCCTCGTGCCCCCGGTGCGGCGGCGACGGACTCATCGTCGAGCGCGAGGGCGAGCACGCCGTCGCCCACGTCTGCGTCTGCGCGTCCAGCAAGCCGTGCCCCATGTGCGACGACACCCGCTGGGTCCGCGGTGACAAGCCCCCCGACGGCCGCAAGGCGCCGGTGACCCGCTGCGACTGCCACCGCTTCGAGCAGCGGCTCGCCCTGCTCTCCCGCGCCCACCTGCCCGGCCGCCTCGCCCACTGCACCTTCGACAACTACAGCATCACCAACCCGGTCGAGCAGGCGGAGCCCTACGGCATCGCCCGCGCCCTGGCCCACGGCTTCAAGCCCGGCGGGATCAACCGCGGCTTCGTGCTGTGGGGTCCGGTCGGCCGCGGAAAGACCCACCTGCTGGCCGCGACCGTGCGCGTGCTGGTCCTCGAGCACGGGGTCGAGGCGCGCTTCGTCGAGTTCAGCCACCTGCTTTCGGCCCTGAAAGGGCGGTTTGACGCCGGAAAAGGCGCAGCAGCCATCCTGGACGAGCTGGTCGCGGTGGAGGTCCTGGCCATCGACGAGCTGGGCAAGGGCATGCTGACCGAGTGGGAGCTGTCCGTCATCGACGAGCTCGTCAGTCGCCGGTACAACGCCGCGCGGACCGTGCTCGCCACCAGCAACTACAAGCCCGGGCCGCCCACCGGCGTCGCCCGCCCCAACCTGGCCGACAACCGACCCGAGATGCAGCCCAGCTTGTCCGACCGGGTCGGCGAGCGGGTGCACTCCCGCCTCGCCGAGATGTGCGAGATCCGCTACCTCGGCGGGAAGGACTGGCGGCAGCGCCCCCAGGCTCGCTGGTAGGCCTTCGCAGGCTGCCCGCAGACCCCCGCGCCGCTGCTACCCTCCCCCATCCGGAGCCCCCGTGTCCCTCCTCGCGACCCTGCACACCGCCGGCCCCATGCCGTCCGTCGACGCCCTCGAGCGCTGGCTGACCGAGCAGGGTGAGCCCTACGTGCGCGAGGACGACCGCCTGGCCCTGCGCGCCCTGCCGATGCGCCTGTCCCCCTCCGCCGACTGCGAGCTGCACGCCCGGCTCGACGTCACCGCCAAGACCCCGCTCGTGCGGGTGGTGGACCTGCTCTTCGACCTGTCCGTCGTGGCCGGCACCGACGTCGTGCTCGAGGGCCAGACCCTCACCCGCGCCCAGCTGTGGCTCCGCCTCGCCGAGGAGCAGGACCGCCTGTTCATCGCCGCCGCCCTGGCCCACGCCAGCGAGCGCGGGATCCTCGACGAGGTCATGCGCCGATTGTGGGCGATCCTGGCGGCACTCCTACCGGGGCGCGACATCCGCTGGTCCGCCGATCTGGGCTGCATCGTGGAGCTGTCCGACCACGACGACCACAGCCAGCCCGTGCCGCCGTCGGCTCACCTCCACCTCCTCGTCCGGCGCTGGCTGGCCGAGGCCTACCCGAGCCTGCTCGAGACCTGACCGGGAGCACCATGGCCATCCTGCAGCTGGACCACATCGCGATCGCCGTGGACGACCTCCCCGAGGGGATCCGCCGCTTCTGCGAGGACATGGGCCTGGCGCTCGAGGGCACGGAGGACGTGGTGCCCGCCCAGACGACGACCGCGTTCATCCCGGTCGGCGAGACCCGGATCGAGCTCATCCACCCCATCGACGGCCAGGGGCCGGTCCAGAAGTACCTGGAGAAGCGGGGCCCCGGGCTGCACCACATCTGCTTCCGCACTGACGACATCGTGGGCGACATGGAGCGGCTGACCGCGAAGGGCTACCGCTTCCTCACCGACGGCCCGACGCCCGGGGCGCACGGCACGAAGACGGCGTTCATCCACCCGAAGTCGGCAGGCGGCGTCCTGATCGAGCTGGCGGAGCATCCGCAGGGAGGGCACTGATGCCGACGGTGGGGGAGTCGACCAGCCTGGCCGAGCGCAAGCGCCGAGCAGGCCAACGCCTGGTCATCGGCATCGCCGGCAAGACCGTCACCAGCGAGGTCCGCGAGCTGGTGCGCGAGCTGCAGCCCGCCGGCTTCATCCTGTTCTCCCGCAACGTGGGCGACCCGGTGCAGGTCCGCGACCTCAACCGCGCCCTCGCCGAGCTGCTGCCCAGCGACCGCCCGCCGATCCTCTCGGTCGATCAGGAGGGGGGCCGGGTCCAGCGGATCCGCGCGCCGGCGACGGTGTGGCCGAGCATGCGCACCGTGGGCCGGGCCCGCAGCTTCACCTACCGGGTGGCCGAGGCCCAGGGCAAGGAACTCCGAGCCATGGGGTTCAACCTGAACTTCGCCCCGGTGGCCGACGTCGACAGCAACCCGGACAACCCGGTCATCGGCGACCGCAGCTTCGGCACCTCGCCCCTGGACGTGGGCGTGCACGTCTCCACCTACATCATGGGCCTGCAGGGCACGGGCATGATGGCGTGTGCCAAGCACTTCCCCGGCCACGGCGACACCGACGTCGACTCCCACCTCGCCCTGCCCGTGGTCGACCGCAGCCTCGAGTCCCTCCAGCAGACCGAGCTGCCCCCCTTCCGCGCCGCGGTCCAGGCCGGCGTCGCCTCGATCATGACCGCGCACGTCGTCTTTCCTGCGATCGAGAAGAGCTGGCCGTCGACGCTCACCCCCGAGATCCAGAAGGGCATTCTCCGCGATCAGATCGGCTTCAAACGCCTGCTCTTCACCGATGACCTCGAGATGAAGGCCGTGCACGAGCGCTACGCCCTGCAAGACCAGGTGCGGCGCACCTACCTGGGCACGGTCGACCTCATGCTCGTCTGCCACACGCCCTCGCTACAGCTCGACTTCTTCGCCGAGCTGGTCAAGCAGCAGGAGCAGAGCCGGGAGATCGAGGCCCTGGCGGTGCAGAGCCACGGGCGGCTGAGCGAGGCGCGCCGCATCTACCTGGAGAGCGCCCTGCCGGCCCCCGGCCTGGACGTGGTCGGCAGCAGCGAGCACCTCGAGCTGGCCGACGAGGTCGAGGCCGCCGCGCGCCGGACCCTCGCGTGATCGTGATCCTCCTCGCGGGGATGCTGGCATGGGCGGCGGAGCCGGACGTCGAGGCCCCCGAACCGCCGGTCTGCTCGACCACGAGCCTGGAGGCCCTGCCCCGACCGCCCGAGAAGCTCGCCGTGGCCTGGGTCGCTCCCTGGCGGCGGCACCCGAGCGGGCGGCTCACCGTCGTGCCCACCGCCGAGCTGCGCGGCTGGCTCGCCGAGCAGAACCCGCGTTGGACCGGTCGAACCCTGCAGTGGCTCGGCCTGCGCCGCCGCAACACCGACCCGAAGCGGCGCTTCCAGGTGCGGATCCTGGAGGTCGAGCGCGACCAGCTCTGCCGCCCGGTCGACGGGGTCGAGGAGGGGGTACCGGTCGCCGACATCCCCGCCTGCAAGCCCCGTCTGCTGGGGCCGGACCGCCAGACCGACGGCTGTGGTCGCGCGCTGGACCGGCGCACCGGCGAGCCCGGCCCGACCCGCTACGTCGTCAAGCTCAACGACGTCGACGATCGCGGCTACTGCGTGGTGCCCCTGACCCGGTACGTGGAGGAGGTCGGGACGAAGTAGCCCTACGGCGAGCTCGGCACCCCGTCGTTCAGGCTCACGCTGTAGCCAGGCCCCACACAGCCCACCGATCGGCCATCTTCCAGCTTCACCGCCGGGAACAGCCGGCAGGACTCGCAGCGGACCGGCAGCTGGATGCCGCCCTCGATCGCGTGCACCTCGGCGTCGGCGAGGGTGCCGTCGGGCAGGACCGCGCCCACGCGCGCGCTGTCGAGGCGGTCGCCGCGCAGGGTGACCAGGTAGAAGCTGCCGGTCTCCTTCACCGCGCTGGCCTGGCGGACCACCGGGCACCGCGCCACGACGTCGGTGCGCTGGGCGTCGGTGGGCTCGAAGGCGGCCTGGTGGCGAAAGGTCGTGTGCAGGCCCGTCAGCTCCGGCGCGGCGAAGTCGTGCCACACGACGGGATCGACCGCGGGGGCGCCGGCACAGGCGCAGAGCACGAGGGCTGGGGCGAGGTGGCGCACGTCTCCTCCGTGGTCGCGAGCGTCCGCACCTCCTACGATGCGCCAACGGACCGCGCATGGCCACCACGCACTACTGCCCACGCTGCCTCAACACGTTCACCGGTGACCCGGACGCCTGCACCAACCTGGCGTGTGGGCGCACGCGTCCGCCCGACGGCTGGGGAGATCTGCTCCACCCCGGCGACGTGCTCGACCGGCACTACGTCATCGAGCGCGCGCTGGCGGTCGGCGGCGCGGGCCTCACCTACCTGGCGCGGGAGGTCGGCCCCGCCGGGGAGCCGGCTGGCCCGAAGCTCGCGATCAAGGTCCTCTATCAGCAGCGGGACAAGGGCGACTTCCTCCGGCGCCTGGCGAACGAGGCCCAGATCCTCCAGGAGCTCGCCCACTCCCACATCGTCGAGTGCCGCGGCTTCGTGCACCGCACCGGGCATGCCCCCTACCTGGTCACCCTGTTCGAGCACGGCGGCAGCCTCGGCGCCCACCTCGAGACCCACGGGCCGCTCTCGCCGCGGGTGTCCGCCGGCATCCTGCGCCAGGTGCTGCTCGCCCTCGACACCGCCCACCAGCGCGCGATCGTGCACCGCGACCTCAAGCCCGAGAACGTGCTGCTCCGGGCTCGGGTGCACAAGGACGAGATCCCCGACGTGCGCGTCGCCGACTTCGGGATCGCCAAGGTCGCCGCCATCGGCGACAAGCTCACCCGCGCCGGCGCCTTCATCGGCACCCCCGAGTTCGCCGCCCCCGAGCAGTTCGACGGCCTGGCCCCCACCCCGGCCACCGATGTGTTCGCCGCCGGCGCCCTCCTCTACGCCCTGCTCACCGACGAGGCCGTGGTCGCGTTCGACAACCGCCTCGACTCGGTCGCGTGCCGGGACGAGCTCGAGCGCGCGGTCCCGCCCACCGTCCCCGGTCACGTGGGCACCGACGCCGAGCGCGAGCTGCTCCAGCGCCTGCTCGACGGCATGATGCAGGTGCTGCCCGATCGCCGCTGGACCGTACAGCAGGCCCTGGTCGCGCTGAACGGCCTGGTCGAGGGCACGCCGCGCAAGACGCTGCAGACCCTGGATGTGACCGCCACGCCCGACGACTCCAACACGGTGTGGGTCCCGGGAATGGAGGATGAAGCAGGAACTTCCGTGCCCCGCACCCGACCCGCGCCCACCGGGGAGGACGAGGAGCCCGCCCGCTCGGGCGACTGGACGGGCACGCTCCTTGGGGTCGGGGCCCCGGTCGTGACGCTGCTCGTTGGCCTGCCCCTGGCCGCGATCGTCCTGCTGGCCACCGCCTGGGCGACCGGGTGGTACGGCAGCGCGCCCAGGCTCTCCGACGCGACGGTGCAGGAGCCGATCAGCGTGAGCGTGCCGGAGGCGCTGCCCCCCGTCCGCAATCTGTCCACGCCCGCCAACCCCGAGGAGCAGGCCGAGCGCGACCGCCTCGCCAACGCCCTGGGTCAGCAGGCGGCGGCAGTCCAGAAGACCTGCCACCTCGGCGACGCGCTGGTCGCGGACGTGCGGATCTCCGACCGGGGCCGGGTGCGCTCGGTCGACGTGCAGACCGAGCTGCCCGAGGACGTCCGCCGCTGCGTCATCCGCGAGCTGCGCCGCTCCCGCCTGGCCCGCACGTCCACCGACGACGTGAGCATGCGGATCACGGTGTCCTTCAGTCGCTGAGCGGTGGTCAGTAGAACGTCTTCGCCGATCCTTCGCGTTCGACCGGGATCGTCCGCGCGGGCACCCGGTTCACGCGCAGGACCATCGCGGTCGCGTGGCTCCGGCTGCCCCGCGCCCGGGCGCGCTCGCCGAGGCCCACCGCTGCGTGCTGCGGGTCGGGCACGTTGCGGAGTACGTCGTACATGGACACGTCGTCGACCGCGTCGGTGACGCCATCGGTGCACAGGACCAGCCGGTCTCCCGGCGCCAGGTACTCGGTGCCCGCGTCGAGCCCCTCCTCGAGCCGCAGGGCGGCGTCGTCGCCGAGGCCCTCGCTGCCCCAGATGAAGGCCTGCACGAGCCCGGTGTCCGGCCCGACGCTGGTGATGCCGTCGCGCATCTCGAACTCGTGCTGGGTGTGGATGGGGGTCAGCCGCACCAGCTTGTCGTTGCGGAAGAGGTACAGCCGGGTGCCGCCGACCTGCACCCAGTGCACGCGTCCCTCCAGCACCCAGGCGACGGTCAGGCTGGTGCCCAGGTCCAGCGGTCCGGACTGCATGGTGCGGGCGCGCAGGCGGGCGTGGGCGCGCTGGATGTAGTCGAGCATCGCGCGGGTGGGGTTGCCGGGCAGGCCGGGGCGGTAGAGCTCGCCCATGACCCGCACGGCGGAGGTGGCGGCGAGCTCCCCGCGGCGACCGAAGCCGCGGGCGATGGCGACCAGGGTGCCGGTGCCGCCGCCGGGCTCGCTGCGCTCCGAGCGACCCTCCAGCCAGGTGACCCGACCGTCGACCGCCACCAGGTAGTTGTCGGTACCGATCTCCGCCGTGTCAGGGAGGCCGGTCGCGCTGATCACGCCGAGCTGGATTCCAGAACTCATGGTTCTCGCGTAACGCCAAAGCAGAAGCGCCGGCTTGCGCCGAGCTGCGATCGCCTCCGGAGCGTCGTCGCTCAGCCGATCGCGAAGTGCTTCTTCAGGATCGAGCCCGTGAACGAGGCGCGCAGGTAGAAGCCTCGCGGGTTGACCTGCGCCCACTCGCCCTCGTCGTCGATCACCCAGGTCATCTCGCGGGCGTGGGCCGCCTTGGGACGCAGCTGCAGCGCCTTGCCCTTGCGCGCCTCCAGCTGCCAGGTCTCCCCCAGGCCGATCGCCTCGGTCAGTGCGGTCCAGTCGGCCTTCAGCACGGCCTCTTCCTCCGCACTCGGCGACCAGAGCAGCGGCGCCCCGATGATGCGCTCGCCAGGGTGGCCATCGCCGAGGATGGGGATCCACAGCACCCGGGCGAGCTTGTGGCGCACCCAGGCATCTTCCCAGCTTCGAGCGATGGAACCGTCGAGTGGGGCCGTGCACACGTAGGTGCTCTCGCGGGGTCTGCCGCGGGCATCGACCGGCAGGGTCTTCATCTCGACGCCCAGGTGGGGGAAGTCGGGCTCGGCCCGGCTGCCGGCGGTCGCGCCCAGGGCGAGCTCGAGCAGGTTGCCGATCCATCCCTTGTCCCGCCGTAGATCGTCGGGCACCGCCACGCCGAGCTCCCCGGCGAGCCAGGCCAGGTCGCGGCCGGCAAGGGCCTCTGCACGCGCGAGGAGCACGGCCTGGGACTCGGGAGGGGCGATGGTCATGGCGTCGTCGCTCGGTGGGCAGCAGGCGATAGCATGCCGCCTGCGGAGGTCCCATGCATCGCGTGATCGTGCCCACCCTGCTGCTGGTCGCCTGTACCGGCGGCGGCGCGCCTGCCCGCGCTCCCGGACGCATGCAGCTGCCGGTCCGTCTGGCCGAGGCACGCCACGCCGATCAGGTCGAGCTGGACATCTTCGTCTGGCCGGCCGCCGCCCCCACCGAGGCGCCGTCCGAGGACGCGTGCATGTGGTGGTCCGGCGATCGCCGCGGGCGCGACTTCGCCAAGCAGGGCCTCGGCGACGGCAGCCTGCACTGGGCCGCGCTGGTCGTCACCCGCGAGGGGATCGGCTGGTCCGGCGAGCAGGTCGTCACCCTGGACGGGGTCGGGCGGCTGCCCGAGGATCAGGTCCGGGACGGCGCCATCCCCGCCTTGTCGGGCGTGCTGCGGGGGGCGCGCACCATCCAGGACACGTGGTACGAGGCCTGCGGACTGGTCTATCGGGATCGCCCCCTGCTGGTGGTCGACCAGGCCGTGCCTGCCAGCACCGTGCTCGCCGTGCTGCGCACCCTGTCCCTCAACCGCTTCCACCGGACGGCCGCCCTGGTCGGGGATCGCCAGCCCGAGAATCGCGGCGTGGACGAGCCTGCAGACCCCGGCGTGCTGGTCATCGTGCGCCCGACCGGCGAGCAGGTGGAGGTGATGGACAGCCATGGGATGATCCGCAACACCGCCAAGCCGGACCAGATCGAGGGGCTCCTGGCCAAGGCGGCGGCGGGCAAGCGCTTCGGCTGCACCCTCATCGCGCCGGAGGCGACCGGGCACTGGCGCGACGTGGTCGGCACCATCGACGCGACGACCGCGTTCGGCGCGCGCACGGCGCTGGTGCACAGCGAGGCCCCGTGGTCGCCCGGTCCCGAGGCCCCGGTGGAGGACGCCCGCGCCCCGTCCGAGTGGCTGACGCTGGACGGTCGCGCCGCCGTACACTGGCTCGACACCCCCGACGTCGTGCTCACCGAGGGCCTGGACGAGGAGGTGCCCGTCACCTGCGACAGCCTGCAGGGCGAGGTCCGCCAGAGCCTGCCCCAGCCCGTCGGCATGCAGCTGGCGCTGACGACGATCGGCAAAGATCCGCTTCGTCCCTGCATTGGACAGGCCTGCACCGCGGTCATGCAGCCGCTCCCGGAGGACCTCGCCGAGCAGGAGCCGGTCACGGTCGGCTGGAGCGCGCAAGGACGGCAGATGCCCGACCCGGAGGCGGAGGACGGGCCGTGGGCCCCGCTGGTCACGGCACTGAAGGCGTGCCCAGCCCCCGAGGCCACCCCGGGCAGGGTCCTCACCCGCGCGGTGGGCTGGCTGGAGATCGATCCGGCTGGAAAGCCCTTCGATGCCCAGGTCTCGACCACCGACGCCAGCCACGAGGCGTGGGCGCGGTGCGTCGGCGCGGCGCTGCGCGAAGCCCCGCCCCTGCCTCCGCGCGAGGACGGCCGCTACACGGTCGCCAAGGTGTGGGTCGACGCGGTGCTCACGGAGGCGTCGGAGCCGTAGGGGTCGGCTCGCTCGCGAACCGGTGGTCCAGCCGGAACGGCGGGCTCGCATCCATGACCCCGGAGATGTCCCCGACCAGGAGGCAGACGATCGCAACGATCAGCATGCAGACGGTCCGCGGCGCGAGCATCACTTCAGCCCCTGACCACCGCCCGGCCCGTCCAGTGTCTGGAGCAAGGAGCGAGGCCGCTTCGGGCCGATCCCAGACACGCCGGTGATGTCCAGCGTCTCCTGCCACTCACCGCTGCGAAAGCGGTTGCGGACCTGGACCATGAACACGCGGACCTCCAGGCCGCCGAGTGCGGCCAGGGCCCGCTCGTTGTGGATCCACACGAGTCCTGCCTCGATGCTCCCTCGCGCGATCGTGCCGTGACGGAGCGAGTACGGATCGGAGGTTCGCGCGATGCCAAACCGCCCTGCAAGCTCCACTTCGGCCCCATCTCGCCAGCGTAGCGTCGCGGAGAGGCCAGGCACCAGGCTGTTCTGCTGCTCGATGGAGAACGGCGTGGCGACCCGGCCGGGGTTCAGCCCCTCCGGCGCGTGCGCGAGCTCGGCGAACACCTGGACCACCGGGTGGAATCGCGACCTGCGCTCGCCCTTGGGACCCACGCTGACGCCCAGGCCGATGGCCCCTCCCACCTGGTATTGCTGCTCGATCCGGATGGGGACGATCTGCGCCTGCGCCTGCGCCGGCAGGGCGACGAGGACGCCCAGCACCACCACCACGGCCATCACCCATCCACGCATGCCGACCTCCCAGGAAGGCTCCTCTGTGTGGCCGGGGACCCGATCCTTCAGCTTGCGCCTCTACTCCACGCCGACCGGAGGTGGCCCGCCGTCGTCCAAGGTCGTGAAGGCGATGTCCGCGAAGCCGATCAGCACGCCGCCGACCTCGACCCCGACGTCCAGGGTCTCGCCGCCTCCCCCGCTGCGGAACCGGTTGTCGACGTGCAGCCACATCAACCGTCCCTCCAGCCCGCCGAGCGCCACCGAGCGGCCGTCTCGGGGGCGCCAGCTGACCCCGCCCTCGGCGCTGACCCGAGCAGCGGTGAGCATGCCGGCGCCGGCGGTGTCGAAGGTGTTGGCGATGCCGAGTCGCGCCGCACCCTCCAGCTCGGCCCCATGCCGCCAGCGCAGGGTGCCGACCACGCCGGACACGAAGCGGTTGATGCCTCCAGGCCCGTTGCGGTCCAGCGGCCTCCAGGACACGCCGAGCTCGGCGAAGACGTGGACCTCGCCGTGGAGCCGGCGCTGCTCGGGCTGAAGCCGCCCCAGCGTGAACGAGAGCGAGGAGCCGAGTCCGACCTGACCTTGGACCGGGGTGTTCTGGGCGCGGGCAGGCAGAGCCCACAGGACGGACAGGAGCAGCACCACCATCGAGATCCAGGCCTTCATCACGCTCTCCCCGCCGGCCAACAGCATACGTGTTCGGAGGGCGCGGTGTGACGCCCGATCCGCCGCGGGCAGGCCGGCCGATCAGCCGCGGGCAGGCCGGCCGATCAGGGGTGGGGAGGCCGGCCGATGAGGTGACTGGCGAGATCCTCCGCCGCCTGCAGGCCCTGGGACAGGCCGATCCCGGTCAGGCCCCAGGAGAGCGGGTGCACCCGCTGGAGCGCGCTCTCGACGGCGCGGCGGCGGGCGGCGTGTCCCACCACGTACTGTGGGATTCCAGGCTTGTGAACGGCAACCTGCACCAGCTCTGGATCCGAGGTGTGGCCCTGGACCTGGCGCACGACCTCGAGCGCGTGGTCGGCGAGGGCGCGCTCGGAGAGCTCGGTCAGGAAGGGCGCCCGGCTGCCCCCGACCATGACCCGCAGCAGGTCCATGTGGGGCGCGAGGTGGGGGAAGGTGCTGCTGACCCAGATGGCGCCCAGCACGTCGCTGCGCTCCTTCGAGGGCGCGAGCCAGCCGAAGCCGTCCATGCGCGGCCCCCGCCCCTCGGGCCAGCCGAGGTGGATCGCAGCGACCGGGGCCACAGGCACCTCGGCGAGCGCGTCCCTCCACGCGGCCACCTGCCTCGCGGCGACCCGGGGCGGGGTGCAGACGATGACGTGCTCCGCCTGGTGCTCGCCGTCGTCGGCCACCACCCGGACCCGGCCGCCATCGGGCACCACCTCGTGCACGGCGACCCCGGTGCGCACGACCTCCCCGAGGCGATCGTGGATGGCGCGGGGCAGGACCTCGACGCCTCCGTCGAAGGTGAATGCACCGCGGGGCAGCCCGTCGGGACGCTCGGGGCGCTCCCGGCGCATCATGCCCAGCAGCACGCTGCCGTGGGCCTGCTCGGCCTCGACCAGCTCGGGGAAGGCGGACACGGCCTCGGTCCGGGTGGCGTCCCCGGCGTAGATCCCGGCGATGAACGCGTCGATCAGCGGGTAGGCGATGTGGGGTCCGAAGCGCCGCCGGACGAACGCGTCGATCGACTCGCCCTCGGCGGGGCCTCTGGGCTGGAGCGGCTCCAGCAGCAGGCGCGCGACCGCCCGTCGCTTGAGCGCTCCGCCAGCCAGCAGTCCGCCCGGGCCCGAGGGCAAGGCTCGCAGGCGGGCGCCGACAAGCACGAAGCGTTGGTTCGAAGCGGGTGATGCCTCGACCACCCGCCCGCCGAGCCCCATCTCGTCGACCAGGCGCGCGGTCGCGAGTCCGGCCCCCCGCAGCGACTGCGGACCCTGCTCCAGCAGGATCTCCCCGTGGTGCACGGTGCGGATGGTGCCGCCAGTGCGCGGCGCGGCCTCCAGCACCCGCACGGAGCGTCCCGCGCGGTGCAGGTGCCAGGCGATGGCGAGACCGGCGATGCCAGCCCCGACGACCAGGAACTCGGTGTGCATGCCCGTGGCCTAGCGGTCTGCAGCCCCCGCGTCGCGCGGGTGCCACTGCCGGTGGCGGACGACCGCCCAGCGAGGCGACGGCAGCCTGCTACTCGGCGACGACCGGCGCTTCGACGTCATCCGCGGACGCCATGGTCACGACCGCGCCCAGGGCCAGGAAGCCGACCGCGAGCAGCACGAAGCCGATCAGCAGCCAGTTGGCGCGGGGAGACTCTTCCTGCGCGACGGTGAGCGAGCGGGCCATGCGGGACTCCGGGAGGGTGCTTGGGGAGCACGGGGGCAGCAGGAGGGGGACACGGGGAGGGAATGCAGGGGGCATGCCAGCTGGCGCGACCGTACCCCGCAGATCCCTGCCGGTCCAGCTACGCGACCTGGCGGGCGGCGCGGATCCGCTCGGCGGCATCCGCCACGGTCAGGGTCTGGTTCTCCCACGTCTTGCTGTTCTTCAGCGTGATGACCCCGGCAGCGACCTCATCAGGGCCGACCAGCACCACCCACGGGTAGCCCCGCTTGTCGCCGTGCTTGAGCTGCGACTTCATCCGGCTGTCACCTACGTACAACTCGGCGGACACCCCCAGCGCCCGCAGCGCCTTCGCGGTGCGGGCGGCGTCGGCGACCACGTCATCGCTGAACACGGTGACCAGGACCTCGGCGGCGGTGGACTGCTCGGGGAGCATGCCGCGCTCCTCCATGATGACGAGCAGGCGCTCCATGCCCAGCGACACGCCGACGGCGGGCAGGTCCCGTCCGGACAGCGCCCCGACGAGCCCGTCGTAGCGGCCGCCACCGGCGACCGACCCGACGCTGCCATCGTCGAGGGTCGCCTCGAAGACCGGGCCCGTGTAGTAGTCAGCACCCCGCGCAAGAGCAGGATCGATGCGGATCCTGGCCGGGTCGACCCCCATCGCCTGCGCGTAGGCCACGACCTTGCGCAGGGTGGCGACGCCCGCGCGTCCTCCCTCGTCCAGCTCCGCGTCGAGCACGTCCAGCACGGAGCCCGAGTCCGACGCATCCACCGCGCAGGCTGCCCACAGGGCCTCGAGTCCGGACGGATCGAAGCCCCGCTCGCGGATCTCGGCCTCGACCTGCTCCCGACCGATCTTGTCGAGCTTGTCGACCGCGATCAGCACGCTGAGCTCGCCCTTGAGGTCCGTGGCGCCACAGCGGCGGGCGTAGGTCGACAGGATCCGTCGATCGTTGATGCGAATCGTGTAGGCGGAGAAGCCGAGCGCACCCAGGGCAGCGTCGACCACCGCCACGCACTCCGCGTCCGCGAGGGGGGACGTGGAGCCCGCGATGTCGACGTCGCACTGGTAGAACTCACGGAAGCGCCCGCGCTGGGCACGCTCCGCCCGCCAGACCGGCTGGATCTGGTAGCGCTTGAACGGCAGCCGGAGCTCGCGGTGCATGGCCAGGAAGCGGGCGAGCGGCACGGTGAGGTCGTAGCGGAGCGCCAGATCGCACTCCCCGGGCTTTGCGTTCTTCCCGCGGGCGTGGATGCGGAACATGAGCTTGTCGGTCTCGTCGCCGTACTTGCCGGTCAGCGTCTCGATGCGCTCGAAAGCCGGCGTCTCCAGCGGCTCGAAGCCGAACTGGCCGAACACGTTGCGGATGGTCTCGATGACGCCCAGGCGCTGGGTCATGACTTCGGGCAGGAAGTCGCGAGCGCCCTTGGCCAGGTTGACGGACACGGTCACCTCGGAAGTCGGGCAACGGTGCTAACCGTGTGCGAGAGGGCCCGCGCGCGACATGGGCAGGTCCGCCGCATCGCAGTGCGCTCCGGCTCGCAGGACGCTACAACGCGCGGCAAGGCAGGCTCCAGCCAGATCATCGGGCACCCACCCCGATCCCGGACCGCGGTCCCGCTGGCCAGCGAGCCTCGTTTGGGCAAGATCACGGTCCCATGCGTGCGGAGGCAGCGTGAGCGAGAGTGAGTTCCACTACGTGCGTACCACCGGTGTCGACGGCGGCGTCGACGCGGTCGACGGCCGCGCCATCGGGGTGGACCTCGAGACCATCCTCAAGGACGGGCTCCCTCCGTTCAAGGTGTCGCTGGAGATCATCGCGGCGCTCTGCGAGATCCTCGACATCTCCGACCAGGACGGCGAGGTCCACGGCGACGTCAACCCGGGCACCATCTTCCTGGACGACACCGGCGCCGTCTCGGTGGAGGGCTTCGGCATCGACCGGGCCAGGACCCCGGCACCCGAGGGGGCTCCCGACGGCACCCTCACCGACCTGTACGGCCTCGGCTACACCGCCTACCGCCTGCTCGCGACCCGGGACCTGACCAACCTGCCGACCGACCCGGATGCGCACGATGACGCCGTCATCGACGCGGTCATCGCCCTGCCCTGGGGCGACATGCCCGAGGAGTGGGTCGGCGACATCCAGTGGTTCCTGGCCAAGCTCATGAGCTTCGAGCCCGAGGAGCGCCCCACCGCCGTCGACGCCTGGCGTACCTTCATCGCCTTCGCCGACGAGGCCGAGGGCCAGTCGCTGGTGGACTGGGCTCCCGATGCCATCGAGGGCGGCGGCGAGCGCCGGGACGCGGCCATGGCCGTGCGCCCCGCGGCGGAAGAGGACGAGGATCTCGGCGGCCCGGTCGTCAGCTCCGGTCCGCTCAAGAAGGGCGCCATAAGCTTCGGCGGCGGCGGCGCCAAGTCCGGCCAGGCAACGGCATTCTGGTCGAAGGAGCAGATGAAGGCCGCCCTCGAGGCGGACGAGGAAGAGGAGGAGGAAGCGCCCGCCTTCAAGCCCAGCGTGGGCGGCGGCGCAGCGACGTCCTTCTGGACCCGGGACCAGATGGAGGCGATGGCCCGCGGCGACGCGAGCGCCCCCCGCCCCAAGCGCAAGGAGGGCGCGGCCCGCAAGCCCCCGCCCCCGGCCGCTCCCGCAGGTGCTCCCGCGGCCTCCGCCGCTGACGAGCTCGCCGGCGGGTTCTCCAAGCCGTCCACTCCGCCCCCGGTGGCCAGCCCGCCCCCCGCGGCAGCACCTCCGCCCACGGCCGCACCGCCGGTCAACCCGCCTCCCGTCAACCCGCCCCCGGTCGCCGCGGCGGCTGGCCCGGCCATCGCCGCTCCCGCGATGCAGCCCGGTGGCTACGACGACGACGAGGACGACGGTGGCGGTGGCGGTGGCGGCATGAAGTTCGCCATCATCGGCGTCGTCGTGGTGCTCCTGCTGCTCACCTGCGTGGGCGTCGCCGGTGCCATCGGCGTGGGCGCGATGTTCATGGGCGGCTCCGCGGACAGCGGCGGCAGCTCGTCTTCGTCGAGCAGCTCGGCCACCACCGAGGAGCCCGACAAGGACGACGCGGACCAGGGCGGCGGTGGCCGCGGCGAAGACACCGCGGTCGAAGACGTCAAGCCCGAGGAGAAGCCGGATCCGAAGCCCGAGACCAAGCCGGATCCCAAGCCCGACCCCAAGCCGGCGACGACGCGCGGCTCGACGACCAACCGCGGCACGACCTCCACCACGTCGCGTCGCACGTCGAGCAACCGCGGCACCACGGCGCCGGCCGCCAGCGGTCCCACCAGCGTCATCTTCACCGTGCCCGGCGACGGCTCGATCAAGTGTGGCGACGGCACGAGCAAGGACGCCTCGGGCGGCAAGGCCCGGGTCACCTTCCGCTCCGTGCCCGCGGACGGCATCACCTGCACCTACTACGACGGCCGCACCCCGGTCTGCGCGGGCTTCGTCAATCCGGGCAACCGCAAGTGCGCCTGCAACCCGGACGCGGCCGAGATCGCGTGTGAGTGAGCGGCGACCGCTCGTCTGACCTGCCTCGGAGGCCGCCGTGCGAGCCGTCCTGCAGCGCGTGAGCCGCGCGTCCGTCACCGTCGATGGGCGCGTCACCGGTGAGGTCGGGCGAGGCGTGCTGGTCCTGCTGGGCGTGGGTCCGGACGACGGCGCCGCCCAGATCCAGTGGCTGGCCCGCAAGATCGCCGGTCTGCGGATCTTCGAGGACGCAGCTGGCAAGATGAACCTTGGTCTCACCGACATCGGCGGGGGCGCTCTGGTGGTCTCGCAGTTCACGCTGTTCGGCGACACCCGCAAGGGCCGGCGCCCCAGCTTCACCGGTGCCGCCCACCCGAGCCTGGCCGAGCCGCTCTACGAGCAGTTCTGCGAGGCGCTCGCCGGGGAGGGGGTCCCGGTCGGGCGGGGCGTGTTCGGTGCCCACATGGACGTCGAGCTGGTCAATGACGGGCCGGTCACGCTGATCCTGGAGACGCCGTGAGCACGCCCTTCGCCGCCGAGCTGACCGTGGCGATCACCGCCGCCCGCGCCGCGGGGGTCCTGCTGTCCGAGGCCTTCGAGGCCGGCCCGCGACCGGTCGACCGCGCGGGGGTGGACCAGAAGGGGACCTCGACCCTGGACCTCGTGACCGAGGTGGACAAGGCCTGCGAGGCGGCGATCCGCAAGGTCCTGGACCGCGACACTCCCGACGTGCCGGTGCTGGGCGAGGAGGAGGGCGGCGCCTGGGACGGGGGCACACGCTGGGTGATCGACCCGATCGACGGCACGACCAACTTCGTGCACGGCTTCCCCTGGTTCGCGGTGTCCGTGGGCCTGGAGGTCGACGGACAGCGTGCGGTCGGGGTCATCCTGGAGCCCATCCGCAAGCGGCTCTACACCGCGACCCGCGGCGGGGGCGCCTTCGTCGACGGCTCCCGCATGGCAGTGTCCACGACCGCATCGCTGGGCCAGGCGCTGCTGGCGACCGGCTTCCCCTATGACCGCCGCGAGCGGGTCGACGTCATGCTGGGCATCGTACGCGCCGCCCTCATGAACGGCCAGGGCCTGCGCCGGGCGGGCGCGGCGTGCCTGGACCTGGCCATGGTCGCAGAAGGACGCTTGGACGCCTACTTCGAGCTGAACCTGCGGCCCTGGGACCTCGCGGCCGGCGCCCTGCTGGTCGAGGAGGCGGGCGGCCGGGTCACGGCACTCGACGGCACCTCGCCGCTGCAGGGCGCCTGGCCGGCCCCCCTCGCCAGCAACGGCCTGCTCCACGACGCCGTCGCCCGCATGCTCGACGGCCTGGTGCCCGCGTAGGCCTGGTGACGGGGCTACGGCGCCTCGCCGCTGAGCACGACCTCCGCCCGGGGCAGGTCCTCGTCGTTGGTGTCGATGAACAGGCGATCGGCGAAGCTGCCCGCCACCAGGGGCTCGAAGCGTACGAGGATGTCCGCCTGGGCGTTGGGCTCCAGCGTCCGGTCCTGGGGAACGTCCACCTCGAACGGGGTCGCGCCGTCGTCGAGCAGAACCTCCCGCAGCTCCAGCACCCCGTCGCAGGTGCTGTCGACCTTGACCACCCGCTCGTCGGAAGCGCCCACCGCCGCCTCGAAGGTCAGGCGCTCGGTCGACAGCGCGATGCAGCCGGGCAGCAGCGTCGGGTCGACCTGGAACGTGTCCTGGGTGAGCCGCGTCTCGTCCTGAGCGCAGCCGCCGACCAGAAGCGCCAGCAGCGTCAGCCACGGCCCCCTCATGCGACCTCGCGCCCGTCCAGGTACCAGCGCCCCGGACGCAGCCGACCGGCGTGCTGGGCCGCCCAGGCGTGCCACGCGCGCAGGTGGGCCTGCTGCACCCGCCAGGGGCCCTCGACGTCGAACGGCAGGTTCTGGCCCGTCGTGATGACCAGCTCGTCGTGGGCGGTACGCCGGGTCCACGGGTCGTCTGCGGCCATGCGCTGCAGCAGGAGCGCGACCGTGAAGACCTGCCCCTGGCGGTAGCGCCGGCCGACCTCGAACCCCGCGCCCTCACGCTCCCACCACAGGTTCCAGCGCGTCTTCCAGCCGGGCTCGTCCAGCTGCTCGTGGTGTCCCGTGAGGATCTGCAGCGCGCCGGCCGCCACCTCCACCACCTTGCGATCCCGCCGGTCCAGCGCCTCGAGCAGGTCGGGCACGGCGCGGGGATCGCCCAGCAGACCGAGCCCCTGCAGGGCGCCCAGCGCCCCCTCCCCCTGACCGCGGGCGGCGGTGCGCAGGAGCAGGTGGTGGGTCGGACCGCCATAGCGACCGACGATCTCGCCGGGGGACACGGTCAGGCCGGTCCGGCTCTCGGTGAGCGCGCGAGCGTGGAAATCGACCCCGCGCCGATCGCCGAGCATGAGCAGGGCGAGGGCGGCCGGGCCTTCCAGGAGCGGGTCCGCCAACGCAGGGATGATCGCGTCCACGACGGTGCGGTCGCCAATACGGGCGAGGGCCGTGATCGCCGCCTTGCGCGACACCGGGTGGGCGTCCTGGCGGGACAGCTCGACCAGCGACCGGAGCGCGGTCTGCTCCCGGCGCAGTCCGAGCGCCTCGGCCGCTTCGGCCACGACGGATGCGGGGTGCTCCGCAGGACGTTCGACGCAGCGCAGCAGGCCGTCGACCAGCGCCGCGTTCGGCGAGCGAGCGACGGCCCCCTGGAGCGCGGCTCGGGCCGGACCGGTGACCCGCTGCTCCACCAGGTGGTCGAGCAGGACCTGGGCCGCCCGCCAGGACCGGTGCCCGGCCAGCAGGTCCACGCCGGCGACGTAGCGGAGCACGGGGGTGTCGACCGCGCGCACCCGACCGGTCGACATGGCGCGTGCCGCCGCGTCGAGCTCGGCCGCGAGCCGCTCCACGACGGCCAGACCGCAGGCAGCGATGGCGAGACGGTGGGCGCCCAGCCGGCGCTCGGGACGCTCGGCGTCGGCGCGCTCCCAGGGTGGCCGGGAGCGACGGGCGTCGTGGCGGGCGCGGGCGTGGGCGGTCGCGCGGTGCAGGTGCCAGTCCAGGCTGGCACCCGGATCGCCAGAGAGGGCGTCGACCGCCGAGATCCCCGCAGCGAGGTCGGACTCCGCGAACCGCTGGCGGGCTGCGGCGAGCAGAGGCTCGGACTCCTCCACGAGGCGGGCCAGGCGGAGCAGGGCCCAGGCCTCACGGACCGGGAGTTCCACCCGTGCAAAGCCTTCTACTGCGCGACGGATGTGCTCGTACGCGCGCTCCGGCGAGCCCGCAGAGCGGTCCAGATCTCCCAGGCGCAGGTGGATGCGGAAGCGCAGCTCGGGCTCGTCCTGGCGACCGAGCAGGGCCAGACCTTCATCGTAGGCGAGCCGCGCCGCGCGAGCATCGCCGGCCGCGCGCTCGAGGTCGCCCTGCATGAGCGCGATCCGCGCCTTCAGCGGGGCGAGTCCCACCCGGTCGGCCGCCTGGCGGGCGCGCTCCAGCCACTGGGCGGCCTCGGGCAAGCGCTCCCGACGGACGGCGCGCTCGACGTGCAGGGCAGCGGCCATGGCTCGGCCTTCAGGCTCCAGCGCCTCCTCGCCCGACCAGGCGAGCGCCTCGTCCAGGATCTCCTCCGCCCAGGGCTCCTCCCGGCTGACGGCGATCCCGCCCAGGACCAGGCGACCGGCGGCCTGCAGCTTCGGCGGACCCTCCCGGCGCAGCCGGCGGAGCAGGGCCTCGGACTCGTCGTGATTGCCAAGATCCGCCTCGATCCTCGCCAGGGCCAGCACCGCACTCCAGGGCGTGTGCGACAGGGCGGTGCCCCGGCACCGAGACAGGAGATCCGCGTAGTGCTCCCGCGCCACCCGCCGCCGACCACGCTTCAGCGCACTGCGCGCCCGCTGGGTCCCCGCGGCGACCATCAGCTCCGCCTCGACCGGGGTGCGCACGTCGCCCACCTGCTCGTCGAGGAAGCGGCCGAGCTCGCGCTCGTAGTCCTCAGCGTCGGAGAAGGCCGGAGCGAGCGCCCGGAACAGGTCCGCGTCCACCGTGGGCGCACCCGGGTAGGGCAGGGGCAGGCTGACCTGCTTGAACGCCTTGAGCCAGGCCCGGCGCGCCGCGGTGCGGTCGTCCACGGCGAGGGCATCGCCGAGGCGCTGCAGGGCTGCCGCCGCGGTGCCCTCATGGGTGGCGGCGCGCTCGAGCGGTCCGCGGGCCGCCTCGGGATCGCCCTCGTGCAGGGCGCGCACGCCGGCGGCGAGGAGCTGGTAGGGGTCGGACCGGTCGGCCTCGAGGCGCAGGGCGGTGCGGTCGCGCTCCCGGGTGACCCGCGCCTCGGCGACCGACAGCGTGGCGCGCAGCCAGCCGGCGAAGGAGCCGTGCAGGGGCTCCAGCGCCTCGTCCACCCACGGACCGAAGGTGTGGCCGCCCCGGCCATCGCGGGCCCAGCCCCAGGGGGTGCCCTGCACGTCGGCGAACAGCACGACGGCGGGAGACTCGTCCGCCGCCAGGGCGACCTCGGACGTGTTGCGCACGCGCACCGCACCACGAAGCAGGGCGGCGCCGTTGTAGCGCTCCAGGAAGATCCGCAGCTCATCGGGCAGCGGACGGCCCAGGTGCCCCTCCAGCGCAGTCAGCGCTTCCGGGGACGCCGGGCCGGGCAGGCGATTGACGTCGCTCCTGTATTTCTGGGCGACGCGGTCTACGGGCGCAAAGAGGGAGGTCATCGGCGGCGGGGGTGGGGAGGAGGGTCCGTCATCCTACCCCGGAGCCAGCGCGCCTGTGGTCCGGGTTGAGGACCACGCGTGCCACAGGTGCAGCGGACGCTCAGGAGAGCGTGCGGGTGAGCGTCGCCGGGCGGCGGCCGAAGGCGGTCAGGCGGGTGATGCCGCGCCGGAAAGCCTGCAGCCGGGTCCGAGCGAAGCCGCCGGACATGGTGGACAGGTTGTCGTAGGCCTCGACCGTGGCCCGGACCTGGATGGCCCGCCAGGGGAGCACTGCGATGGCGACGACGCCGAGAGCGAGGAGCAGGCCGGCGATGCCGTAGGTGGTGCCAAGGTCGAAGAGCGTGGCGTCCATGGTGTCCTCTCTGAAGATGCGTTCAGTATACTGAACATCCGTATACTGTGCAAGTGTTCAGAAGAAAGTGGCGTGGCCCTTCCCTCCGAGTCGTGTTCAACATCACCCGTCGACCTGCCAAAAAATGTCCGGGTACGATAGACACCATCACGACGCGCTCAGCGGAGCCTGCTTTCGATGAACAAGGCGCAGAAGCTGGTCAAGATGGTCGAGCTGATGACCCGGAGGGGCGGCGTGCGCGCGGCCGACCTCTCGGAGCGCTTCGATCTCGATGCCCGCTCCCTGCGGCGCTACCTCGCCGATCTCAAGGACATGGACATCCCCGTCCGCGACGACGGCCGCGGCGAAGACCGGATCGTCAGCATCGATCCCCGCTGGCGGCGCACCGGCGTGCAGCTCTCCCTGGCGGAGGTCCTGTCCCTGCACTTCGGCCGCACGCTGTTCAACTTCCTCGACGGCACCTCCTTCGCAGAGGACCTGACCGGCGCGATCGAGCGCCTCGAACCTGCCATCTCGCGGGCGGACGCCCACCTGGCCAGGCAGCTCGACACGAAGTTCGTCGCGGTGCCCGAGCCCAGCAAGCGCTGGAGCGAGCGCAGCAGCGAGATCATCGACGAGGTCATGAGCGCGCTGGTCTACAACAACCCGGTCGACGCCCGCTACCAGAAGGTCACCGGCTCGGTCAGCGAGAAGCTGCTGCACCCGTTCACCCTCGCGACCTACCGCCAGGGGCTGTACCTGTTCGCCTTCGACGTCGCGGTCGGTCAGGTGCGGACCTACGCGCTGGAGCGCTTCACCGACCTGCGCCGCCGCCGCAACGAACGCTTCGAGGTGCCGACCGGGTGGCAGCCCCGCGCCCACATCGCCCACGCCTTCGGCATCATCAGCTCGCCCCCCGAGCACGTCGCCATCGCGTTCTCACCCGCGGTCACCGGCTACATCCGCGAGCGCGTGTGGCACCCGACCCAGACCTTCCGTGAGCGCTCGGACGGCTGGCTCGAGCTGGGCCTCACCGTCGGCGTCACCGTCGAGCTGGTCAACTGGGTCTGCTCCTTCGGCAGCGACGCCGAGGCGCTCAAGCCGGTCGACCTGCGCTCCCGGGTGGCCGAGAGCCTGAGCAAGGCTGCCAGCTACTACGACGACGAGGCATGAACCGGGTGGAGGACGGCGTGTGGCCGCTGCTCCGGGACGACCGCGACCCCTGGCGCGCCCCGTGGCCCGACGATGATCTCGGCTACGACGATCATGTCGTCAGCCCGCTGGTCGACACCCGGCCCCCCGCCGCCTACCGCACCGCCGCCCTCGCCCTGCAGGACTGGCTCGACGAGCTGGACCGGGGCGCGCCCTTCGACGTGGCCGCCCTCCGCGCGCACCGGCAGGCAGCCGCGATCCCGCCCCGCCTGGCCTGGGATCGCAGGCCGGTGGTCGTCGCCCCGGAGGTCGTTTCCCCCGACGCGATCGTGCTCGAGGCGCTCGACGGGGTGCCGGATGCCGGTCAGCGCGGGACCGACGAGATCCTCGGACCCTGGCGCCTCGCGCTCCACCCGGATCGGGACCGCCGCACCCTGGTCCACGCCGTCGCCCACTGGGCCGTCTCCGGACCCGGTCGCTCCCCCGCCCAGGTGTGGACCCGGTCGCACAGCGCGCCCCCTGCCCCTGTGCGTGCGTCCGTCCGGGCGATCTGGACCGCCCCGCTCGGCGTGTGGCGCACCCATGCCCGTGGATCGGCGTTCGAGCTCCAGGATCTGCTGGACATCGACCCGCGGCGTCAGCCCGACGCACCGGTGGATCTGACCGCCGCCGACCGCCCCATCCAGGACGGGGACACGCTGCTCGCCCGCGCCGTGCCCACCGCATCCGGCTGGACCGCCTGGGCGCCCATCCGCCTCCCCCGCACCCCGTCCGACGCGGTCCTGCGCGCCCTGGTCGAGGTCGGTCTGACCCGCCTGCGCCTCCGCGATCGGCGCGCCATGATCGAGGACGTGCTGCGTGCGGAGGGGCGCTGGTTCGCCCGGCGGGTGCTGACCGCCGTCTGGTGAGGCCCGCCTACCCGACGACCTTGCCGTCCTCGTCGACAGCGACGAAGCGGAAGCGGCTGCGGCCGGCCTCGATGACGTCCCCGTGGGTGAGGGGCTGAGCGGCGAGGACCGGACGGCCGGCGACGCGCAGGGCGTGGGACGTGGACAGGGGCTCGATGCGGTAGCCGTCGGACTCGCGCACGACCGAGAAGTGGGACCGGCTGACCTGGGCGTCGTCCCGGACCTGCAGGTCGGCGCCCCGACCGCGACCGACGACGATCCGGTCGAGGTCGAGCAGGAAGACGCGCTCGGCATCACCGCCCTCGACCACGAGCGCACCCAGCGTCGCCCGGCTGGACCGGCGGGGCACGAAGATCGGCGTCTCAGGTGGCAGCGGCGTCGCCCGACCGGCACCGTCGACGGCCTCGGGACTCTGCAGCAGCCGCAGCAGCTCGACCCCGAACGCGGGATCGTCCAGCACGGCAGGTCCACGACCGTGGCGGGCGATGACATCCGCCAGACCTCGCTCGACGGACCGCCGCACCTCGGCCAGCTGAACCTCCACCGGGCGGTCCTCCTGCAGGCGGTCTCCCAGGCGCTCTCGGTACCAACCCGCCACCACCGCCGCCTGGGGCTGGCGATCCCCGGCCAGCGCCTCGCGCACGATCGCCGCCAGTCCCGCCCCCTCCCGGTCTCCGAGCTGGTGCAGGGCCTTGGTCACGACCCGCAGCGCCTCGCCGATCCCGGGGCGGTCGCTCCGGGCTGCCGCCGCCCGCCGGGCGAGCTCGCCAGCGGCCAGGGCGAGCCGAGGCCGGTGCCAGCGCCGCGCCTGATGGGCGAGGCGCAGCAGGGCCCGCTGCAGCCCGGGCGCGCCGGGCTCGCGCGCCAGGGTGACGACCCCGCGGATCATCCGCTGCAACGCCTCTTCCCGATGGGTGCTGCTCTCACTGCCACCGCTGTCCAGCGCGAGCTCCGCGTCGCCCAGCGCCACGTCCACACACGCCGCGAGGACGGCGTCGCCGGTGCGCCGCGCAGGGTCCAGCACGTCGGTCAGGATCCGCGCCGCACCCGCCGGATCCCGCTTGCGAGCCGCGAGATCGGAGAGCGCCAGCGCCGAGAGCACGGCCTGGCGCAGGTGCCCTCCCTCGCGGGCCATGTGCAGCGCCTGCTCCAGCCACTCCCGGGCGACCTCCTCGCGCCCCTCCAGCAGGGCCAGCCGTCCTCCGGTCAGCACGACCGTCGCCGCCGCCTGGTCCAGGGTGTCAGAAGGCAGGTGTGCCCTGGCCTCTTCGAGGCAGGACCACGCCTCCGCCCGCCGGTCGAGCTCCAGCAGGGCCTCTGCCCTCACCGCACCCAGGGCCGCCAGGGAGGCATCCGCGAGATCATGGGCGGAGAACGCTTCCACATCCAGGCGCTCGAGGGTAAGGCGGGCCTGGTCCAGGTGGTCGAGCGCCTCCGCCGGCCGCCCCTGGGCGATGGCCACCTCCGCCAGTCCGCGCAGGGCGAAGATCTCGCCAAAGACGAGGTCTGGACTCCGGAAATTACGGAGGGCCTGGGTGAACCGGGCACGTCCGAGGTCGAGTCCTCCACGCTGGAGGGACTCCTGCGCCTGCCGAAGCAGCGCATGCTGATCGAGGTTCATGTCGCTCACAGTCGTTCAACGGGCCAACACCCTCCGCGTACCGGGGCGTCCGGCCCGGGGCAACGTCCGCGACTGCAAGGAGACGCTGCAGGAGGTCAGCGTGGAGGCTTCGGGACCGCTGGAGTACCGCCGCACTTGGGGTAGATCCGGGTGAACGCCTGCTCCGAGCCATCCGCCTGCTTCAGGGTGGCGACGCAGTCCACCACGTGGAGCTCACCCTCCACGCCGCCGAGCACGGTCCTGAACGGACCTTCGGTGGCCTCCCAGGTACCGACCACGGGCTCCGGAACGCGGGAGAGATCCAGGCGGAGCTCGCCCTGCGCGCGCACGTCGAGGCGATCACCGCTGGGGGCGGACCACAAGGTCCAGGCGAAGCCATCGTAGGTGGCCTGGCTGGGATCGCAGCCGGGGAAGCTGCGGACCGCGCGGTAGGCGTTGGACGGCTCGCGCAGGGCGTAGACCGTGTGGCACGGGTCGAGCACGATCAGGTCGTAGACGCTCTTGTCAAAGGCGACCACCCGGTGGTCCCCCTCGGTGGTCCACGCGCCGACCGGCCGCTTGAACGCCCGCTTCGGGCCACGGCGCCACACCTTGCCTCCCGGCAGCAGGGTGTAGCGGTCGCCGCCGGGCAGGTCCCAGGTGACGTGCTGGTCCACCGCGACCGTGCGCTCGGCCGGCGTACAGGCGGGCTCGGTGCGCACGGCCTCGACCCAGACGCGATCCTCGTACAGGGCTGCCGCACAGGGCGCGACCGCACGCAGTCGCCGCTCGCCCAGGGTGGCGCCGCCAGGCACGCGCGCGAGGGGCACGGACTCCCCCGCGAGGCTCGCCTGCTCGGGTCCGAGGACCAGGGTGCGGCCGTCCTCGAGGGTCCAGGTGCTGGCGCCCACGATGAGCTCGCCCAGGACGGCATCCGCCGGCGTCGGGGGCTCCTGGGGCGGCATCTCGAACGCAGGGCGACCGACGTAGCCGCCCTCGCCGCTGCCGGGCGTGCTCGCCGCAGCCGCGTCGGTGTCGAGGGCGGGCACCGCCGACCCCGACCCGGTCGGGGGGGTCGAGCAGGCGACCAGGAGTGCGGGGATCAGCAGACGCACGGGACCTCCGGACGCCGCCTATAGCTCCCCGGTCGCCAGGAGCAGGTCGACGATCGCGAGGTTGAGGTTCATGCGCTCGGACAGGCGGGTGAGCCGTGCGCTACGCACGCCCAGCTCGGCCTGCTCCACCTCGAGGAAGGTGGCTGTACCGGCCTGGAAGCTCCGGTTTGCGAGATCGAGGCTGTCCTCGGACAGGGTCACCTCGGCGTCCACGGCGTCACTGGCGATACGGGCCCGCTCGAAGGCCTCCCAGGAGGTCCGCACCTGCTCCTCGACGTCGCGGCGGGTCTTGTCGACGTTCACCTCCGCCTGGCGCCGCTGGCTGGACGCGGCGCGGATGGCAGCGATGCGGGCGCCGCCGTCCCACAGCACCCCCTCGATGGACAGGCCGAAGGTCCAGTACGAGGTCTGGTCGGCGAAGCCCGGGGTCTGGTTGTAGATCGCGGACAGGTTCGCGTTGACCGTGGGCGCCCAGGCCAGCGACTCCGCCGTGGTCTGCAGGCTCGCCACGTCGGCGCGCATCTCGCCGGCCTGCAGGTCGACGCGGTTCTTCGAACGCTCCAGCGCCTCCTCCAGGCTGGCGGGCGGCTGCAGGCTGAACTCGCCGGTGAGGGGTTCGTCGGCGGGCAGGCCGGTCAGGGTCATGAACGCCTGCTCCGCCGCCACCTTCTGCTCGCGCGCGCGGCGCAGGTCACGCTCGGCCTGGGCCACCGAGAGCTTGGCCTGCAGCACCGCCCGTCGGGTGGCGAGGCCGGCAGCGACCTGACGCTCGGCGAGGTCCAGCTGGGTCTTCGACAGCTCGAGGGCGCCCTCGGACAGCTCGACCGCATCACGGGCGGTCTGCACACCGAAGAACGCCCGCGCCACGCCCGCCCGCACCTGCTGACGGGTGCGGGTCTCGTCCAGCTCCGCCGCCGACGACTGCTTGTACGCGCCGATCAGCAGGGGGAAGGCCTGGCCGTTGAACAGGGGCTGACTGACGGTCAGGCGGCCGTCCCAGTTGGAGCCGCGCTGCACGATGGTGGGCTCGGGCGCCTCGACGGGGATGGGCAGGTCCTCCAGGAAGGAGCTGAAGTCCAGCTTGACGTCGCCGTAGGAGAGGTAGGTGTAGTTGAGCGCGCCGGTGAGCCGCGGCTGCACCAGAGCCCAGGCGCGGATGCGCTGATTTCTCGCCTGGAACGTCTGTTCCTGCACCAGCCGCAGATCGGGGCTGTTCTGCTCGGCCGCGGCCCAGGCGTCCTCGAGGGTGGCCGCCTCTGCGGGGCTGGCCGCGAGGGCCGCTCCGGCGAGCGCACCCGCACCGACCATGCCCAGCAGGACCTTGGCGACCGTGCCGCCACCCAGCGAGGGCTCGGGGGAGGCGGGCTCGGTCGGCGGCGCCTGGGGACCCTCGTCGGTGACGCGCACGCGGGCCTTGTCGCCCATGATGTCGATGTAGATGCTGTAGAGCGTCGGCACCATGACCAGGGTCAGGAGCGTCGCGAACGACAGGCCGAAGATCACGGCCACGGCCATCGGACCCCAGAAGGCCGACGACTGGCTGCCGAGGATGATGCCGACGGTGGGCAGCGGCACGACGCCGCTGATCCACCACAGGTCCACCTCGACGGCGATGCCCAGCGCCATGGGCACGAGGCCGAGCACGGTCGTGACCGCGGTGAGCATGACCGGCCGGAAGCGGGTCATGCCCGCCCGGACCAGCGCCACCTCGACCGGATTGCCTTCCCGGCGCAGCTGGGCGACGTAGTCCAGCAGCACGATCGCGTTGTTGACGACGACGCCGGCCAGCGAGATGACGCCGATGCCGGTCATCATGATGCCGAAGGGGGTCCCCGTCAGGAGCAGGCCCCACAGCACGCCGATGAGCGAGAGCACGACGGTCACGAGGATGATGAAGGGCTGCACGACGTCGTTGAACTGGGTGACCAGGACGATGGCGATGAGCACCACCGCGACCGCCATGGCCCACAAGAGGAAGCCCGCCGCCTCGTTCTGGGTGTCCGACGCGCCACCGATCGAGGCGCTCATGCCGGGCGGGTACTCGAACTCCTCGAGGAGCTTCTTGACCTGGTTCTGCTTCTCGTTGGCCGAGTACGCCTCGAGCACGTCGCCGATGATGGTGATCGTGAGCTCCTGATCCGTGTGCCGGACCGAGCCCGTGCCACCGGCGAGGTCGTAGGTCGCGACCGCGGACAGGGGCACCGGGTAGACGTTGGGATCGCGCTCCTGGCGACCGGGGAGCTTGAGGCCGAGCACGCTCTGCACGTCGTCGGTGAACTCGGGGGCGAGCTGCACGGTGACGTCGTACTCGTCCTCGCCATCGCGCACGGTCGTGGCGGTGTTGCCAGCGACGGCGGTACGCACGGTGCTTCCGATCAGGCCGGTGCTGACGCCCGCCTGCTTGGCGGCGGCGCGGTCGATGCGCAGGGCCAGCTCGGGGCGGTTCACCCGGTAGTCGTCCGAGAGGTCGGTGATCCCCTCGATCTTGCCGATCTCGCGCTTGAGGCGCTGGGCCAGCTCGCCGACCTGATCGAAGTCCTTGCCGCGGACCGCCACCTCGATGTCGTTGCCGACGGGCGGACCCATCTCCTCGGGCTCGACGGTGATCTCGGCCCCGGCGATGTCGGTGAGCGCGTCCCGGAGCTGCAGCAGGGTGATCTCGCTGCTCACCGAGCGGGGCACGTCGTCGCCGCGGGCGTTGGACGGGTGCTTCAGGAAGTCGACCGTGATCCGCGCCGACTGGGGCGAGGAGTTGGTGCCGAGCAGGGCGCCGCCGCTGCCGCTGCCCACGCCGACCTCGCTGACGAAGACGTCGACGTTGTCGGTGGTGGCCAGCACCCGCTCCACCCGGCGCACGATGCGGTCGGTGGTGTCGAGGTCGGTGCCGTCGGGGCCGCGCACGCTGACGACCGCGCGATCAGGCTCGGTCGAGGGGAAGAACTCGGTGCCGTGATTGAGGAAGGCGTAGACGACGCCGGTGCCGATGAGGCCCAGGAAGCCGGCGGCGAGCGCCAGGTAGCGCCAGCGGATGGAGAACAGGAGCAGCGTCTTGTAGGCGCCCATGACAACGCCGGGGTTCTCGTAGGCCTCGCGCTCCTCGCGGTCGATACGCGCCGCGGCCTCCTCGGGGGTCTCGTCCTCGGCGGCGGTCTTCTTCACGGCCATCAGCCGGCTCGTGAACACGGGCAGGATGAAGACGGCGACGACCAGCGAGGCGACCAGCACGATGATCAGCGTGCGGGGCAGGTAGCCCATGAACTGACCCATGATGCCGCCCCAGAACACCAGCGGGAAGAACGCGGCAACGGTGGTGGCGGTGGACGCAGCCACCGGGATGGCGACCTCGTTCGTTCCGTCGATCGCCGCTTTCCAGCGGGACTTCCCCAGCTCCATGTGCCGGTAGATGTTCTCGACGACGACGATGGCGTTGTCGACCAGCATGCCCAGCGCGAGGATCAGGCTGAACAGCACCACCATGTTGAGGGTGAAGCCGAGGGCCGAGAGCACGGCGAACGTGCCGAACATGGACAGCGGGATGGCGAGCGCCACGAAGAGGCTGTTGCGCACGCCCATGAAGAACAGGATGACGCCCACCACCAGCACGAGCGCGGTGAGGATGTTGTTCTGCAGCTCCTTGACCATGTTGCGGATGCTCTCGGACTGATCCGCGAGGATCCGGTACTCGACGCCGTCGGGCCAGTCTGCGGCATGGCGCTCGGTGATCTCCTTCACCATGTCCGCCACCTCGACGATGTTCGCCCCCGAGCGCTTCTTCACGCGCAGGGACACCGCCGGCTGACCGTTCATGCGCGCGTAGGTGGCGCGCTCGGCGAGGCCGTCCTCGATGCGGGCGACGTCGCGGATGAGCACGGTGTGACCGCCCTTCACGCCGACCGGGGTCTCCTCCAGCTGGGCCGTCTGCTTGAACTCGGCGGGCACGCGCAGCAGCACGTTGCCGTCGCCGGTCTTGACGTTTCCACCTGGGATGTTGACGTTCTCGGACTGCAGCGCGCTCACGACGTCGTTGAGCGTGAAGCCGTAGTGATCGAGCCGACCGGGATCGACGAGCACCCGGTACTCGCGCTCCGTGCCGCCGGAGATCTCGGCCTCGAGCACGCCATTGACGCGCCCGACCTCGTCCTCCAGCTCCTCGACGAAGCGCTTGAGCTCGGTCTCGTCCACCGGACCGGCGACCGTGACGATCATGACCGGGATGTCGGTGAAGGAGATCTCGCGGACGATCGCGTCCTCGGCGTCGTCGGGCAGGTCGGACTTGGCGCGCTCGACGCGGTCGCGGACCTTCTGCAGGGCGTCGGTGATGTCGACGTCCGGCTCGAACTCCAGGAAGACGATGGACACGCCCTCCGCGGAGGTGGACTTCATCTCCTTGAGCCCGTTCACACCCGCGATCTCGTTCTCGATCGGGATGGTGACGAGGCTCTCGATGTCCTTGGGGGAGACGCCCACGTAGGGCGTGGTGACCATCACGAAGGGCACCTTGACGTCAGGCGCCGCCTCGCGAGGCATGGCGTTGTAGGACCACCCGCCGAACAGCAGGATGGCCAGGGTGGCGACGAAGATCGGCGCCGCGTTGCGGACAACCCAGGCGATCACGTCAGCCCTCCTCGACGCCGTAGCGCACGCGACCGTCGGTACAGCACTCGCCCTCGCGGGAGACCAGCACGGGGTCACCCTCGAGCAGCTCGCGGTGGCCGACCATGATGACCCGATCGCCGCTGCCGAGGCCGTCCTCGACGACGACCTGGTTGTGAAGGACCTGGCCCAGGGTCACGGGGCGCCAGGCGGCGGACCCGTCGACCTCGAGGAAGACGCCGTGGCCGTCACGACGGGAGATCACCCAGTCCTGGGGCACGACGATGGCCTCGCCCATGTCGCGGTGGATGGTGACGCGGCTGACCATGCCCGGCAGCAGGACCCGGTCGGCATTGTCGACCTTCACCTCCACCTGGAAGCTGCGGGTGTTGCCGTCGCCCACCGGGCTGACGTGAGTGACGGTGCCGGTCAGCTGCTGGCCGATGGCGGCCGCAGTGACGATGACGTCCTGACCGGGCTGGATGGCGACCACATCGCGGTCGCTCACCTGCACCTTGACGATGGCGGGGTCGAGCTGGACCAGGCGCACGACCGGGGTGCCCGGACCCGCGACCTCGCCCTCGCTCACCGAGACCGCGCTGACGACGCCGGCAAACGGCGCGACGACCGACGCGCGACGCAGGCGGACCGAGGCCTGCTGCAGCCCCGCTTCGGCCACCTTGAGCTGGGTCTCGGCCTGGGACAGCTGGCTGGGGCTCACCGCGTCACCCATCTTCTGCAGGCGTCCAAGCTCCACCTTGGCGAGATCCCGCTGGGCCTCGGCCTGGGAGTAGGCCGCCCCGTAGAGGGCACGATCGACCGCCACCAGCAGCTGGCCCTTGCTCACCCGATCGCCCGAGCGGACCTTGACCGACTCGACGTAGCCGCCGAGCGCGCTCGCCAGCATGGCGTCCTCCGCGCCCTCGACCTCACCGGTGAGGGACAGGTCCAGGCGCGCGTCGGTCGGCTGGATGGTGGCGACCTCCACGCGGGTGCCCCGCCCCGCGACCTGGGACGAGTTGTCGTGGGGGATGGACTCGGCGCTCGCGGTGCAGGCGGCGAGGCCCAGCAGGAGCGCGCCCATGACGAAGTGGCGTGTCATCGGGGGTAGATCCCATGGAGGAAGTGGTGGACGGCGGTTCGGGCAGTGTCGGGGTGGATCGGCGCGCCATGGAAGGCGGCAAAGGTCCAGCCCCGCAGGATGCCCAGGAAGCTGATGGCGGCGACGACGGCGTCGAACTCGGAGGACAGCTCCCCCCGCTCGATCGCGGCCTCGAACGCGCTGGTGAGGTGGAAGTACGTCGTGGTATCGACGGTCTTGAGGTCGATCTCGGGCTGTCCGTGGTCAACCTGGTGCAGACAGGTGGTCAGGAAGCGCAGCACGTCCGGCCGCTCGAGGGCGAACTGGATGTTGCAGGCCAGCAGGGCCTCGAGCTTGTCGGAGAGGGTGTCACCCTGCTCCAGCGACTCGCGCACCACCTGCTCGATGGTGTCGATGTGGGCCTGGGCAGTGGCGAGGAAGAGGCCTTCCTTGCTGCCGAAGTGGTAGTAGAGCGTCGGCTTGGTCACGCCGACCGCCTCGACCAGCTCGCGAACCGAGGTCGACCCGTAGCCCTTCTGGGCGAAGAGCTCGGTAGCCACATCGATGATGCGCTGGTTGACGGGAGAGTTCATGTTTACCGACCGGTAGGTAGGACGCCACTGGTGCTAATGCCCCTGTCGGTCGTCGACCAGACCGGCTTGACACTCAATGACGACCCTACGCACCCACCCGGGAACTGTTGCAGTCGCTACTCGACTTCCACGTCGTCGCGGAAGGTCCGGATGGGCTCGACGTTGCCCGGACAGGGCTCGCCGGTGCAGCGCTTGCGCCACGCACCCTGGCGTCCGTTGCCGTCCATTCGGCCTGACTCGGTGCAGGTGCAGCCCATCGTCCGGGTCTTGATGCTGACGATGCCGGATGGCTCGTCGTCGCGAAAGTACAGCTTCAGCTGTTGCTCGTTCACCCCGTCGAAGCTGCTCCAGACCCACTCGCCGGTGCGCCCCTTCTCCCGGTCGAACGCGCCCTTCACGCCGAGGCCAGCGGGGCAGATGGCGTTCATGTCCTGCAGCGGGCAGTCGGCGGAGACGGCGCCATCGGCGATGCCGTGGTCCATGTGGATGACCAGCTCCTGGACGTTGCGCTCCTGGGGGTCGTCATCCGAGTACGACCAGGCCGTCACCTCACCCTGCACCTCGTTGTCCACGAGGGTGGCGTAGACACGAAAGCGCCCGTTCAACCGAGAGAAGACGGCGGGCCCCTGACCGAGGCCGGCCCCGTCGATGCACCAGCGGGTGAGGTCGCCCTCGCCAGGACCGCGGGCGAGCACGGCCTGGTCGCCCTCGGGGGGCGACGCGTCGAGCTGGAACACGTCGGGGGGCTCGAGGGAGGGCAGGTCGACGAAGGGCACGTCGGGGTGGGTGCTGGGATCGGCGCCGACGCGGGTGTGGCCGGGCTCGCAGGTCGCCGCATCCTGGTCGAGGAACACGCCGACCTCGGGCTTGCCGGGTCCACGGTCCAGCTCTTCGGCCGCGGTGTCCTCTCCGCCGCCCTGGGGAGGTTGATCGGGGTCGGGCGGCGCGATGTCCACGCGCTCCACCGGGGTGGGATCGGGCGGCGCATCGGAGCCGCTCCCGCCGAGGCTCCCGAAGGCGAGTACCGTCGCCACGCCCGCTCCAGCCAGGCTCACCAGGTGTCGCCGCACGCTCATCGCTCCTCCTGCGCGGCAGGGTACTACCTCGCGGTGCTAGGAGCGGTCCATGACCGAGCCGATCCCCGCCGTGCGTGTCTGGCTCCGCGACGAGATCGTGGGGCTCGACCTCTGCCCCTTCGCCGCCGGTCCCCTCCGCGCCGGCCGGGTCCGGATCGCCAGCTCGGACGCCCAGGATCCCGAGGGCGCGGTCACCGACCTCCTGCTCGAGGCCCGCCACCTGGACGAGCACCCCGTGGTCGAGACCACCCTGCTGCTGCTGACCGGGCTGCCGGTCGACTTCGAGACCTTCCTCGACCTGACCGCCCTCGCAGAAGACGTGCTCGCCGACGAAGGCTACGAGGGCGAGCTGCAGATCGTGGCGTTTCACCCGGACTTCTGCTTCGCCGGTGCCGACCCGGACGACCCGGCGAACGCCGTGAACCGCAGCCCGGTCACCCTGTGGCATCTGCTGCGGGCACAGAGCGTGGAGCGGGCGATCGCGGGGCACCCCGATGTGGCGGGGATCCCGGAGCGGAACGCGCGGGTGTTGAGGGAGCGGGGGTAGGTCGGGGTCCGGGTCGGGCTCGGGGTTCGGGGTCGTCGAAGGCGGGATTGGGGAACGTCCGCGCGGTCTGCCCTGCCCCCACCACGAAGACACGGAGACGCGGAGGGCCACGGAGGCGGGAGCGGGCGGCGCGGAGAACGTCCTTCTCGCGAGCGGGTCGAGAGAGCCTTGTGGGGTCGTTCCTGCCGCGAGCCCGTCCTCTCGGTCGGGTCCCTGGGGGCGCTTCAGCGGAGAGGACGACCGGTCGACCGGAACAGACGTTCGAGGCCATGATGTGGCGTACGCCAGCAGAATCCACTTCGACCCTCACTTTCTGTCTCCGTGGCCCTCTGCGCCTCCGTGCCTTCGTGGTGAGGGAGCGGCCCGACGCACGCAGCACCCCTTCTCTTCCCCCCGCGAATCTCAACTCCGATGTCCCCCCTACGCCCCCGGCGGCCAGAACCAGAAGCCGCCGAACGCCACCAGCACGAGGGCGGTCGCCATGACGGCCATGGGGAGCCAGACGTGCTCGTTGCGGGCCCAGAAGCCCTCGGTGTCGTCCTCCTCCACGTGGGACGCGGGGCCGATGACCTGGCGGGCCAGCAGGTGGTTGAGCGCGACGGGCGGCGAGAGATAACCAAGCTCGAAGGCGCACAAGACCATGAGCCAGAAGTGCACCGGGTGGATGCCGGCGTCGGTCGCGAGGGTGACCAGGCTGATGCTGACCAGCACCACCGCGCCCAGGGCGTCCATGGTCATGCCGACCAGCACCATGACGACGACGAGCACGGCCATGGTGACGTACGGACCGCCGAGGGTGGCGGGGAAGAGGGTCATGGCCTCGGTGCGCTGGACGACGTCCGCGAGGCCGATGGAGCCGATCATCAGCATGAGCAGGGCGCCGATGTGGTCGCTGGACTCGGCGGTGGCGGAGACGAGCGGCTTCCACAGCCCCTGCTCGGCGCGGGGGAGGGCGACGCCGTCGAGGCGGGGGGCGGCGATGGCGCGGTCGAAGAGCACG
>MDTC01146830.1_pt1 | contig 44009 bp, 38 predicted proteins | sample 811181 | NCBI WGS metagenome assembly MDTC01 (sample SAMN05326644, study PRJNA326480) | marine metagenome | isolation source: seawater | place: Pacific Ocean: North | collected 2011 | reverse complement strand
GTTGATGAGCCTTTCTTCGCCGCGAGCAGACACATAAAGTTCTACTCCCTCAACTGCAAGCGCACGAACGCTGCCCTTGCCCATGCCTGCACTGCCAACGTTTACGATGGCTTTCTTTCCCTGGATGCCGAGATCCATGTTTTTCCACTCCTATTGATTGTATTGATAGATGCCAGCTATATCAGCGTACCGTTGTTTGCCCGCCATCAACTGGGATAAGCTGGCCGGTAATGAATTTCGAGGCGTCCGAGGCGAAAAAAACCATCACCGGACCCAGGTCACGGTCGGGATCACCATACTCGTGTCCCAGGTAGATTGTGTGCCGGTTCTGCCAGTAAATTGCGTCAGCCTGTTCATCACTTGCCCGGGTTACGGCTTCCAAATACATTGGTGTGGCCATGGCTGGCAGGATTGCATTGACGCGTACCTTGTCCTTTCCCCAGGTGCCAGCTGCTGTTCGCGTCCATGAATGAACTGCGCCCTTGGCAGCGGAATAGGCCGCAGATGACACCTCAGGTCGCAGTCCCGAAATTGAGCCAAAGTTGATAATTGATCCTCCCCCCGAGTCCTTGAGATACCTGTGGGCAACCTGGTTGGTCAGCATGGTGCCGCGTACGTTAACCGCAAACATGAGGTCCCAGTCTTCAACTGATACATCACTGGCACTGGAGGTACGTTGAATCGCTGCAGGGTGGGCGAGGGTATCCAGCCCACCGAGACTTTTCACCGCCTCGGCAAATCCTGTTTCTACACCGTCTCGATCGGAAATATCGACATGCATATAGCTGGCTTTGCCTTGGCCAGATGCATTTGCTTCCTTGACGACTTCATTGCCCGAATCATCCGTGATATCCATGGCGATAACCTCAGCGCCTGCATTTACATATGCGCGGACAGTTGCAGCGCCCATACCACGTGCAGAGCCGGTTACAATAATACGCTTTCCCTTTAGTTCCATTGCTGGTTCTCCTGATATTTCATGGGGTAAATTAATTAGGTAGTTTTACTCTGATGTTCCCCCAGTTTTTCGGACATGGGTTAGTGAACATGCGCCCGCTCTTCATAGTTGACCGGACTCATGTAGTTTAACGTCGAATGACGACGCTTTCGATTGTAGAACAAACTCGATGTAGTTGAAGATACTGGCTCTAGCTTCCTCATGATTGCGGTAATCCTCGAACACGACCTACTCCGTCTTCAGTGAATGAAAGAAGCTCTCCATCGGTGCATTATCCCAACAGTCGCCTTTGCGGTTCATGCTACACACAATGCCATGGTTGGCCATCAGCATTTGATACTCCCTGGATACGTAGGGTTTCCCTCTGTCCGAGTGCAGAATAACACCATTGACTTCACCCCGATCTGAGATCGCCATCTTTAGTGCATCCGACACCAGCTGCGTTGAGTTACTGTCACTCATCGACCAGCCAATCAACTTGCGCGAAAACAAATCCATCACTGTAGCCAGATACAACCAACCGCGGCGATTGTCTATACCTGTTACATCTGATACCCACTTTTGATTGGGCCTGGTCGCCTTGAAGTTCCGTTGTAGTCGATTTGGTGCCACTTTCTGGTTCGTCGTTATCACAAATCGACGATGTACTTTCGACTGGATACCGTTGCGCCTCATCAACATCGCCACCGTGTTCTCACCAACAACTTCGCCCAAATCCTTGAGCTCACCGTGAATTCGAGGCGAACCATAGATCTGGCGAGTTGATTGATGAATCAACTGAATCTTACGGGTCATGTCGCGATGACGGACTGCTCTGGTGCTCTCTGATCGGTTGACCCAGTCATAGTAGCCTGACCGGGATACGCCCAAAACACGGCACATTCGAGAAATACAGAACTGCGTTCTATGCGTGCGGATAAACTCAAACCTTACTTGAGGTCTTTCGCAAAGAACTTGGTGGCCTTTTTTAGGATTTCGATATCCTCTCGGGCTTCATCAAGTTCCTTTTTCAGGCGTTTATTCTCATCAGCCAGCTCAATCGACTTCTCACTTCCTGAACGTAAAAATGCTTCACCGCCAAGACGATCAATCTCTTCTTTCCATCGATAAAGCTTATTGCGAGGGATACCTAGTTCTCTTGCTAGATCACTCGGTGACTTCTCCCCAACCTCAAGTTGGTGTACTGCTTCTCGTTTGAACTCTGTTGTAAAGATTCTTCTTTTCCTCATCAGACACTCCTTTCGGGAACATTGTCCCTAGATTAGAATGTCCGTCAAACTGGGGGAGGTTCACTCTGACCCCATTGCCGGCTTCCCGAAAGCAAGCAGCGCATTGCCTGGCATGTGAAAGTACAAACCATAGCCGGAACTGATGAACAACATGCCGTTCACACTAATGGGACCAGATCCACCACCCATGGAGCCACCACTTGTTTGCTGGCCCGCCAGGCTGGTGACGGGCTGCGTTGTATCGTAGTGCCATATCAGTTTTCCGGTTTTTTCGTCATGTACGCGCAATATCCCATCCATGGCGCCAGCCATCACGATACCCGGGGCTGCCGTAATGGCCTGGGAAATTCCAGGGTGACAGAAGTCCCGGCCTTTACAGATGTCCGTCGGCGCTGGTTGCTTCCATATCACATCGCCGGTTTTCATATCCAGTGCATAAAGCCCGGGGCGGGCTGGTTCTGAATATTCGCGGCCATCTGGCATATCCGTAACTGGCACATAAAGCGTATCGCCCGCAGCGGCCATACCAAAATGAATGCCACCCTGAACACCACCGCGGCCCACGGGATTTTGCCAGACCACTCGTCCATTCTTGGGGTTCAGGGCATGTACGACGCCTGATTTCTGACCACCAATCACGAGATCCCGGCCGTCGCTCAGTTGTGCCAGGATGATGCCGGCCGCCATGTCGTAATCGGGGCCGTTTTCCTCCGGGCAGTTGTCATCCTGAACGGTTCCACAAGCACCGTTCCAGGCATCATTGGGTGTGCCCTGAAAGGTCCAGCGTACCAAGCCTGTATCCAGGTCTACCGCAAAGATAGCATCACTGGTCTTGGTTGCAGGGGAGGAAAGGTTTTCTGCTGTACCAAAATAGACCTGCCTGCGAGTAACGTCTACTGCCGGTGCATTCCAGACGGCTGCGCCGGAAGGGCCATATTGCTGCGTCCCGGAACGATTAATGCCTTTGGCAGTAGGTGGGTCGAAAACGGCGTAACTTTGCCATTTCACTTTTCCATTGCTTGCATCATAGGCAACGACGGAGCCGCGAAATTTGCAGCACTCATAGGCGGGGTTTGTCGGTGGGCCCGTTTCCAACGCTGAAATTGAAACAAGAAGGAGCCCATCATAATAGCTGGGCGTGCCGGTAATGGTTGCGTTGGGGTGACCATCAGGTCGGTGACGCCAGTTAAGTTTGCCGGTGACCGCACTGATTGAGTAGACATTACCAATAACATCTCCGAAGAATAATTGTGGGTCATCGGCTCTAAATTTGTCGGCGTTGGGAAAGGCCTCAGTTGTGATGCCGGTTCTGACTTCCCCCGAGGCTTCAAAGGTCCAGCGAAGACAGCCGGTTTGAGCATCCAGGGCGTAAACCCTGGCATCGTGACCACCAAAGTAAAGTGCGCCCCCCAGTAGTGCCGGTTGCGAACGAATTCGGTTGGCTCCAGGGACAGCAAAAGCCCACTTCAATTCCAGCTGAGAAAAATCTTTTGCAGAAAGTGGTTGTGCACTGGCTGGAATCATACGTGTATTCTTGAGATCAAGTCCCCAGTTATTGAAAACCGGTAGGCTGGTATGATCAAAGGCAGCAGCCTCACCCTTACATTGTGGTGCAGGTTCCGGCTGAGGCTCTCCAAGTTCGCTGCCTGCTAAATACTCGGCAACCTGCAAACGCTCAGTCTTGGTTAAACTTTGCGATTCGGTTTGCATGAGCCCTGAGTTCATAGAACGCAATACCGCCTCGGGCGTCATCATACCGATCATGCCCGTATGTGGCGCCTTGGCCACGCCCTGTTCATGACACGTTGCACAGGTTCGCAAATAGACATCACGACCGGGGTGCGCTTCACGAATCCTCTTCGCTTTTGCCAACGCTTCCATGCTCTCTGCCGCTTCTAGATCCTGCCCTTCGAATACAGCGCCAGTGTGCTTTTGTTGTTGATTATGTTGTTCTGAGGGTACGCAGGCGGTCGCGAGCAGACTGAGCAGACAGGTGATCAGGCGAGTGCGGCGCAGAATGTCATTGGTTGAGAAATCAGCAGTTGGGAAATTGGTCATGGGTTCGTCCGTCCGTATCCAGTCTTGGTTAGTCAGCCCTGTGGTCCTTTTCGAGAAAATTTACAAATGTGACCAAGACTAAACGGTCTGCAAAATCTGCGCAACGCCATCTGGGTTGTCGATCATTAGATGATGGCCGCCTTCCAGCGTATGTGTTTGCCAGTTCGTATCATCCTTAAGCTGGTCATAGTGGCCATGGGTAGATGGATGTTCAAATGCGGGCGCCAATATGTAGTGTCGGTTGGTGAGGGCCTTGTAATCCCCTGTTAGCCTGATGGGCTGGCTAAAACATTTCAATGGATGGTCATACACTTATTGTCTACCCATGCCCGGTCACTCTCGTTTACTCCAAACGCCTCAGCAGTCATGGGTGGGACTGTTTTTCCACCGGAAGCTGCTGCCTGCTCATTAAATGTATCTGTAAAACTCTGGGGAACCGTATCGAACATGGATTGACCATCTTCTGGAACCAGTGCGTCGAGATAGACTAGCGTTCTAATGTAGCCAGGCACCATGGACCAATACAAAGTTTGTCATCACTTAGCCTCTTTTGTTAGCCGGCCCTTTAGCGAGACCTGCTCCCTGATAAAAGTTAGCTTAAAGGTCGGCTGCACCAACGATACTCAGCACTTCATTGCATCCATCTTCAATCATAGAAGCCCGGGCGTCGCGCATGATCTTCTCCACCGGGTATTCACGGCTCAGGCCATTGCCGCCGAATATCTGAATGGCTTCACTGGCTACATCGAAAGCAACCCTGGTGCAGTATGTTTTAGAAGCGATGGCATAGTGCAATTGCCCGTCATCCCTGGTGTTGTTGAATATTGAAACCTTGCGCGCATAGGCGCTGGCTGTTTCTACCTTTCGGTACATGTCAAAAAGCCGCAGCTTTACACTCTGATGTTCAATTATCGGTTTTCCCCCCTGCACTCGCTCATGCGCATATGCCCTGGCCAGGTCAAACGCGGAGCGGGCAACACCGCAGAAGGTTACACCCATAAAGGAATTCATGAGGGTCAGGGTGCTGTACAGCTGATCCGGGTAACCCTCCTGGTCAATCACCATGTACTGCTTTGGAATTCTTACCTCATCGAAGAATATTTCACCTTGGCACATTGCACGCTGACCAATCTTGTCCAGGGGTTTACCCTTGGATACACCAGGAAAATCCAGTGGTATCACGGCAACGCCACCACCATGAAACCCCCGGTCTCCTCCAATCGTGCAGTAAAGGGCGGCAACCGTTGCAATCGGGCCATTTGAAACCCAGCTCGACTTTTGTCCTCTGATGACATAGTCGTCACCATCGCGCTTGGCTATGCAATTAGCCTTGAGGTTGGCATCCTTAAAGTGCGGTTCCGTAAGTGCGAGGGTATCGCTGCCGTGGTCTGGCTCGGTAATTGCCCAGCAACCAATTTCCTTGTTGCCGGGTTTGGTGAAACGATCTATGAGTTCAGCGCTTCCTGATGCTTCAGCAAACCCCGCAACAAAACCACCACCGCGAGAGCCCAGGGAAAGGCCAAGACCCGCATCACCCCAACCTTTTTCCTCACAGATAATTGCCTGAATACGTGCCTGCTGTAGCGGTGTCAAATCTGAATCTTCCCGTTGAAACTCCTCGATACCGAGCGCCTCATACTGATCAAATGCATCCCAGAGCGGCGAGCCATCAGCGATTACATCTTTAGGGTCATGGAGTTTGTCAATCTCCTGGCCGAGCGGGCGCATAATATCCTCTGCAAAGCGATGCACGGTGCTTTGAATTTCCCGCTCTACATCCGTGAGTTCGAACTCTAAATCGATTGACGACATCATGGTCTCCAGCACTTCGTGACAATTTGCAAGCATGGGAGAATTCACTGCAAACAGCAAGTTGCGTTTCGAGGACTGGAATCAGTTGGAAGGTGATCTCAAAACACATTTGCACAGGGCCGGTATTGAGATCTAGGTCTTGGATCCTATCAATTTGGTGATCGCTTTCGTTTCTTTTGACACAGGTGCGCTTAAAAGCCCAACTAGTTCATCTATCAGGTTATTCAGGAATAGGTCTGCCAGCGGGCCCTGGAAAGCGCTTTTCTGGCGAGAGTGATGGCTCATGGAAATGGAACAGAGCCTGACCGCGCTATCCATTCGCTGTAGGTAAGCTCCGCTATTCAGGTGGGGAAGTGCGGTGCGCAGTAATTTGCTTGTTTGCAGGGCGCTTGTCCCGTGGATTTCCTTTTCTTCCACCAGGGACAGGGCAGAATTTGGAGTCAGTGCGATTTCATGACCGAAGGCAATGACAAATTGGCAAAATGCCGGATTCGACTTTGCGAGCAGAAATGTCGGTAGGACCATGACTTCACACAGGTCCCTCAATGCTGGTTTTTCATTGTCAGCCAGAATTTTCTTGAGCATCGCCGTACGCTTTTCATGGATTTCTTCGTTGCGAGACTCAAGGATAGCTCTAATCAGACCTTGCATATTCTCAAAATGGTACTGTAGGGCTGACTGGTTCTTTTGACCAGAGGCCTCTACGATTTCACGAATCGAAACATTCTCGCTACCTTTTTGCGCAATTAGCTTTTCTGCCGCGCGCATGAGGGCATTTCGAGTGGATACACTGCTGCTTTTCTTGCCTTCCAACGGACTATTCATTCCTTGTTCGCGTGATGAAGTAGTGATGAATTATAGAACATGAGCGGTTTATAGTTATAGATGGTCATGAGCTCTAACACATATTTGCATAACTGACTCACCGCTTTGGAAGCTTGTGATCCGCGGGCAGGGTACAGGTTCGCTTCATTCTCGTTGTGCTGCCATCGGCATATTCCCATACCAGCTGTTCTCCATCGAGATAACGCTTTACCACAACGGGTCCCCAGCCAAAAACATGAAAATCCAGCACGCCCTGGTTCCATATCATGCTGGCCGATGTTCGTGGACAAAAGGGCTTGTTACCAATTCTGAAAATTACTCCCGCGGTGTCGTTAGTATTTTCACCGAGAGTGCTGTTCGGACCATAGTCATGGATAACTCCGCTGCTGGTAACCACCACCCGACGACCGCATTGTTCAATCCGTTCCACGTGATCGCCATTTATTTCCTGCCAGAGTCCCCTGATGTCATCGGCACCAGCCGCCAGGGGTTCTTTGCATTCGGCCAGTATCGGTAGAGGAAAATGTGTATAGTTGCACCCAGGGGTGTTGCCCTTGGGAATATTTGCTGCCATTTTTCCGTTCCCGTCAAGTTTGGGGAGATCGCAATAGTTGACCAGGCTGCCATCGCCGGCAAGCGTCGCCGGGTCGGTAGTGACGGGCGATCTTGGTGAAAGAAACAGCACACAGAATGCAAAAAGAATCAAAAGCGTGAAGCTGACTGCCAGGCGTATCAGTAGAGTTTTCATGGCAGCACTTTGGCGAGCGATTCTAGCAAACTGCTAGAGCCAGACTTCCAGGTTGTTCTCGCGGCCAATACCTCTCGTCAGTTTGAGATCGAGCACTGCCTTCATGTCGCAAGCTGACAACATGCCGGCGACACCCTTCTTGCTCTGATCGTCGAGTGACGCGTATTCATCCTGCACACGTTTCAACAGATAGAACCGGTAGGGTTGCGCCAGAGCGTTTATAGTGGTGCCGTGGACTTCGAACGAACCAAGGCCGACTCCCCTGAGAAGTGGCGTGCCGGGAGTAAGATCTTTTTGTGAATCAAGCCAGTCATTGATGCAGTGGGCTGCAGCTTTGGTTTCTGGTACAAAGTCGATTGCAATGTGCTTCAACAGCTTGATCAAGGTTTCAGGTACATCATCATCGGGCAGGTATTCAGCATCCTGTATTTCAAACTCACCCAGGTCCAGCTCTGGGCGATTCATTCGCTCTACCCACCTGAAAAGACGCACAGCATGCTTCTGCATCAGTGACAGGGGTTTTGGATCACGGCCAAGGTGACCATAGAAGGGTGCAATCATGCCGAAATCACCTACGCACGGTTTACCACCGAGCAGATATGGCTGGTCAGCAAAATGAAGGTTGAGCTTTTGCAGTAATTCCAGGTACAGGGTTTCCACCAGCTCAAAGGTTACCGGTACCGCGCCAAATGCCATGCAGGCCGCCCGCATTTGATTCGCTGCCGCATCAGCTTTCTCTTCTCTGTTAGGACCACGGGGCATCATGGATTGAAAATGGAACCTGAGAAATTCCAGATTCTTGTCGTCAAAATTCCATCGATAGTGCATGGCCGGGCGAAGCATTCCCTCGGCGCCAATTACATCAAACAGCCTGCTCAGTATGCGTTGCTTTGGTGTCACGGGTGAGAATAAATGCCCATTCATGTTCTCATAGTGGTCAACGATCGCAGCCCCATCCCGAATGACTTCACCCTCCGGGGTTTCAATGGTGGGCACGCTCGCCCTGCCACCAGCCTTTGGGATGACTATGTCCCGAGTGTGTTCAGTGGTCGGCGTTGTCTCACGGTACGTCAGCCCTGCCTTGATCAGGTAACTTCTTGCCCTGCCGGTGTATAGGGACAAGGGCGAGCCATATAGCACTATTTCGTTCATCGAAGCTCCTAGTTAGTTCTTGTCAGTATTCTAGCGTCGAACGGCTAGTTCCTTCTGCAAGTGATTGCTACTAAAGTTTAACCGTTTCTAAGTTTTTCAAATCTCGATCATATTCCACAATTTACGGACAGGAACTAGTTTGACCAGATAATAGTTTCGAAATCCGTATCCGGTTTCCTGTCTATCGTGTAGTCAATAGCAATGGGTGCCTCAACTAGCGCTGGCCAGAGTGGCTCGACCATCTGTTCGTCCATGGCGTAAAGCGCTTTTCGCATCTTCTGAAGCTGCTGCGGATTTGAGTCACTCAAGTTCTGTTGCTCTGTTGGGTCATCACTAAGATTGTATAGCCAGGTTTTACCGTTTTGTTCCTGTAGCTGAAACTTCCATCCCTTCTCTTGCAAAACCTTGTAGCCACCTGTTCGCCAGAAGAGGGGTCTATCAAGGGCAGGCTGTGGATCCTGCAACGCATAGTCAAGAATGTTCACACCATCGATGATTCGATCGTCAGGCTGCTCGGCTCCGGCAGCGGCAAGGGCGGTCGAGAATATATCGATGTGTGCAACCGGTGAATCGTACTGACTGCCCGCAGTTATCCTTTCTGGCCAACGAATAAAATAAGGTGCGTGAATGCCGCCTTCAAAAAAGGTGATCTTCCAGCCGCGGTAAGGCTTGTTCAGATCCGGCAAGCCGACGTAGCTAGCGCCACCATTGTCGCTGGTGAAAATGACGAGGGTGTTGTCGGATATGTCATTGTCATCCAAGGCCGCGAGTACCTGCCCGATGCCTCGATCCAGCCCACGCAGCATCGCAGCATAGGTGCGCTCAGTGTGGTCTGTAATATGATTAAGCGCATCATAATCAGCCTTTTCCGCCTGCAATGGCGTATGGGGTGCGTTGTAGGCCAGGTACATAAAAAAGGGTCTGTTGCGATTAGCGGCAATGGCCCGAACAGCCTGCTGGCTGAAATAGTCGGTCATGTGTGAATCCGGCGTGAAGCGCTCACCGTCGTTAAAACGCACTGCATAGCTCAGGTTGGCCCATAGAAACTTGTCGATAGGGTCAAAATCCTGTTTGGAATTCACGACCTGCGTATCGCCTGGATCCATGAACATTGCGGCACCGGGCAGGAATCCCAGGAACTCATCGAACCCCTGATCATTTGGCCTCATGCCTTCACTGGTACCAAGGTGCCACTTGCCTAGCGCGATGGAGTGATACCCCTTATCCCTTAACATTTCCGGCAGTGTCAGTTCACTGGACGGCAAACCAAGATCATCTGATGGTGGGTAGTTCTCTGCACTTTCCTCAATAAAACCGTCGCCCCCTACCATTTTTGCAAACTGGACAACTGCGGGCGTAAACTCGAAGCCAACGCGTGTGGGATAGCGACCGGTGAGCAGTGCTGCGCGCGATGGTGCGCAGGTGCCGTTACCTGCATAGCCGTTCGGAAAATGCATACCCTCGGACGCGATTGAGTCGATGCTTGGTGTCGGGACACTGCCATCAGCGATTCCACCACCATAGAAACTAAAATCATTGAAACCGAGGTCATCAGCAACGATCAGGATGATGTTTGGTGGCTGACCTTCACCAACAGGATCAGATGGACCTGCCTGCCAGGTAATGGCCTGGTTCTCACCGACCGGATGCGCAATTCTGGAAATGAAACCAGGCAGGTAATACCAGTACTGGGACGCTAGAATGCCGGTGACCGTAACAACAACTGCGAGGCTGACCAGCGCTTTCTTCATGAAGACCCTTTTCATGAAGACATGGCTTTCTGAAATGCCGGGCGTTGTTCGACGCGCGAAATGTAACCCTTCAGGTTAGCCATCTCTTCGGTTACAGATCCGAGCAGGTTGCTCATATAACTGGCGTGTCCCAGCATGATGTCAGCTCCTGAAAAATTACCGATAAGATAGTCATTGCCAGCCAGCACCTCATCGACCGGAACGAGAGCTCTGGTCAACAGACGTTGCGCCTGGGCGAGTACTGTTTCATCGCGCTTATCCTCTGGCAGCAGAATCGTCTGCACTACGATCGTGTTGACCGGAGGCATTACCATACCTTCACAGTAGTGAAACCACTGCAGGTAAGGTGGAAATTCAGGCGCCTCTGTCGCTGGTTTCAGGCCGCCGTTCTTATGCCGTTCAAGAACATAGTCGACGATGGCGCCCGATTCATAAATACTGATATCACCATCTTCCAGGACCGGCACTCGACCCAGCGGATGCCGGGCACGGTGCTCATCTGACTTCAGGTCTTTCGGATGAAAGTCCATTCGATTCAGTTCATAGGGAAGTTCCAGTTCCTCCAGTAGCCAGACGATCCGTCCGGCCCTGGAGTTGGGGGCAAAGTGCAGCTGCAACATACTAAAGTACCTCGAAGAGACCGGCAGCACCCATACCGCCACCAATACACATGGTGCAGACAATATACTTGACGCCTCGCCTTTTTCCCTCGATCAAAGCATGGGCTACCATGCGTGACCCGGACATGCCGTAGGGGTGGCCAATCGATATGGCGCCGCCATTGACATTCAGATTCTCATCGGAGATACCGAGCTTGTCGCGGCAGTACACAACCTGTACGGCAAATGCCTCGTTCAGTTCCCAAAGGCCTATGTCATCCATTGTCAGACTATTTTTTTCAAGGAGCTTAGGCACAGCAAAGACTGGTCCGATTCCCATTTCATCGGGGTTTGTGCCGGCAACAGCAATTCCCCGATAGGCACCGAGCGGCGTCAGCCCTCGTTGCTCAACCAGTTTCGATTCCATCAGCACACAAGCCGAAGCGCCATCAGAAAGCTGGGAGGCGTTGCCCGCGGTCACATGTTTGCCTTCTGAAATGACCTGACCACCTGAGAATACAGGCTGGAGCCCCGCCAGACCCTCGGCCGTTGTACCGGGCCGGTTACCTTCATCCTTATCGAGGTTGCTTTCAATTTCGGTGACTTCACCGGTTTCCTTGTTCTGTAACTTCATCACCGACGGCAGTGACACGATCTCTTCATCAAAAGCGCCAGCCTGTTGGGCCGCTGCGGTTCTGGCCTGTGATTGTGCCGCCAGTTGATCCTGCGCTTTCCGGCTGACACTGTAACGCTCGCCGACAACTTCCGCCGTCTCTATCATCGGCATGTAAAGTGCTGGCGTATTTTCCACGAGGCCAGGGTCCGGAATGACGAACATGTCAGCCGTCTGGTTCATGGAGATTGATTCCACGCCGCCACCGATCGCGATGTTCATACCATCTGAAATAATCTGTTTGGCGGCCATGCCGATAGCCATCATCCCTGATGAGCACTGGCGATCAACTGTCTGTCCTGAAACCGTATCAGGTAAACCCGCTTTCAGCAGGCTCTGCCGTGCAACGTTTTGAAATGCAGAGCCCATCTGAATCGCGGAACCCATGATGACGTCTTCCACTTCTGCTGGATCAATTTTTGCGCGATCTACGGCATGCTTGATGGCGTGGGCGCCCAGCGCTGGTGATGTGGTGTTGTTAAAAGCACCCCGATAGGCTTTACCAATCGGAGTACGTGCTGTAGAAACAATTAGCGCTTCGCGCATAGTTCAGTCCTCTAGATGAAAAATGTAATTGGGCTGTAAAAGCCTTCAGGTCAGGTATCGACAGGCTCTTGATAGCCGGAATAGCGAGTACCCTACCAGCGTTTCATCGGGACGCATAGTAAGGCGATCTCAGCTCACTTGCCTCAGCAAGTGTCCGTCCGCTTCCACGGCAAGCGGATATCTAAATGGAATATTGCTTGCGAAGTTGTACACTTTAGCAGAGTAATGAGATGCATTAAATAGTGCCTGATGATACTGCTGGACTGAAGCGTTCAGGTGTGTGCTGATCAAGCTGCCAGAACAGTTGCGGCTGAATTTGGATTGTTCCGACCCGTTCTTTTTGGTCTGGGCTTGATAGCAAATTTCCAGAATTGCTCTACCTCAGGGCCAGTGGAAGATCATCATTCAGACTAACCGCAGGAAACCAGCGAGGAATTCTTATGGAAGTGATTAACGAAGTTGTGCCCTCTGACACGGCGCAGATGGAAGCAATGATGGAAAAGGGCCCGGATGAGCCAATTTTCATGCTCAACCTGCTCAAGTTCAAAGAGAGGGCGGAGTATGAAGATGGGCGTGAAACAGATTTCACCGGCAGGGAGGCCTATATGATCTATGGTGAAGAGGTAACGAAGATTTTGCCAAGGTTTGGTGGGGTTGCTATTTTTGGTGCAGACGTCACGCATCTGGCGCTGGGCAAGGTCGAAGAATTGTGGGATGAAATTGCGTTCGTAGCTTACAAGGATCGTGCAGCACTGCTCAAAATGTCCATGTCTGATGAGTGGCAGGCGATTTCGGTGCATCGAACTGCTGGACTGCAAGGACAGCTCAATATTGAATCAACACTAATGATGCAGGGTGGTTTGAACCAGACTTTTATGACTGACATTGCTGATGACCTGGCCGGAAAGATGAAATAGGCTCCCAGGGTGCTCGATAGTGTTAGTACTGCTTTGATGCGATGGATAGTTGATTAATGGACAAATTACAAACACCGGACAATTGTTTCAGCAATCTGGCGGATTATCCCTTCTCCCCTAACTATGTAGACCTGGATGATTTTGAAGGGGACACGGTAAGGATGCACTACGTGGACGAGGGTACACGCGATAGCGGAGTTGTTGTGATGATTCACGGTAATCCTACCTGGTCCTATATGTGGCGCAAGCTGATACCGCAACTCTCGGCAGCTGGTTTTCGCGCCATTGCTATTGATCTGATCGGTATGGGCCGGTCCGATAAGCCTACAAAAATGAGTGACTACACCATTGCTCGCCATGAAAAATGGGTTGAACAAGCACTGATCAACAAACTTGATTTACAGGACATGAATATTGTTCTGCACGACTGGGGTGGTATCATCGGTTTGCGCTTAATAGCGAATCATCAGAGTCGCGTGACTAGTGTGATCATGTCTAACACGGGTATGCCTGCAAATGATCCAGGTGCTTCTATAGAGCGCATGGCCCGAAAAGGTGCTGGATTGTTGCGCATTTTTCAGCTCTACGTTCGCTTCAAGAAGAACTGGCAGCATTGGAAAATGTTGGCAGCTATTGTAAAAAAAAGATGCCGGCTGAGGATGTGTCAGGCTTTTCAGCACCTTATCCTGACAAGAGGTATCTGACAGGTAATCGACAGTTTACGCAGATGTTGCCGACGCGAAATGACAATCCCATGTTGGTTGAGAACTGGCATGCGATGAAGAAGATTGAAAATTTCGACAAGCCATTTTTGAATCTTTTTTCAGACAAGGACCTGGTTGCGCCTAATGGGCACAGAAGTGTTCGACCGGCGATTCCGGGGGCGCAGGCGATAGAGCCCATCATTCTTAAGGGGGGCAGTCATTTTCTCCTTGAAGATATACCAGAGGACTATGCGCGTGAAGTACTCACTTTTCTGGAAGTAGTCGGAAGGTCAAACTAGCCGGCACAATAGGAAAATGTAAATGGACGTAGTCTTTGCCATCTGAAGCGCCACCCTGGTATCGTTGGGTACTTTTGTCAGGGGTCTGGCTTCAATATGCTGCCTTTGGGCTCGTAGCAACCAGCCTGGCACCATTGACGGGGCTGATAGAATCAGATCTGAAGCTGACTCACGCCGAAATGGGCACAACCATGGGTGCCTGGCAGCTGGTCTATATCGTCTCCGCGATTCCGTGCGGAATACTACTAGACAAATTAGGACCTCGCTGGGCTTTGATAATTGGCTCATTATTGATTGCTTTGTCCGTTTTTACCCGCGGAACAGCGGACAACTTTTTTGAACTGATCCTGGCAGTGATGCTGTTTGGCCTGGGTGGGCCAATAATCTCTGCCGGTGCCCCAAAGGTAATTGCTGAATGGTTTACTGGATCATCTCGCGGTATGGCCATGGGTATATATATGACAGGGCCAGCGATAGGTGGTCTGGTCTCTTTGACAATGACGCACTCGGTACTGCTGCCGGCGCTTGATGGTGCCTGGCAAAATGTCATGTTCCTGTGGGCAGGTGTTACCGTTTTCGCCACGATCATCTGGCTGATTCTTACCTCACACCCGCTAATGCGGGTTTCAAGCGGAAGTGGCGGCACAGGTGGCCTGCCCCAAACCAGAGTCCTGATACTACTCGTAAAGGAGCCGGCAGTTTTATTGGTACTGATTATGAGCATTGGGGTGTTCCTGTTTAATCATGGTTTGAATAACTGGCTGCCGGAATTGCTCAGGTCCGGTGGTATGACCCTGATTGAAGCAGGGTACTGGGCTGCCATTCCGACGGTGATTGGGCTTGCCGGATCACTCCTGATACCGCGGCTTGCCACGCCAGAGAGGCGATTCCCAATTTTGACCGGATTGAGTGTCGCTGCTGCTTTAGCGAGTGTACTTTTGCAATTCCAGGCACCTTCATTGATGTTTACTGGTCTTATCCTGCAGGGCATTGCCCGCTCCTCCTTGATGACAATACTGGTACTGACACTTGTTGAACTGCCAGGGGTAGGGCAAAAGCAGGTTGGAGTCGCAACTGGGCTGTTCTTCTCGGCAGCTGAAGTGGGTGGTGTGCTTGGCCCCATGTCACTTGGCCTGCTCTACGACTGGACCAATGAGTTTAATACGGGTCTTTTTATGCTTACCGGCGTGGCTGTAATGATATTCCTTGGCACTTTGAGGCTAAAAATGCTGTGTCGGACATAGAATGGCTGGATAAGAGGGCTTATCCGCCACACCAGTGCTTCTTCATACCAGTTCGACTCAACATTTACTCGCATCTGAATTAGGGGTGTCAGCCACTTCTCCCGTCAGTTGCTGAAATGGAGTGGATCATGGATATCTATGAGTGAGATGATCAGGAGAGGGATTCAAGGAGTCTGCTGATATGCGATACATTATCTACGGCGCCGGCGCTGTCGGCGGTACAATCGGTGCACGTCTGTTGCAGGCTGGTAAGGACGTCGTTCTGATCGCCCGGGGGGAGCACCTGGAAAAGATTCAAGAGCAGGGGCTGGTGTTGACGGACACGGGCGGATCACAGACCCTTCAGGTTGACGCGGTAGGTCATCCACGTGAACTGGATTTCCGTGCCGGTGATGCTGTTTTACTCACCATGAAGTCACAACATACCCTCGCTGCGCTGGAAGACCTGCGTGTGGCAGGTGGGGGCGACTTACCCGTTATCTGTTGTCAGAATGGAGTTGAGAATGAGCGCCAGGCTGCCAGGCGATTCAGCCGGGTTTATGCGATGGTCGTGGTTCTTCCTGCAAGCCATCTTGAACCCGGAGTCGTCCAGCACGAGGCGATTGGTTGTGGAGGAATACTCGATGCGGGCTGTTATCCAGGTGGGGTCGATGCATTCATTGGCAACGTCACCGAAGACCTGGAGCTTGCTGGTTTCAGTGCACGACCCGATGAAAAGGTGATGCGCTGGAAGTACGCCAAACTACTGAACAACCTCATCAATGCGATTCAGGCGGTCACCGTGACTTCTGATCGCACACACGTTATCTACAAATTGATGTACAAGGAAGCCTTGCGTTGCCTTGATGCTTCAGGAGTCGATTACGCTACCCAAAAAGAGTTTTCTGCTCGAGTTGGTAAATTGTTAAAGCTGGACACTGCTATGGTGCGAGGCGGTGGATCATCCTGGCAAAGCTTAACCAGGGGTACCGGGAATATCGAAGCTGACTATCTAAATGGTGAAATTGTTCTGCTCGGTAAACTGTGCGGTATAGCTACACCCGCTAACCAAAGCCTGCTCGAACTTGCCAACCAACTGGCGGCATCTGGTGCGGAACCCGGATCCATACCAGTTGACCAGGTTGAAGCGAGAATAGAAGAGCTGGAACAGGCTGGTGATGAGGGGTAGCGAACTCCTAGCCCCTTACGTGCTCGTAAACCGGAATTGAGCGACCAAATGGCACTGTACCGTGGTTGTCGTATCCACTTTCTGTATTCGTAAGTCTGAAAAGAGGCTCGAAGCAATCATGCTGTTCGAGAAGAGACTGCAAGATATCCTGAGTTGATTGATCCAGGCACCTGAATCTTTGCTGAAGTTTCTCCAGGCACCAGACACGATAACGGGATGTGGGAACGTTTGCATAGTTTGCGCCCTGGATACATACATCAAAAGTTGTATTCCTTTTAGACCATGCCTCGGCATTGGCGCAGAGATTTTCCAGGTGAGTTTGCCCAACTTCCTGCAGCAGGGGGAGAATATTTTCGGGAATACCTTATACCTGACTTCCACCCAGTCTGCTGGCTTTAGCATTCCACAAGCGATAGACCCACTCTATAACAGTTGGTGCCGTTTCCCTCATGATCTCTCCCGGTATCGGGTCCTGCGAAAAGTGCCGGAAGAGGGGGCCAAAGAGGCCAATGTCTGCGAGGGTGGGTTTGTCACCGAAGATAAACGGCCTGTCTTTGAAGATAGTACTGAGAATTTTCAGCAGTTGAAGGTAGCCGCGTTCAACATGATCCAAATTTTCCTTCGTTACACCATCCTTTATGACAAAATTGGAACATTGGCGTTTTTCGATGCTCATTCTTACCAGCCATTTTGGGATCTTCACATCTGTTGCCATTTCATCTGCAATCTGCCGCCGCAACAATTTTGAACTGGCCGGGTAACTCCAGCGGTAGTGCATTGCAGGGCGCCACAACCATTCGTCTGCATAGTCTTCAATTAGCCGGCATATAAAAGCTTGTGATGGATCTTCCGGGAGGATGGGGTTATCGGGATACTGCAGTTCGAACCAGTCGATCATTGGGCTGGTGTCTGTCATCCAGCGATTGTCGGCAAGCTCGATCGCCGGCATCTGCATGGCACCTGTTTTGTCGGGGATTTTTCGGTTGAAGTCCGTCGCTGTCATTGAACAGAACTCAAACGGTATTTCCTTGTAGCGCAGGTAACCTTCCATCTTGCCGGTAAAGTAAGAGATTTTCAGGCCATAGAGCTTGGTCAATTTCACCTCCGATAATATTGCTGCTCACAAGGTCGAGCAGAATCTAATGGAAGTTGCATGGTCTGTAGCCCGAGTTTCTAATGCCGTTAGTCTACGCCCGTGGCCATCTATGTGCCATGGTAATGGTATTCTGCCCCTGGCGATAATATCCAGGCAAAAAAAGGCGGTTAGACCGCCCCTGTTTAGGTTTTGGTTGTGCTGATCCTAGTTGAAGTGCATCGATAAGGTCAGACCAAAAGTACGTGGTTCCATGACAAAGGTATTAATGAACAAACCACTGTTGTCATCCGATGTGTAGAAACCAGTGATATTGTGCTGCTGCCTTCAAAGTTACCCTTGCCAAACATCATGTTGGGTACGCTGAACTGCAGTTTAGAAGTAGTGGCAATCTGCCGCGCCTCCATTGCTTCACCATTAAAGGCGCTTACGGCAATCGCAGTGTCCTGAACGGTAGATTCTCTTTTCTCGGCTGTAACGATAATCTCTTCTATTTCCTGATAGTCCGCAGCATTGGCGATAACAGGGGCAAATGGTGTCAGGAGAGTGAAGCCGAGCAATCCGTAAATGTTCCTGGCAATAGGCTTAATAGCCATATGGAAATTCCCTTTGTGGTTTTGTATTAGCAAGGAAGGGTAGTTGGGCACAGATTGTCGCGGCACCTCCCCCCCCCTGATTAGTACGCGAACGCAGCACTACGTTATCATTGTAGTGGCAGCCTTCTCCTTAGTTTACTGTTCGATTAGGCCTTCTTCTCGGCAATCAATTGTGGGTTCAGCCCGCTGTGGGCCTGCTATCCGAGTGAGTTGAAAGCCTCATAGGAATAGTCGCTAGGATCCCGCGCGGAGATACCAGGCGCTGCTTCCAGATTGTTTGGCATTATCAGGGGTTTCTCGTAGGCACTCATCTCAGTTACTTTGTCTACCCTGATCATGTCGCTGAGTGAGGTTCTGTGGCGGATTGCCCAGACGCCATCAATGCACTCAAACCGATCCACATAGCGACCAGCACCCTGTATATCGGTCAGTTCACTATCGACAAGTAGCCTCAGTTGGACGTTCCAGTAGGACTCGGTAACTGCGGAATTACCATCCAGTTCTATGAGGATATTACTGACTACATGTCGAGTTCCCTCCATTGCGGCGTGTACCGGCCAGAGCCATTTGACGAAACCTTCAGCGCTACCCTTATAAAGAGGAGCATGATTGTCGGTTCCGTCTGGGTGCCAGCAGGAGAGGGTGAGATCCTTATCCATTCTGTCCATGCCTCGGCAGTAGCGGTAGATCACTTCTGTAATTTGCTGTTTTGCTATCAGTTCTAGCATTCGTCTTGTCGCCTCCCTCGGGATAGATAAACAGGGGAGCAAATTTTGGAGTTAGAGTAAAGTGCCAAAGTAAAACTATCCCCGGATTGCTTTGGCACCTCTTCGGGTCTACTTGTGACTTGGGTCAAGCTCCTTGTTTGCAAATTGTCTATACTTGCCGTTGTAATTTCTGCGCTATATCTTTAGGGGGCGCGAACAGATACTTATGAGACCTTTGATGCGTCGATTGACGACAGTCACCTCAAAATTAGCTTACATCTACTTGATGACAGCGCTGGTGACTCCTGCGCTTGTACCAATGGGGTACATGATCGGCAGGAATTCAACCTCTAATCTCGTTGAGATACGACTCTGCTCCTCTGTCGCTCGTCAGCAAACGTCCCATGTCCAGCATGCCGGTCAGGTCCAGCATCATTCTGAGAATCCTGGACATTTATCTCAGCCAACGGGTGAACATGAGCCCGAACACCAGAATGTAGGGACGGCAGACCTTTGTCCATTTGGTCTGGCCTCTGCTGCGCTGCTACTTGGCAACGCGGCGAGTGACGAAAGGACAAGGTTTTACCGAAGCTCAGAAATCTTAGCACCACTCGTTAATTCCGTTGTCGATCATACTTTACCTCCACTACCCGCAAGGGGCCCACCGGTTCTGGTTTAATCGCCTTTTCAACAGAACAGAAATTCACGCTGGTTGTTTTGATACTGCCGGCAAGCTCCCGTTAGAAATGACTGGCGGGACATAAATACCGGAAACTCCAAATGTGCGCAAAAATACGACAAGCATTTTGCTTGCTGCTGTGTCTTGCCGTGACGGTCTCGTCACATGGCGAGAGCAATTTTCTAAAAGACAAAATCTTCCAGGACGTAATTCTCGTCACGGGAACGCGTCAACCTATTTCCAGCGAAACTATCAGTGCTGATGTGGCTCCAGCCATAGCCCCTGATGCGGCTTATCTTGTTGGTCGACTACCGGGCGCCGCTCTCAACAACAATGGTCGGCTTTCAGGGCAGATACAGTACCGCGGTGCCCATGGGTCAAGAATTGGTACCAAAATCAACGGCCAGAACTTTCACTCCGGTGGCCCAAACCTGATGGACCCGCCTATGCACTATGCACCGCCACCGCTGGTTGAATCCATCGAAGTGAGCCGTGGTGCAAGCGCGGTTGCCTTTGGACCGTCCCTGGTAGGCGGTATTAGTACAATGCTTAAAACGGTGGACTATGGAGAAACCAGCGCCATTGATTTTCACTATGACCTGACAGCGATCGGTCGGAGTGCTGATGCGAGTCACGCGCTCGGCGGCACGTTTGGAGTGTCTAACGATCGGTTCAAGCTGTTTACATCCGTATCAACTGAGGAGGGTAATGATGTCGGGTTCCCGGGTGGGGATATCGAGAATACATTCCATGACAGGCTTGCCTTTGGCCTCACTGGTGTATACCGAGGTGATGATGGCGAGCTTAGCCTTGAGTTTCGACGCCAGGAAACGGGCCCAACAGGCAACCCGCCTTTTGCGATGGATATCAGGCTTGTTGAGACAGACTTTGTAAATTTGCGTTTCAGTAAGACCTTGGCGAATCTGAAGTGGTCTGGGTCTATAGGCTATAGTGATGTGGATCACGAAATGACAAACTTTGAGCTGCGAAAACAACCGGCCAGCCCGGGTCGCTTCAGGTTGACCGTTGCCGCTGCCAAAACCCTTGTTGCCAGTTTTGGTACAAAACTTGAAGTTGGTGAGAATCAATTGCAGCTGGAAATTGACAGCAGTTCGGTTGAAAAGTCAGCAAGAATAAGCAACCCCAATAACCCTAATTTTTTCGTCGACAGTCTGCCAGGAATCAAGATTGATCGTTTTGGTGTTTTTGCTGACTGGACTAAATCAGTCGCTGCTTTCGATATGTCAGTAGGCGTGCGAGTTGACCAGCATGAGGCAGAGGCAGGTCTGGCAACAACGGGCGCAGCGGTTCCAATGATGCCCGCCATGCTGTCAATGCAGTTCAATCAGTCAGATCGAAAATGGAAGGCGACCACGACTGACTTAGTGTTAAGAGCCTGGAAAGAGATAAAAGGCAACACCTGGCGAGCAAGCCTTGCCAGAAAAAACAGGGTGCCAAGCTACATAGAGCTCTTTGCATGGCTGCCAACGCCAGCAAGTGCTGGTCTGGCTGACGGCAATAACTATGTGGGTGACCGTAACCTCGATGAAGAAACAGTCTGGATTCTTGAGGCAGGTATCGATATAAACAGGGATGGATGGTGGCTCCGCCCAACCATTTATTATCACCATGTTGAGGATTACATACAGGGTATTTCTTACGACGATACGCCCGGTGTTATCGATTCAACCGTGGAGATGGTGTCCAATATGAATGGTGACTCTGCACCACTTCGTTTTGCTAATGTCGATGCTAAGATGTATGGCTTCGATACTGACTATGGCATACAACTCAGTTCCAATTGGCGGATAGAAGGTGTCGTTTCAGTTGTTCGGGGCGAGCGACGCGATATAAATGACAATCTCTACCGAATTTCACCGGATCGCTTTTCCCTCGGCCTAATTTATGAGCGGAACCAATGGATGGTTAACCTTGAGAGTGTGCTTGTAGGTGAGCAGGATAATATTTCTCGAACCAATAGCGAACAATGGACACCCGGTCATGGGCTTCTAAACCTTTATACCCACTGGCGGGCAAAAGCTGGTCTTTTGCTGTCCCTGGGCTTTGAGAATATCCTTGACCATGAATATCATGACCACCTAAGCGGATATAATCGGATAGCAGATTCAGACATTGCTGTTGGAGAGCGTCTTCCTGGAACTGGGCGGAACGTCTATTTGAGGTTGCAGTTACGACGATAGATATTTTCTTCCACCGCAAGGTTGAACAGGTCCGCACCATGCTGTGTGTCATCGAAAGTATACGAGGTGGTCTGGTAAATGGGTACGGCCGCAGCCTTGGTGGTGGCTTCCGAATCGTAGCCGTGGTGCAGTGCCAGGGATTCCAGTTTCATGCTTCAACTCTGCTTCGAGGTTGGTGATAAAGGACGGGAAGATACTCTACCGCCCGTGAAGGTGCCAGCGCTTTTTATATTTGAGGAATGTCTATTCGACCGTACGGGGTGCTTGTCTAGCAGAGCCGTCCGTTGCCTGCGGCGCGGACCGTGACGCTTGCAGTGTTGGCCTAAACATACACCGGACATTTACTAGTCATGGCGTGCACATTTTGGTCGCTAGTGGCAGGCAGGTTTGCCTTCTTCGAAGTGCCTATGGTTGACAAGGTGAACCAGTAACAGGTAGCTTGCCGATTTTCTGGATTCAACAGGTCGCCTTGCAGGAAATTTAGGTAAGCTGTCCCCAGGTTCGACCTACTTGCATCGCCTACGGCATCAAGTGGCATCTTTGAGTATGCTGCAAGTAACTCGAGAGACTACCGTGTAGTAAACTCATGTTTTCATTCGCAAAAGCAGTCTATTTTCTAGTCAATCACCAGCTCAGAGAGAAGATTCCAGGTGTTCAGAAAGAGCGGGTTGACCTGCCATGCAAAGGTGTCAATCTAACCAATACCTTTCGCCCGAAAGGCATTGATATCAGTGCCAGGCCAACGGTCATTGTCATTCATGGTATGTCCCCTCAGGGTATCGAGGATGAAAGAATTCTACGCTGGTGCCTTAGTTTGGCAAAACAAGAGTATCTGGTGGTTGCGCCGGAATATAAGTTACTTAGAGATTGTGGTATTAGCGTTCAAACTTCAGTTGATATCCAGTCTACATTTGAAGTTATTGGTGCGGACAAGAATCTATGCCCCTCAGGAAAGCTGGCTCTAATGGGTGTATCTTTTGGTGCGTCGCTGAGCTTGATTGCAGCCTGCAGAATGCAAAGTCCAAAGCGCTTTGTCGCCATGTGTTTGGTTGGTGGGTATTATGATCTCAGAGAGTCGCTGCACTATATGATCAGCAATTCACATGCAGACCCCTACGGGCTAACCATCCTTCTTAAGAATTTCACTCACCTGATGTTTGATGATCCTGAGTTAGCAAAAGAGATTCTTAGTATTTCAATAGAGGATCTCTCCTATCTGCGAGACGAGCCGCTGGCTGAAAAAGAAATATACAGGCTTTCAAAATCTGACCGAGACAGGCTTGGAGAATACCTATCCAGTCAGTCCTTTAGGGCGCGATGGTTCGAGGAGATAGAAGAGCACCTTGAGGAGTTGTTCAGCCAACATTCCCTGACAGAAGCACTGGAGCAAGTAGAGTTTCCCATCACGCTAATACATGGTGAAGATGATACTGTCATACCTCCTTCCCAATCGCATCTGATGTACCAGGCGCTAGAAAGATATAGCAATCGTCATCGCGTACTGATTACGCCATTGATCAGTCATGCCGATGCTTCAGTTGGACTAAAGAATGCTCTTCACATACAGAGAATGATGCTGGCACTTGGCCATTTCTTCAGGTCAGCGGATGCGAGATAGTTTTCAGGAACTATTTTCTCCGTTAAGCCACTTCGCAGCTTCTGGCCAACCGCTGACTGAATATGCGACCCTAGACCATGTGATGTCCTGGTGGATATTGCTCAATTATGTGTTCTGTGATCAGGCCTATATGTATGACCTTAGAGCGACTAGAGCACTGTTCCTGAAACCACTAGAGGTCGCCTGGTATAGGCGACACGTATAGAAGGTAATTTGATGTCCGAAAGTAACAGACGGGGTAGCCTGAGCAAACTTCAAATTGCTACCTATGCCTTGCCGGCTTTTCCGGCTTCCCTGGTACTCATCACCGTGGCCATATACCTGCCGAATTTCTATACCGATGATCTGGGCATCACAGCAGGTATGCTGAGCTGGGTGTTCCTGTTCGGTCGATTCTGGGATGCAGTTACTGACCCGGCCATGGGCTATCTTTCGGACAAGACCCGCAGCCGCTGGGGTCGAAGGCGTCCCTTTTTGCTGGTTGCCTGTATTCCGATTTGGATCACCTTCTACTTGATATGGTCTCCTGACCCCAATCAGTCCCCGGGTATGCTGTTCGTTTACCTGTTGATTTGCTACCTGACGCTCTACACTTTCTGGACGGTCTTTTGGGTTCCCTATCAGTCGCTCGGGATGGAACTGACCTCAGACTACAATGAGCGCACGGTCCTGTTCGCGGCTCGACAGATTGCCTATGTCCTTGGTACGGTTGCCGGAATGATGATACCGGCATATCTTGCCACCCGGCTTGGTAGCCGCCTTGAAGCCTATTCTGTGTTCTCTGCATTCGCTGGCGGATTTGTTGCGCTGATATTGATAGTGGCCTTTTTCAGACTTCACGAGAGGGAAGAGGTTGAGCACGCGGCGAGTTATCCGTTCCTCGAAGGTCTGAAAATCACATTCAAGAACAGAGCTTTCGTCATATTGGTTCTGGCGTATCTATCGAGTGTCGTTGGCAGTAGCTTTATTGCACCTCTGTCCCTGTACATCGCTAAATATATAATAGAAGCTGAATGGGCCATGCGCTATGTTGTGCTGGTTTATATGATGGGATCGCTCATTTCAATTCCTTTCTGGGCATGGCTGGCCGGGCGAACAACAAAGGTGGTGGCATGGCAGATCGCCCTGGTTATCGGTGGAGTCGCCTATTTTGGAGCGCTTTTCTACGAAGAAGGAACCTGGCTAATATGGATGATCTTTGCATTCATTGTCGGTACTACCTTCGGCTGCACCACCGCCATTGGGCCAGCAATTATCGCTGATGTTATTGATCAGGATGAAATGCTGACGGGAAAGCGCAGGGAGGGTGCGTTTGTGGGAATTCAGTCCTTTGTGGACAAGGCTGCCGTGGGACTGGCAATCTTTGTAGGTTTACAGGGGCTTGAAGCCATTGGCTATGTGCCAAATGTTGATCAGACTCCCCAGGTGATCTCAGGTCTTTTGTTCCTCTATGGTGTTTTGCCGGGTGTTTTGCAGTTGGTTGCGGTTGCTATCATCTACCATTTTCCGATTACACCTAGGGAGCACAGGAAGATCAGGGAGCAACTGGGGCGCTAAGCCCTAGAACATTGGTGCCTCCCCTTAATGATATAGGTAGATGAATAGCCAGGGAGGGCGGCGACCTCCAGCTGGTGCATGGTGCGTTTATTTATCTTGAAAGAGGATCTCCGTGGAGAGAAGGGCGCGTAACTTTTCAGAATTGGAAAGCTTCTTCTACAACATATCAATTCTCAACAACCGCAAAGACCGAGGTGGATTCTGATTGCTGGTCGGTTCCGCCTGCATAGCGGTCAGAGGTGGTGGCTGGTTGTGAAGTTTCTTGTTTTCCGCAATGTACCCATAGCGGGAGATTACGCTCGCCCGTCAATCATCTGTCAAAATTCAGAGCACCATCAGGACGGGGATTACTATTTACCAACGAGTAATCAGAAAGCTGATGAGATCGGAGAAGCTCGCTCGGTCTGGTTTTTTGTCTCAACTGAATATTGCTGATTAAAGTGTAATCTTTCATCAAAAGCTGTGTAATCTCCCTTCTAATTTCTTCAGTGTCCGATAAAGGATTTTCAATTGACCGTGATGTAAGTTGACTTTGATTGGAAAAGGGCCTTTGTCCTGCCTATACTCCTAATACGGTATTCGATGACACTTCTGCAGTACAAGATGATCCTGATACCAGGATCCGTCCTGCCTGGGAAGGGGTTCGTTAGAATAACTTGATTGCTCCGACTGGATAGCTTGAATACAAGAATCCACAAACCTCCTGGAAGACAGATATTGTCTCTGTAATCCAGCTGACACAGTAAACTTATGAAGCTAAAAACAGGTCTTTACAAACCTCTGGGATTTCTGTTTCTTGGTTTAGCCTTTCTTGGGGTTTTGCTACCGATTCTCCCTGCCACCCCATTTCTATTACTCTCAGGATGGTTCTTCGCAAGATCATCAGAAAAATGGCATCAATGGTTGCTCAAAAGCGACTTGTTCGGACCCATACTCAAAAATTGGGAAGAGGGTCAATGTATCAGCTTGAAAACCAAAATTGTTGCTCTCGTTATGATGGCTATAGCAGGAGCAGGTTCAATTTTTTTCGCATTGGATAATCTCTATTTGCGAATCTTCACAGGGGTGTTCTTGCTGATAGGCACTATCACTGTTCTGAGTATTAAGACCTGCCCTTCTGACATGGACTGTGATGAGCAGGCACCCCTAAAGAACGATCTTGTTCGAGAGGCGTAAACACTGTCCGATACGGGATTTTCAGTTAACCGTGATGCAAGTTGACTTTGATTGGAAAAGGGCCTTTGTCCTGCCTATACCCAGGTCTCTTTATGCTTCTGTTATTCCTCTTAGTACATTCTGGCACCCTCATATCGCGTTACGATAGAATGTCAGCTCCTGGCCGTAAGCACAGAGGCCGTGAAGCCTGTTTTTCACAGCAAATACTTCCGCAGCACCCTCGAGACCGGCGCCATCTCCAGTTAAAGAGGCAGCGGTGGAAAGTCCAGCCTGGCAATAGGTTCATCGTCCGGACCAGCTTCCCGCTTGGTTCTTTCCTATTCTGGATGGGTATGGGCACCGGTCCTAACTGATCTCTTACGACCCATTTGGGTGATTGCCTAAATCCTGAATATTCCCGTACTAGCACCACCAGTTTCAACAAGATGAACTTTTGGGTAAGTCATATGTTGAACTAGCTTTCGAGCCCATAGCTTTTAATTTTTGCAGCGAGTAGCTAGAGACCTGCAGGATCCGGTAACGCAAACGCCATCAGGTGATCGGCGGGATCACTGAAACCTCCCCAGTGCCCACCGGCGGCAACGACGACAAATTGCTTTCCATCAGGTTTTAGCTGGTAAGTCATAGGAACCGAATTCGCTGTCGTGGGTAACTTCATCTCCCAGAGAACTTCTCCGCTGGAAGCATCCAGTGCCCTAAGGTAGGGGTCTATAGATCCGGCAACGAATACCAGCCCCGATGCGGTAATCATGGGTCCGCCGATACCAGGCAGGCCGTCAATACCCACTAGAGAACCCAATGGCACCCGCCACTTGATTTCACCTGCTGCAAGGTCTACCGCATCAACAGTACCCCATGGCGGTTTAGTGCAGGGAATTGACCAGGGAGACAGGATAGGCATGACTTTTGCGCAATAGGGTGTCCCAAGGTGCGGTCCACCCGATCCTAGAGATGCCACATCATTACATGCCTGTTGCTCTCTTGGGATGAGCGACAGCACACTCGGCATATGCATAGTAAGAACCACCATCAGTTTGCTGTCGGGGTCTATAGCAGGAGACCCCCAGTTGTTACCTCCACCATTCGACGGCGTAAAGATGGAACCTTCGAAACTCGGCGGCGTATAGATTCCCTCGTTGCGATAGCTGTCGATTATTTCCTTGCACTTCCCTTCATCCCAGAATGTCAGACCCCAGGCATCATCACCACTGAGGGTATGCCTGTCCAGTGGGGGAACGTGCGTTGGAAACGGTTGGGTGGGTGACAGGTATTCACCGGGAACAGGGTTCTGCGGGACCGGCCTCTCCTCAACTGGATATAAAGGTTCGCCTGTTTCGCGGTTCAGTATAAATGTTAGGCCCATCTTGGTGACCTGGACCAGCGCTGGTACTGACTCACCATCAATATCCAGTTCGATCAAAGTTGGCTGGGCGGGTGTGTCGTAATCCCAGACATCGTGATGCACGAATTGGTAGTTCCACACCAGTTCACCAGTGTCACCATTAAGGGCGACAACCGAACTTGAATAGGCATCGAGGCCATCCCTGTGTCCACCATAAAAGTCTGGTGACATATTCCCGGTCGGTACAAACACGAGGTTGCGAGCGTGATCGACTGCTATGATTGACCAGACGTTGGTGGTACTGCTTAAGAAGGTACCATCGTCGTTTGTTTGTTGCCTCTGCGGTGGTACCGGATTCCATGCCCAACGCAATTCGCCTGTCCTCGCTTCATAAGCGCGAACCACGCCGCTTGGTTCACCAACCCGCTGATTATCGAGCACAAGGGACCCTGTAATAATGAGATCGCCCAATATAGCCGGTGGTGAGGTAACGGAGTATTCGCGAGGGGGATGTTCCGACAGCCCCACTGTCAAATCGACCTCACCTTTCTCGCCGAAATCCTGACAGGGCTGGCCCGTTTCTGCATCCAGCGCGATCAACCTCGCATCGAGTGTCCCCCCAATAATCCGGTGTTCACAATACCCAGTTTCACCTGATCGCCAACTGCTTACTCCTCTACACATCGGCAGTATGTAGTCCTCGTGATTGACGCCCGCATCGAATCGCCACTTTTCCGCCCCTGTTTCAGCCTGTACGGCGAATACATTGTTAAAAGGTGAACAATAGTAGAGGGTATCGTCAATCAGAATCGGCGTGGCTTCAAAAGCAGTGGATGTAAAAATTCCGGCTTCCGGGTCTTGTTCGCGCATGTCCCCGGAATTATGTACCCATGCCTTTTCCAGAAACTGGACATTGTCAGTGGTAATCTGGTTGGCCCTCGAAAAGTGTGTCCCCCCAGGGGTTGCTCCATACACAGGCCAACCTGCGACTGTTCCTGGCGGAATGTTCAGATCCTTCTCGCATCCCGCGAGCAAGGTAACAATGACAACGAGCAGCAGTTTTAGAGGAAAAGCATTCTGTTTCCACGCCATTTCCACCAGAGCTCCTGTTCCTCCCAGATCAGTTACAACGATACCATGAACTCACGACAGTTGAGGACTGGTAATATTTTGAAAACAGACACACACCAACACGAACCCTACAACAAAGTGAGGCGTTCACTATTGAAATCAGTTCAAGAAATAGCATTTGTCGCGCAGTCTGTGAGATAGGAAAAGTTTATATCCCTATTAACTTCAAGCTTAATCATGGTACTGCTTTCTACTCCGAAGCTGTCAGAATTCTATTCTCTATCAGCTAGCAGAAGTTGAACTGCTGGAACTAAACCATTTTATCTAGGGATGTGAACTTACCTGTGGCAGAGCAATCACGCCATCAACATCCAGGCGAATAAGTCGTGGGATCCCTGTTTCGATTTGCCATGCAGGGGTATTGGAATTCGAAGTCCAGATGCCGCCATCCCTGGAGAAATCTATGTCACGAGTGTAGGTTACCTGGGTTGGCAGTGGGTATATGGTGAACTTTCCCGAGTCCTGCTGATAGCGAATCAAGGTGTCGCTATTGGTCCCACAAATCCAGACATCATCCGTCGCAAGATCCACGTTGAGCGCGTAGGGTGTCTCGGCACCAAGCAGTTCCGCTGGTAGCTCAATATGCTCAAACTCACTGGTATCTGTATCAAATTTGGAAATTAGACTGGAGGAGAAACCAGGGATCCACAGCTTGCCTTTTGAGTCAAAGCGCATCCGCCTTGGAGCACTAAAAGGTGTATCAATCATTCGTATTTCGAATGTATCCGGGTCTATATGTCCTATCCGATGAGCATTGAGCTGACTAAACCAGATACCGCCATCAGGTGCGATATCGATACCATAGGGGATGGGCAGGCTAGAATCTTCACCGGCTGAACCGAGTTCCATAATGTCAAACCACTGGCCTAGCCATAGTACAATTGGGATCATGCGCACCGTAACTTCCTCAGCAAAATTTCTTGCGGGTACACGGATTACATCGTGCTGACCAGTTTTGGGGTCATACACGCCAACATGATTCGAGACAGCGATGGTGTACCAGATACGGCCCCGCTCATCCAGACGTAGTGTATGCGGGTAAACACCGCCAGGTAAATCTTCGGTGACGAAACTCTCCTCTACAGTATCGAATCTGGCCAGCTTGTTTCCGACCGCCAGAGTGATCCATACATCACCATCTGGCCCGGCTTGCAATGAATGGGGGCCAAGCCGCATGTCCGTGTTCGGTGGCAAGGCGCCACTTGCCAAAGACCCACCCAAGGGTTGATTCCCAGGTGGAATCGGAAAAGACTCACGCCCGCCGTCAGGTTTCGATGGGTCTAGTCTAAACAAGGTGTCGGTGGTCATATCGACGGAATAAGCATGACCATCTGGGTGAATAATCATGTCATGCTGCATCGAGGAGCGACCACCCAACTGGTACTCATCTATAATCGCGCGCCTGGCTTCTTCACTCGGTGGGGGTGCAAAACCCGGTTGATCGAACCCTTTGGTCAATCGCGGGACCGCTGTCTTGTGATCGTAGGCTGAGTTAAACAATTCAACTATCTTGTCCCTGAATTCCATGTCCAATCCACCACCCATACGCGCCATGAGTGCCAGGACCTTATGCCATTCTTCAAGCGGCCTCTGAATCCTGGTAGCTTCACTACCCTGTTGATGGCAATAGGTGCATTGGCGAACCAGTTGCTCACGTTCACTCTCATTGGTCAGCCTCTCCAGTACCAGTGCATACCAGTGGTTGGCAGGTAATTGCGCTGCTACTTTAGCAGGATCGGTCTGCCTCTCCATGGTGAAATCCAACTGCTTGCTGCTAAGATCGCTGGTCGACTCACTACTTCGAATATCGTGCCAGCCGATACGCCTGACTCTAATGGTGTGATCGACACCTGGCGGTAACCCGGCGACCTGGTAGCGACCATCTTCTGCTGTAAAAACAGTACGTTCCTGGAAGGGTGAACCAAAACGAAATGTGACCATTGCACCGACGATAGGCGTGTCCACATCAGTAACCACTTTGCCCTCAAACCCCGCTGCACTTACGATGGCGGGTAGCAAACAAGCAGACCAGAGCAGGAACAGTATCAAGTGTCCAGAAGTTTGAAGTCTTGAATGCATACATTTCTCCTTAGAACTATTGTGTGGCCAAGAATATCTGGGATCGGATATAGATATCAGAACAAAAGTTCTATGTGAGTTGTTACTCTGACGTCGACTATCAACGAGTTTACCACTAAGGCAGCGGGATCAGACAGTGCCTGGCAATCAAGTCAGTCGCTAGTTCAATCGCTGGGTGGTGCAAGTCAGTTTCTCGGCAATAACGAGGCAGCTCCAGCAGCACTTGACGCTGCGCTTGTGCTGCAAGGTCTTACGAGGATTAAGGCTTTGGTTCGAGGTGCCCATCTTGCCTCTTGTTGGCCGAAAACTCTCCTATTTGTACCTTCCACCCGTGATGATCAGGGTGTCAGCTTTTCTTGGTAGCGGACACGGTACCAATTCGAGAGTTAGTCACCCATTACACTCTTCCGCACCCAAAATAGACATCGCCTGTGCTAGAGCCTCACTCTTCGGAGAATCCAAATTCACCGTGCATAACCCTTCCATTTACAACGACAAGATCAGGCTCAAGAGTGTGGATTTCGTACCGATCAACAGAGAAAAGGTCTTCCTTCAATGTCAGAAAATCGGCGAGTTTATCAACCTCAATTGACCCTAAATCACCCTCTTGGCCTAGCTGGGTCGCTCCGCCGATCGTATAGCCCTGAACTAGTTGATCCAAATCCAGCCTTTCCTTTTTGGGCGGCAAGATGACGGCACCATTGCCACCATCCACCTCTTGCCGGTTATGTCCCACTTGCATCCCGTAAAAGGGATTGGCACGAATCATTTCAGTGTAGGTTGTCGTGTCGCTGGAGAAGCTAACAACGCCGCCTGACTTAAAGATTGGCATGGCTCTGTACATGTTCTCGGATCGAGGCGGCCCGGAGGTCAGATGCGCACCCTGAAAGTATCCTCCGCTCCAATGCGGTGTGAAGTTCGCAACAATGCCGAGTTCTGCAAAACGAGCGGCATCCGCTTCACTCAAGATCTCTAAGTGTGAAAGAGAGATGAGGCAATCAAGTGGTCCATCAACCTCCACTTGTGCTCTTTGGGCGGCATTCAATGCAATGCGAATGGCCCGATCACCAACTGTATGGAGGTGTAGATCAATCTGCTCTCGATGAAGTTCAAGGACAAAAAGTGTCAACTCATCTTCGGTAAAAAGAGTTCTGCCTCGGCCGGCGTTCTTGCCAATATAGGGATCCAGCATTGCGGCGGTGCGGATCTCCTGCACACCGTCAAAATGGATCTTGATGGTCTCGAATTTAATAAGATCACTTTCATAATCTGCTCGAAGGTCTTTGAGTTCTGCGATGGCACTCTCTATCTGTGACGGAAGCACAATGTGGATGCTGCCAAAGTATCGAAGCGGCAGCCGGCCTTCCTTTTCCAGTTCGGCAACAATTTCATAGATTTCTTCGTGAAAGAGCAGATTGCCCGCATCAAACAGGGTCGTTACACCTTTGGAAGAAAGGAAATCCAGAAACTCCGACATGCGCCTCTTTATATCCTTGCGATCAGGAAGCAGGGCATCTCCGATGTAGGGTACAAGAGCAAATTCCTTTACCCAGCCTGTGGCCTCACCGTTCTTGTCCCTCACAAAATAGGAAAGTCCAGGCGCGGGATCAGGCGTCTCTTTGTCGATGCCGAGAAGCTTGAGTGCAGATGAATTCAACCACTGACTGTGACCAGAATCATCGAACAGCATCACAGCGCGCCACTTTACAATTTTATCCAGCTCCGACTTGTGCGGCCCTTCAACACCGTAGAGTATGGTAGGCCATTCGCCTGCTTGGATAACTGGGCCAGAATGCCATGTTACATAGTTATCGAGCCAAGCAAGGATGTCTCCATGACTTGTTTTTGGAACCGGTGCCTCTTCATCATCTTCGCCAAGAAATCCGATCATGCCCGGGTGTGTATGAGAATCTATAAGACCGGGCAGGATGGTCTTGCCAGAAGCATCAAGAACGAGGAGATGAGGTGCATGTTGGCGTGCATCTTCGCTACTCCCGATAAATGAGAAATGCCCATCCTGAACAACGAACGCCTCGGCAATCGGTTGATCAGGGTTGGAGGTGATAACCTTGCCATCAATCAAAATAAAGTCTGATTGTTCTCGCAGATCCTGATGAACAACCTCGTCCTCAGCGCAGCCTGAGCAGAAGAGCACAATAGTAAGGATCAAAAGGCTGTCTCTTGCGCCAAATATCCGGATGCTACAGTAGCTTTTTAAGCAAGAGATGTTAGCCGTTACCATTGTCTGCCTTCCTCTGTCACCGTAAGCGAAGATCATAGCTCAACATTCAATATTGTTCGATTCCTCTACAGAAATTATAGGGTCGGAGTAAAGTGCCAGAGTAAATCTGGTGCCACCTATATCCGTTTACAACAGAATTGGTATTGTCGGCTTCTGGCCGGTTAGAGCGGTTCATCGAAGTTGATTTCATGGCGCTAGTGGCGCCACATCTCTCTCTTAAGTAGACACGAGAATGAAGGGGGCTAGATCATGAAACCAACCACAAGTCCTCAACGAAGACATCATTGATTGACAGGTTGCCACGCCCGAGTGAGCCGATAGGTGAACGATTTCAACTCCTGGATAATCGTTTTCATCTATCTCCACTAGTTCATCAACTGTCTATCAAGCAGTGTGTGGCTTCAAGACAGTTCCTTGCTCGTTCCCGCGGTCCAATGCCCTGTTTCGCTTGAGACGTCAGGGGGACTTCAATGCCAACCATCACAGTCTCTGGCAGCTCTCGCAAAAATTCCTCGACAGGCAACTCGCCCTCCCCAGGCATCTGCCGTTCATACACAGCATTGTGAAAGTACTGTTCATCCGTCGGGCTGGCTGGACCATCGCAGAGCTGAGCCGATAAGATCAGGGCCGGATCGATGCGCCTGATGTCCGCCGGTTTGCCACCAGATTTCATCAGATGCAGCAGGTCGATTTGAAGCCCCGCATTGGGCTGACTTGCATTCCCTATGAAAGCGACTGCATCGTCGACGGACTTAAGCATCGATGTTGGCATCGACATGGGTTCTAAGACCACGCTCATCCCAAATGAAGCCGCACTTTCGCAAAGCTTGCAGAAATTATCCAAACTGCGCGTCGGATGATCGTCCATAACCACACTCACGAGATTCCCGGCACCGAATGTCTCGCCGAGTTCAAAAAAGGGTTGGTATTCGGTCATATTAATATCGGGCGTGATCGGGAAGAATTCAATGTTGTGCAACGCCATACCGGTTCGTTCGATTTCTACGGCCATGTCTGCGGCAAGACTTGTGCCGGGGGTGATGGCCGGGATTTCCAGCAGGCTGAAACCAGACAAAATGGCTGAGAAAGCCTGATAACCCAATTCAGATGCTATCTCCACAAGCTCCGGCTGTTGGACATCGTAGACAGTTAGCCAATCCAGCGAAATCTTTCTCATAGTAGTCTCCAGTGACGGTATGGTGTCAGAGTCAGGTGCCAGAGTAAATCTTCACTGTATGAACAGAAGTAGGTAAGACCGCTCATGGCCGATCAGCGCGGTACGGTAAAGCACATGGACTTCCCACGCTCTACCAGCACCTCTGCGCTATTATCTGAGCATAGGAGGAAGTCATATGAGTAATCAACCTAACGGATGGGATCAGCCATGCAACGATCGACCTGGTTTCTATCTCCAGCAAAAATCAGCTGAATATTGATCATTAACAAGACAATCTTCTGTCCGCAATTTTAGTGGATTTATCTCAATGGTACTTTTGTGGGTGATCTCACCCTCAATACTTTGCAACGATGGGTAGTGAATCTATGGAGGCTTGCTAATTGGTGATAGATACGCAGCATCACCTTATCATTGCTCATGAAGCCTCTAATGCCGGCAGCGATATGTAGTGGCCCGCGTGCCTACTCAATCCCGATGCCTCTTACCGCTTTGAAGCGGGCAGACACATTGAGCATTTCTGGAGCAGAAAAAGGCCTGCACCGTACCCTTTTGCAGACATCTGAGCATATCCCCTGGCACACCTGTTGTGGATTATTCCTCGGATACTTCTTGATCGGGTGGAACGAGTCCCCTCCTTCTGGCTCGTTTCTCCCAGTTTTTCCGGGCTAGGACTTGCATATCTTCGATGTTATCTGATTCGTCCACTATCTCTAGCCCCAAAAGTGTCTCGATGATATCTTCCATGGTGACAATACCATCCATTCCACCGAATTCATCTACTACAAGCGCCATATGTTCTTTCTTCTGGATAAATATATCCAGCAAGTTGGGAATAGCCAGTAAGTTGTGGACGACAATCACATCACGTCGAATGTCGAAAAGTTGCTTGTCGTTGTTTTCCTCAATGAGGTTTAGTAACAACTCATCTTTCAGAACATATCCGGTAATGTTCTCTGAATCATCACTAAAGACAGGGATCCTGGAGAAGGGTAGATCTTTATACTTCTCATGAAACTCGTTTATGCTCATGCACTCGTTAGCAGAGATAACCACAACGCGGGGGGTCATGATGTCTTTCACTAGCACATGCCCGAAGCGCAAGAGGTTGTGAATGATTTTTTGCTCTTTCTCCTCCAGCACTCCGCTTTCCTTTCCCAGCTCCGCCATTACCGCAAAGTCACTTCGACTCAGCACCGGTCTGTCTTTATCTTTTTTGAGGTAACGTGTGACGAGCTGGCTCAACCAGACAAACGGAGCGAGAACAAACAACATCACACCCAGCGTGCGTACTGTAAAAGGTATCAGAACTTCCCAGTTATTAGCTCCGAGAGTCTTGGGAATGACTTCAGAAAAAATAAGGATAGCCAATGTCATGCAGCCTGCTACCAAGGCTTCCCAACTGATCAGGGGAAATCCCAACACCTCAATTGCCGTACCACCAAAAATAACCGCCGCTTGGGCTCCTACGCCTATGGCTCCTACGGTGTGGGCAATTGTATTAAGAGTAAGTATTGCTGCGAGTGGTCGATCTATATCGGTTTTGTAACGCGCCAGGTCACGGGAGATAGCTGAGTTCTTTCGCTCCTGGATGCCAACGTAAGCCGGCGTGGTGCTTAGCAGTACTGCTTCCAGTATGGAACACAGAAAAGAGAAGAAGATACTGAATAGAAAGAAAGCGACTAACAGTCCCATTTGAGTGTTTTACATTTACCGTGGATAACGGCAATTCTTACATGAATGATTTGCGGCTTACAATCGAATCTCGCGAGACCCATGATATCTAAGCTTCTTTTTCTCTACTTCTGGCCGAAAAATCACATTCTGAGATACGGCTGCCCTTCGATATTCTCAGCCGCTACCAGGCCGTAAGCTGACACTCATGTAGGCCAGCAGAGATACAAACAAAACAGCTTAGGGTATCTCGGGCATCGGGTTTCTCAATATCTTGCTAAGGTAACGTGTAATAAAATTACGAGAATGCTGTAATTACAACTGACCTTTGAGCCTGGTCGAAGTTCGACACCTAGGGAAGAGACAAATCGGTTGACCTGGCTGATGCATCACCGTTTTTGAAGAAGGTGATGAAGCTGAAGCTTCGGCCATTATCAGGGAGGGGCAGCGGTCGGAACTCATCAAGCAGGATCATGTGGCGCTGGGAGTGATGCTGGCCCTAGCGGGCCTGGGATTCCCGCTTTTCATGCACCTGAACATGATGCGGGGAGAGCTGGGAGCAGAACTTATTCCCTTTGTAATTTTTGGTATTCTCGTGCTTGCTGTTGGCGTTTTTATCGCGCTGCGTCGGGTCTCCTGGTGGTATGACCCCCCATCTGGCATGATTCAGAAACTGGAGGGGTATCCCCGCCTGTCACAGACCGCGGCATACGCCGTCGAAAACTATCTACGTGTTTCCGTCAGGAAAGAGTGGCACAGTCGACAAGTTCCCACTACTGATTCAGATCAGACCAGGGACAATCGTCCCTATTACAATGTCTGGCTAATACCGAAGCGCCCAGACAGATTGCCTAACCTGTTGATAGCCAGAGACAGGAGCCGTGGTTTTGCTCGCAAGTATGAGAGAATCATTGTGGAAGCGACCGGGTTGCTCCGTGACCTTGACGATGAGGATTTGGTACCAGATTTACCCGAGGGGCTAGAAACATCTTTTCGTTGGATAAGCAGGGTGGCTGGAGGCCTTATTTTTCTCGCAGTTGCTATCTCCTTTGCTAAGCCTGGCCTTCTACCTGATCTTTTGGACAAGTTACGGCCAACTGCCCCCGCTATCCCGGTGGCATCGGAGCCTGCCCAGCCTCCGCCTGATCCTTTGATAGAACGTTTCGTTGATTATCAGTTGGTTCCTGTTCAGGGTGAAGATCTCGTCTACATATCTGGTCGGAATATTTCTGCAAAAAACGTAGGTGACGATCTCATCATCAGCATAGGTGAGGTCAAACTGGAATCACCTGATTCCTCCGCCACCGTCACCTGCCATGGCCTCGCACTCCATGCCTCGAAACTATCCAGCAAGGGTACAAATCCTATCGGCAGTACCGGCGATCAGGACACGGTCCGTAAAATTTCTGATGCTCCCATAGTGCTCAAGGTCCAGCAGTTTGTCCTGCAAGACAAGGGCGAACAGTGTGCCGATGGTGGCTGTGAGATCAAGCTTATACTTTTTTGCCACGAACGAAACTGGTCAAGCGAAGCGGGTTTTTCCCCACAGCGCAAAGATCAATATCGGCGACAGGGGTTTGAGTAAGTAGAAATTCACTATCAAATGCTTTTCACATAGCTTGTTGCTCTCGGCTCTCACCTCCCAGTGCTGAAAATAGTGCCGGCAGGAACCGAGAAAATTCAAGGGTCATATTGACAAAAGCTGCATCCAGTGTGGCGATGGGATCATCATATTCATCCGTCTTGTTGTCACTGTTTTGAAGCTTTATCTGCTTCAATGAAAGCTCCTTATCTACCACGACATTCAGGTCTCCATGCCAGTTGATGCCGATTTTTGTACAGATCTTACCGGCATCTATATGGTTGCGGATTTCATTGGTATCCAGGTCCTGGCGACGGCACGTAATAGTAGCGCCTTCTTCCGGGTCCAGAAGATCACATGAATTCCCCAATGAGAAATGCTCGGGCAGTTTGCGGCTTTTGAGCCAGTGAGTGAATATTTCGGTAGGCTTTGAGCTCACCTGTGGAGGTACCACTGGAAAAGAACCCAGGGAGTTCCGGACGCAGTTTATGAAGAGCTCTGCTTCTGAAACAGAGGTTGTGCCGATGACCAGCAGTTTGTCGGAAGGTGTCAGATACCCCAATATTTGCTTTGAACGCGGCAGGGCTCGCGGTAGTAGTTCGGCCATGGCATCATCTTTCAGCCTTAGTTTTTCCTTGTTAAAAATCTTGCGGCCTTCCAACTGCTCCAACCGTTCAATTTTTTCAGCCAGCAAATCAACCAGGGCACTTGAAGGAACGATTTTGTCTTCCCGCTTGGCACACAACAGGATACTACCACTGACTTCATGGGTCAGTGGACCTTCAATGTCTCCCAGCGGTGAGATCCAGCCAAAACTTGACGGGCGAATTCCTGAACAGGGTCGGAACGCCTGGCTTTTCAGTTGTGGTTCGAGTGCATCAGCGGTGATAGTGGGTGTGCCGGTAATTCTATAGATATAGGCGTTCTTAAGCAGCATGGTGTGGTCACATAAAAAAGAAACGCGATTATACGTTATGTCATGGCAATTCAGGTGTCGGGATCTGAGTAAATTGTGTGCTTCATATCCTGGGAGAACTCGCCCGGCACAATTTTTCATCAAGCCAGGTGGCAGGTGTGGTCCTGTCAATATTCAACTGGTGCTGGTTTTTCGAATCATGACATACTAGAGTCTCACAAGTTCTTTCCCTCAACTGGGTTATTGGTTAGTTTTCACAATTATGCTGCTTCGGATATTTAATAGGTCCAGCCTTTGGTTGGGCAGAGCGATTGTCGTGATTCTTCTGGTCGGCCTCATGGCGCTAGCTGTACGCTTTTTCCAGATTATGGTCACAGCGCCACCTGTTGATGAAGGTCACCAGTCTGCGAAACTGGAATACCTGGCTGCTCTGCCACAGGTGAATCGGGATGTTCCGAATATAGTCGTCGTCTTTTTCGATGACCTGGGTTGGGGGGATCTCTCAAGCTACGGTAACCGGTTAATTGAGACGCCTGAGATAGACCAGGTTGCAAGGGAGGGATTGTTGATGACGAACTTCTATTCGGCATCCCCCGTCTGCACTCCTTCCAGGGCCGCGTTGTTGACCGGCCGATTCCCACCGCGAACCAGGACCAATCGGCATGTGTATTTCCCGGATGGGTCAACCGTGGGTATTCTCAGGCGAATGCTGGGGTGGGCCAACGCCTTGCCGAGGGAAGAGATTACACTTGCTGAGGTCATGAAGCATGCCGGGTACCGCACCGGCATGGTTGGCAAATGGCACCTCGGAGATCATGATGGTTATCGCCCCAACGATTTTGGCTTTGAATACTTTTTTGGCCTTCTCTTCAGCAACGACATGTACCCACTGAATCTCTACCAGAACGAAGAGATTGTGATCGAAGACAAGCGTGTTGGCGGTTTGTTTGCCAGTGAGCGTGATGAACTGCAACCCATTCCAGGGGAAGGCGTAGACCAACGCCAGCTGACTGCAAGGTATACCGAGGAGGCTATAGCCTTTATCGAATCATCGAAAGACGAACCGTTTTTTCTATACTTTGCTCACTCTTTCCCGCATGTCCCTCTCTATGCTTCTGATGATTTTGCCAATACTTCAAGGGGTGGTACCTACGGCGATGTAATAGAAGATCTTGATCGAAGTACCGGCTCGCTCGTGAGCGCATTGGACCGCCTTGGGTTATCGGAAAACACGATAGTCATAATCACAAGCGACAATGGTGCGGACTACAATGGCAGCCCTGGGAACCTAAGGGGCCGAAAAGGGCAAACCCTTGAAGGCGGGCAGCGGGTGCCGATGATTGTTCGGTGGCCCGGCAGGGTGGCGCCTGGCAGTGTGAGCAACGCCATGGCCATGAATACAGACCTTTTCCCAACACTTCTGCAGTTTTCCAGCCTGCCCATGCCCAGTGACCGGGTGATAGATGGCCGTGATCTGTCAGGCCTTTTGCAAGGGGATGACGTTTCTCCACATGAATTTCTATACTACTTTCCAGTTGTTGAGACGCTCCCGGACGCGATTCGGAATCTTGAATTCAAGCTTACGGAGGGGACCGGGGATCTTGGACGAAATCGCATGCACCTCTCCCGGCTTGAAGGTGATACGGAAGCACATGATGTACAGAATCTGTTTGCAGAGGATGCCGCTTCACTAACGCAGTTGCTCCATGCCAAGCAGGATGAGATCAGAGCCAACCCACGCGGTTGGATATCTCGTTAAGGGAGCGTTCCTGGTGAAGTAGTGGTCATCCTTGTCACCGGTCGCTTTTGCGGCTATCGTAATTTTCCCACTGGCTTTAAGTAATCGCACAAATGAATTGTGGCAAGAATGAATAGTACCCCTAATGAATAATGCTAAGCTTTTTTTGATGGCATGCCTGGGACTGTTGGGCGTACTTGTTTTGGCGGTTTTGATAGGTCCACCAAGCCTGGAGAAACAAAGCGTCAGCGTTGTCAGTATCGATCAAGAAGCGCTGGAGCGTCTGCAGTCTCCATCGCTGGGTCCTCGCGAGGCCAAGGTTGTGATTACCGAGTTCCTTGATCCGGCCTGCGGAACCTGCCGGGTTTTCTATCCGCTCGTTAAGGGCTTGATGGACGAGTACCCGAACCAAATTCGATTGGTAGTGCGCTTCCTAGCGCTGCATGAAGGATCCGATCAGGTCGTTGCTCTGCTGCTGGCTGCCCGGCGACAAGATAAGCTGTGGCCGACTTTGGAAGCCGCGCTAAAAACTCAACGGCAATGGGCCATCCATCACGTCGCTGACGTCAACAAGCTTTTGCCACTTCTTGGTGGCCTGGGCCTGGATCTTCAGAGGCTGCAATTGGACATGAACTCCAGTGCGGTATCGGACCTGATCAACCAGGACCGCTCAGATGCCCGCACGCTTAAGGTACACAAAACGCCGGGGTTTTTTGTGAACGGCAAACCGCTCGTCCAGTTTGGTTACGAGGAGCTAAAATACTTGGTACAAACCGAGCTTGAGTCCGCACCACAGTAACCAGTGAAGACCTGCGCAGGATTGGTGACTCGATGAGAGTTGAATCCGCCTGGCTTTCAAGCAGTTAGCCCCTGATGCTACCGCCTGTCAGTAGAGCCTCTAGCCTGAATAGTTACTGAAGGTGGCCTTCAAAACGACTATTAAGATCTGGCTCCTGGCCCAGCCTGATACACTTCTACTCAGATTTCCCGGGTTCACCGGGGTGAGATATACCAATATCCAGACAGGAGCGGGTAAATGATCTGGCAAGCGCGTTTTCAGGCGATTCGATCAAACAAAATGTTCGAAATATTCATAATTGTAATCATCATCACTTCTGCATTATTGGTAGGAGTAAAAACTTACCAGGTTCCTGAGTGGGTCTCCAATGGGATAACCCTGCTGGACTGGGCAATCACCGCAATATTTGTAATAGAAATTACCATCAGATTCCTTGCTGAACACCCGCGGAAAGATTTTTTTAAGGATCCCTGGAACATATTTGACACACTTATAGTGATGGTCAGTCTAATTCCCATAGAAAATTCAGATATGGCGCTGGTTGCGAGGCTGGTTCGTGTATTCAGGGTGCTAAGAATGATCAGCATCGTTCCTGAGCTTCGAATGCTGCTGAATTCACTCCTCGTTGCACTTCCTCGATTGGGATATGTGATGGCGCTGATGTTCATCATTTTTTATATATATGCGGCCATCGGTAGCTTGCTGTTCGAAAAAATTAACTCGGAGTTATGGGGCGATATAGCGATATCTATGCTGACTCTTTTCAGGGTGATGACCTTTGAAGACTGGACGGATGTTATGTACGAAGTGATGGAAGTCTATGGGTGGAGCTGGACATATTTTGTATCCTTTATCTTTTTGACAGCCTTCGCTTTTCTCAACATGGTGATTGGCATAGTGGTGAATGTACTGGAGGAGGAGCATGAGAAGATGAAGGATGATAATCCGGAACAGATCTCCATGAAACAACTTCACCTGGAGATACAGGAGCTAAAGGGTATTCTGGAGGCTCAGGGGAAGGTTTGATTTAAAGAGATCTGATACAAAAAGATCCGACGTGATAGGGAGGGGAACAGTATCTGAAAAGTACATATACGCCGGTCAATTGACCGAAGCTCACCAGAATCAGTTTGCTATCCTGCCGGTGGAAAAGTTGATTTCAGGGGACCTGGTCACGCCCTTTAGGCGCCGGTCCTGCAAATAAACATATGAACTTTCCGTGAGAGGAACGACCACCCTGTCTTCAGACAGGATTTCCTGTAAACGTCCAAAAATACTCATTCTTTCAACGATATCCTGAGAGTGATGCGTGCGCTGTTCGAGTCGATTATATTCTGGATTGTTGTAGCCGGCGGCGTTCCACGCGCTGGAATCGGTAAACAAACTGACCCAGCCAATCGGATCAGTTAGTGCTCCCCAGCAGAATCCAGCCAGGCTCAGGTCAAAGTCTCCTTCTGTCAGCTTCACCAGGTATTGCTTGAAGGTTTGAGTGTCGATACGAACCTCAATGCCCAGGTTGTTGGTTAGTTGCGCCTGGAGAAACTCTGCCTGAAGCAAGTAAACTTCGGAAACAAGAAGCGAGAGGGGCTGCATTTCCCCACCCAGCTCACGTTTTGCTGCTTGCAGCGATTCCTTGGCCTGCAGGATGTCGTAGCTGAGTTCCTCGGCCGGGTATTCATTCTGAAACGGAGCGGCTGCACCACGCGTACTGCTGGGAAAAATGCTATCAACTTTAACTGCCCCTGGAAGCCCGACAATTTTGTCCGCATAGGTATCTCTATCGATGGCATGGCTGATCGCTCGACGGAAATGGATGTTGCTGGTTGGTCGGGTCTGGTCAAAATTTGTCGCCACCCAGGAAGTACAATTCATCGGCGCCTTGTGAATACGCAAACCATCCTCCATCGCGTCGTTGAGAAGCGTGGCATTGATTCTGAAACTGGCGAGTTCGCCACTCTTAAACAGGTTATATTTGGCCCTGAAATCCGGTGTCATATAGGCGAAGTTGAGCGCTTCAAGTTGGACGCGGTCACTATTCCAATAGTGGGGGTTCCTGATCAGCTTAAGCGAAGCACCATGTACCCAGCTTTCCACCATGAACGGGCCATTTGACAAAAGGTTCATGGCATCCGCTGCGTAGCGGCCTTTCTGTGCTTCAACGAAGTCTTGGCGTAATGGCAAATACGGCGAACCGGTAAACAGATAGAGCATGTACGGAGCATCTATGCTCAGTCGTATTTTTAATGTATATGGGTCAATGACTTCGATGCCAAGAGCATCTCCTGGTTTGCGACCGTTTAGTATATCGGTACCATTTTCAAAGAGATGGACAAATGCGGCGGTACCACCGGCGCCGGTTTTTGGGTCAACGAGTCGACGCAGTGCATAGGAAAAGTCTTCCGCGGTAACGGGTTTGCCGTCACTCCATTTCGCATCCTCTCGCAACCAGAATGTAATTTCACGATCGTTGAATTCCCATTTGCGAGCAACGCCAGGAATTATTTCACCGCGCCTGTTCAGATTGACGAGGCCTTCCTGAATGTGGGTAATAATTAGATAGCTGTCCACATCCTCCTGCAGTGTACTGTCAAGGGATGGGGGTTCGCTCCTGAGGCTGAGGGTTATGCTGTTGTGCTCGACATCAATGCCAGCACACTGGGCAGTCATGCCATGGCAAAGAATTATCAGTACTAATAGCACTGGAAGCTTTCCGGCAATGCCGTTATCCAGTTCGGTCATGTTAGGCCTCAAATAAATTCTCCATGCACTCTACCATCTTGAGATCCGACATCCCGTCTATCGCAACCAATTGAGTCGGTAACGACATTCACCTCAGGTGCGGTCCCAATATTTGGGCACAAGATTAAGGTATATACCCTTTGAGAGGAACCTATTCCTACTCGAAGAGGAAGCAGCATTCTCCTGAATTGAATGCATGCAGCGCTCGCAACAATAGGAAATTTTCGGCTTAAAACGGATATTCCCTGGTCACAATGGCGGGCTGATGTCACGAATGATCCGT
>MDTC01211062.1_pt1 | contig 44013 bp, 21 predicted proteins | sample 811181 | NCBI WGS metagenome assembly MDTC01 (sample SAMN05326644, study PRJNA326480) | marine metagenome | isolation source: seawater | place: Pacific Ocean: North | collected 2011 | reverse complement strand
GTAAAATACTTTGATACATTCGCACTCGTCCCACGTACCAATTTCGTAACGTGGTTCATTTTCCATAATAGTTTTATAAAAATCTATTAGCTCACGTGCATCACCGTTGATGTCACCGTCTTCTGTGCCAATCATTACCATTTCAGGATTGACCATATCCCATGCTACACTGCCCATTGCAATTAAGTATGGATTATAAACAAATCTTGGATTAGTAATTCTTGTTATAAATTCACTACGCACTGTGCCTGGTAAGACAGTACTAATAAGCACAAGCAATTGATCTTTGTGCATATGTCTATTCGCTTCATCGATTACATCATTAACAATGCTATAATCAAAATCTTTTGGTTCGAGATGTGCTGTTGGTGCTTTGCCATCATAATCTTGATCATGCGGTGTGGGCACTGCAACAAAAACTATGTCTCGATCTGCTACTGCACCTTTTATTGAAGGGTACATAGTAACCAGGTTACTGCTTTGTTTTACTACATCGTAGCCTGATACATCATGCCCTTTACTTGCAATAGCTTCGGCACACGGCATACCTAATTTTCCGCAGCCTATAAAACCTATTTTCATTCAGAACTCCATTATATACGTATATAATTACTTATCCTTAAAAACAGTCATTTTACGAAGGTCTGGATAATCTTTACTACCTTTTTGTACAGGTACTCTTTCTTTTGCTTCTGGTAATTTCTTTAAACCATTTATAGCAAGTTCAGGAGTCATGTAGTAGTGAAATCCGTGATGCGTTGTATCTTGCTCAGTCCAAGACTGAGCCCAGTCATATGTATCAGGATGCCTTCCATCTAATGTCATTGCTTTTAAGTCATTGTATGTTGCTTGGTCTTCACAAAGAATTGCTCCTCCGCGACCTAAGCTCAAGTGTTTAAAAAATTGAAAACTCAAACACATCAGGGATCCGGGCACATAACTGTTTTCTCTAAAACATACTGCGGCATCAATTATTCTGCTATTGCCAATGTAGCATAATTCATCCCATGTTTTTTCTTCCCATTCCCAATCTAATCCTAATTTCATAAACGTCATAGGTATACTAATATACGTTTGTGTAGGACAAATTAATTTTTCTGTAGGCTTATCTAATCTCAAACTAAGTTCTACACCGTGTGTGCAACAATCAGTTGCAACAGCAAAAGGTGCACCAAAAAATTTAGCAATTTCTTTTTCGAACTCGACTACCGGTTGAAAGCTCATATTATATTCCTTTTAAAAAGCGAGCAGGGGTGCCTACATAAACACCCTCTTTTGTTATACTTTTAGTAGCATTACTAAAAGCGCCAATAGTTACGTTGTCGCATATTTCTATATTGTTAATTGCACCTGCTTTAAAATTAAACATGCAATTTTTACCTATTGTTGTTTTGCCTGCGACCATCGAACCACTATGAAACATACAATTGTTACCAACTGTAGTGTTATGGCTAATCAAACAATAAGTTTCAACAAAGCAATGATTACCAAGGACTGCTCCTTGCATTACTGTGCTAAAGTTTGCAACACATGACCCTTTGCCAATAGTTGCGCCTTCATGTATAACTGCTGAGTCATGCACATAAGTTACACAATCACTATCATACTCGTCTAACAAATCAATAGTTTGTTCTCTTTCTTTTAAGTTTAATGCAAATCCTACAAAATATTGAAAGTCATCTTTGTTGATAAGCAATTTAAATTCTTCTGGAGACATAATGCTACAGTCTTCGTTTACAAAATTTTTACCGTAGAACATGCTATCCTGTGTAAGGATACTTTGATCATAACCTATAATTTTTAGTGGCTTTTCATTTTTAATCAACATCTCTTATACGTCTCCAATTTTTATTTTTGTTTATAGCAACATTTTTTAATTTGCCTTTTTCATCATAATTACCAATTAGTTTTTCCTGTAAATCTAATATGTGGTAATAGTTATGCACACAATTAGGTACTGCTTCAGCATAAAAATTTTCCATTTCAGTTTTTGATAATTTTGCAATTTTATCTATTTCTGTAAAAATCATATCTAAGCGTTTAGTATGATTTGTTTCATTATCGTAACTCTCATCTATAATATCACTAAATGTTGCAAATCCCCAACGTTTCATATATGCTAAATTTCCTGGTGGACCTACCATTATAAAAGGTCTGCAATTAAGCATAGCATTCATTATCTTTTCTGTCAACAGTGGTGTCATTTCTGCAAAACGTGTCTCATTTACAATAGCAACTAAACATTCTTTGTAATATTTTGCAGGATTAGTGTCCATGTTTATATCAATATAATCATTTATATTGTGCTTGTGTGTAACGTTTTGTTCCATTGCTATAGGAGCTATTTCTCCTAATTTTGTTGCACCCTTTACTAAAATATCTTTTCTCGGTAAATCATCAAACGCATTGTCTATCAATATACCTTCATCACTATTGTATATCCAACTTAAATTATAGTCCTCTTTGGCTAATGTACTTGCTAAGTAACTTGCTACGCAATGCCGATGACTTGCATATCTCCAATTGCCTGCCCAAAACTTTTTTGTAATTAAGTTTGAATCAATGTCCATATCCTTTTCATCTATATTCAAAGTAACAGGATATACCCAACCTACAGGTAAACAATCTAATTGTAAGTCAGGATAGCTTTCTTGAAAATATTTTTTAATTTTACTATTAGGTGTATAAACATACACATCAGTTAGCTTGTTGCGTTTTACATATTGTGCAATACTATCGAGTTCATATGATCGAATATACTTTGCTTCTTCTTCAGTGTAGTGTACATATGTAGTTTTTTCATCTTTACCAAAGCGCAAATCATATGTGCTAATAGGTTCCCATAAGTAAAATCTTAATCCTTTTTTGTTGCACATTTTTTGATGTGCAAGGTTCATATTGCACATCGGCATTTCTAAATATTTTATAGGGCCAACACCGCAATAGATTGCATATGGTGTTGTAACTTTTTTAAAGAATGTTTTTAAAAGTTCAGCATACATACTGTCCCATGCTTTTTGCTCTGGAGTACGTACTCTTGATCTAAAAAATGTTTGACCTAACCCTATGTTAGAGTACAACCCATAATTTTCTGGATTAACTAATGCCATACTTCTTACTCCAGTCCGTAAAAAGTTTTGCGTACTGTGGGAACGTCTTGCAGAAATTTCGATTACGTCTACGGTCATAATCCTGGAAGAACCTTACAAAATTTTCTTCAGCTTCTGCTTGCTGTGCTTCATCAAAACTTTGTTTCATATGTAATAATGCTCGTTCAAATCTATCAATTTGGTGAGGTTTAAATCCTACCCAACGTGATTCTATTTGCTTGTCAGTGTTTTGTTTCATATACTCTAACACTTCATCTGCTATTGGCCACATGTCTTTAGGTACTAATTTTATACTTTGCCATATAGGAAAATACAATGGTGGTGTATCTACAAATACTCTATGGTATCCGTATACACGTTCTTTATCACTGCTCTTAACATTATGTACTTTTTGTAAGTCTATTATACCTTGCATAAGTTGTTTCAATGTTGGTACACTTAGCATGTTAAACGTGCAAATAAATGTAACTAATCCGCTGTCTGTTCTACGCAAATAGTTGTGTACATTATTCCAAAGCCTATTGAACTCTAAGCCGTCACGCATGTATTCTGCTTGTTCACCAAAACCGTCTACACTTACAAACAAACGAAAGCGTTTTACCATATTGTTGTTAGTGATGTAACTTACTTTATCAATAAACTTATTCCATAACTTCTCAGGCACACTTGCATTTGTTGTTACAGCAACTTCAAGATCAGGACGTGGATTTTCAATTATGTAGTCAAGTACTTTGAAAGTATTTTTGTCCATTAACGGCTCGCCGCCAGTCATTCTAAAACTTTCTAACTTAGGATATAAGTCAGGCCACCATTTCCAAAATGCTTCAACATACGGATTTTCTTCTCTTACAGGAATAGGATATTGTCCTATACTTTTGAAGTAATTAATATCATTATGCGGAATAATAGTATTGTAGGGACCGTCTTTCTCAATATCTTCTGCCCATTTACTACTTAAATGTGGTGAACAATAACTACATGCTAAGTTACACGCATGGTTAAAATTAACTTCTAAGTAACGTGGTTCTATATCGCCTTGAGAACCTGTAGCTATAACATCGTCCCAACCCTTTTGTGCCCAGGGTTCGCTACTTCTATAAAATCTATCACTTAAACTACCTTGTTCCTCCATCTTCCAACATGTTGCACAGCCTTTAGGTTTTTCACCTTTCAGCATCATTGCACGTTGTTCTTTCTTTTGTGGAGTGTTGTGTAGTCCTTTAGGATTGTCAGTAATATCCTTTACGTCTATTTTATGTAACGGAGGTAAAAAACAACTGTTAGTTTGACCAGTAGTAAGATGAATACTGCTCCAAAGCCACTTAGCCATACACATAGATGGACTTATTTCGTCCAGCAAAGGTATAACTTGTTTTGCCGCTTCTTTTGGATCAGTTTCTGTAATCTTATCTGCCATAAAATGCATCCTGCAAATCAATTACAAGTTTTGGTGTTGATTCTTTTGTTCTTGCATATAGATTTGCCATGTTTTGTATATAACGGTACTTGAATCCTTTGTTTATTTCATGTAACGTTTCTAATGGTGTTTCTGCTACTCTACGCATTTGTTCGAATACCATCTTAAATCTTTTTTCTGGATCAGGCTCATTATCATAACTATGGTCAATCCAGTCGTCAAATACATCATAGTCCATATCTCTTAGTGCTTGCACTGCACCGGGTTGGCATATTAGCACAAACGGTTGCATGTAAAGTATTGGCTTAAATATCTTTTCGCTAAAAAATATGCCGGGGTCATCGAAGAAGGTTTCAGATACAAAATGACAATAACTATTATAGTACTTGTCTGCTTGCTCACCGTGTTCGCTAACTGGATTTTCAATGTCAGCGTTCACATCTCCTTCAAATTTTACAGGTAACAAATTGTCTAACGGATATTTGTCAAACAAATGTGCTGTATCTTTGTATAGTAAGCGAGCTTTTACCGAACTGTCATGCACCATAGTAGGGCCACCGCTGTCAGGCCATTGTGTAAGTATACCTCCGGATGTCTTATCATATAATTCTAAGAACATAGCCAGTCTATGGGCATGTGGGCGTCGATTCAAACAAATGTATTTGTACTCTTTTTCCCGTTCTATATTGTCCACTCCCCTTTGTAGCCATTCTTGACTGTAGCAATAAATCGCCATAGTCTCCCACCCGTTATGATAAATTGTACTAAACCGGTCGTGTTTGGCCAAATTCGCAGACAATATTACAAAGTGTGCATCTTTAAGTATATCATACTTTGCTTGCACACCGTCAATAAAAGGATCATAGTATTTGTCGTACCTGAAACCTTCTAAGATGTTTGCACAGAGGATTTTACATGTTCCTCTTTTAATATCTCCTAAAACTTTTTTAGGAATCTCTACATCACCTGGACTAAAGAAAAACTTATGTTCCATAAGGTGAATTAAATAATAGTAAAACGGTTGTTTAGAATATTTTGCATCTTCAAATACATCATCAAATGAAGCATATTCCATAAACAAATTAGGGTAAGCACCTTTGTATATTTTGGTTTTGAAACCGTTAGACCATTCGTACTTGCCTCTTGCTGGGTCTCTATAAAGTGCAATACGTCCCATTCTTATTCCTTATCTATAATATTACTAAACACACGTTCTGGATTCTTGTAAACCGTTTTGAAGAATTTACTTTGTCCAACGTTTAACGCACAAGGGTCAAAAGGCACGTTAAGTTCTGTTATTAGTTTTTCTCCATACTCAACTGTAAGTTCAGGTATGTCATCAATAATTTTTTCTTCTTCAGCCCATAATTCGTTTAGATATTTGAAATCTCTTACTTGTACGAAATCCCAATCAGTACACATAGTTTTATATAAACCTTGTCTTGCACCATATATAGCATAGTTGCCGTTTTCTACATCCATGCCTACCATACACCATACCCAAAGTCTATGTAAATTTTTCCAGTGGTTCTTCCAAAATTCTTCTTTTGTGCATCTTACACCTCGATCAAGTGCCATTTTTACACCTTCACGAAAACCTGCTCTCCATGCCTGTTGCGGAGTAGCGTTATTGTACACATGTGAAAAACAACTGTTCTGCTGTATGTACTGTATGTCCCAACAAAAATCGACCTGTGCATGTAAGTTGTCTGGATCTGCATGTTCGTGTGTTTTCATTTTTAACACATGTTCTACTGGCCAACACTTTAGGCCTCCGTTACCATACATAAGTCCATTGACTATGTTATAGCCTGCCCAACTAATTACACAATGTCTTAAATCATAATGTTCGTCAAAGTCTATTTCTTGATTTAAAAATTCTGGCAATACAATGTTATCACCGTCAACAGTTATAAATCTCTCTGTTTCTGAAAGCTCTGCACATGCTTTGTGCGCGGCATCACTGCCTTCTACACCATGCACCCGTTTTGCCCACGGTATCTTTGAGCATAAATCTGCGTAATTTTTTTCTGCGTTTGGTTCATCATAGCTTAGGTATATGATATCATAGTCAAGGACTCTAAACTTATTCATGTAGTTCTCCGTCAACTCGTTCGTATTTGTAGTGTTTAAAAAATTTAGATGTAAACAAACTTACATCTTGGCTATTTCTTTCCCAATCAGTTGTAAAGGGTACAGTATGAGTAGGTGCGGCAATTAAGTTTTGCATACTTACTTTCATACTTTTTAGCAACACATGAGGATCATCTTTTTCAGTAATACTAAAATGCATTGTGTCATTTAGATTACTATTAGTTGAGTGTAAGAATCTTCTTGTGTATGGATTTAATTCAAACTCCCAGTTTCTTGTTGCTAAATTTTGTGTTATAAGTAGATCAACTTCTTTGCCAACTTCTGTCAAATGTATATTTTTTCCTATTAGAACTAATTGTCCATTATGACAATCTTCTAAATCTGCAAATTTATGTTCAGTTTCAAATGATTCAAACTCTCCTGTAAGTGTATCAAATAAAATTTTGTTGTCTGTACAAATTTTAGTTGGTCCATAAAAGTAACTATCATTCGGCACATCAAGAGCTTTCTTAGTTAGTGTAAACAAAAAGTTATTAGCAATAAATTTGTCACCAACATTTACTGGCTGTAACTCAAGGTCTGTATTTGTATCGTCGTGTAATATAATTTCATCAACTACAAGCTCAACTGCGTTTTTCTTCCAGCCTTTGTTTGCTTCTACATCTTTATTATATTTGTAAACTGCATCTTTGTACCATACATGTTGTCCTGTAACATATGCAACATCTTTATACCAAATATCAATAAAAGGAATACCTTTGTATATTTGTTCTTGTGTGTTAGACATGACTGGCTTATTGTCTATATTAAACCAATTCATGCCCAACAGTACATCGTCTACAATCAAAGTCTTTTTAATCTTTTCAACTGATTTACCAACTGTGTTTTCTTCTAATCTATATACAGCATCTTCGCACCATATAAACCAATTCTTTTCATAATAAACATCTTTATGAAAAAGGTAAACTTCAATACCTTCATACACAGGCGTATATGTTATGTGTTTACTAAAAGTTTTTTGTAACGGTATTTCGTGACACAGTTCAGTTGCACCTTCAAGTGCGTCTTCAAAAGTTTTTTCTACTAAGCGCAAGCACTTTTCAACAATATCATACTTAACAAAGTAATCACTTATTTTACGCTTGCCCAAAAGCATTGGTTCAGCTTCTTCAATATTCACCATTAACTTTTCTAAGTCTGGTTCTTTTATATCTTTGTTTGTAATTTTTACAATTGAACCATCAGCTTTGTTGTAGTAAATAAAACTTTTTTGTGCTAAATCTCTATTTGATTTTATACTATCAATAATACTTTGTAAATTAGACATATGCTTTTACCTTAAACTTATTATACACTGATGTAGTTTCAATAAACTTGTTGTCAGTGTAGTGCAAAATACCTGTTTGTACAAAATTGCCAACTTTTATTTCAGCATCTTTATTAACATACACTCCGACATTATTCAACCAACTTTTAGTAACCTTGTTCCAATTTTGACAGTTAGGTTTCATATGTGTAAATGAAGGATATCTGGCAACATTATTTGTTACTTGGTCTTCTATGTCTAACAATTTAATAGCAATAGCGGCACTTACATCAATACTTGGACGTTTTTGCATACTGTTAGGCGTATATGTTTCATAAAACTTTTGCCAGTTATTTAAAATATATTCTAACCATTTGTAAAAAGAAAGGCTAAAGTCGCACTTTTTAAAATAATGAAATCCAGCATATACATTCGGCAAATCATTTTCAACAAACGTTTTTCTATAATAATCAGTATTGGCTACTTCACCTCTATACGTATAAACATTGTTAACAAAGTATAAATTATAGTTACTCAAAAACTTCCACCAAGAAGAAATGTCTTGTAATACTACCATATCAGTATCCATTACAATAGTTTCATCGTAAGGCGAAGCATGATATATTTGCCATCTATTCTCTATTTTCCAATCGCTTTCTTTCGCTTGATCTTCAAAAGGAATAGGAATAATTTGATCAAATAAGTTAGCATCATCTTCTACTTCATGATTAGTAATCAAACTAATTTTTTCTTTAGGATTTGAAACCTTTAAACTAAGTGCTAATAACTTTGCTTGTTTTACATAATCAGTATCTGAGTTTTGTGCTAAAACAACTATACCTCTGCTCATAAACTTAACTCCTCGTCAATACATCTATTCAAACTGAACTTGTTCATAACATGCACTGATCGTCTTTTAGAATTAATAATATAGTATTCTCCTAAATGCTTAGGCTTTTCAACTAAGAATATAAAATTATCACCATCAATTTTTTGTAGCACATCTTTGTCGGTAGTGTATATCATTGTACCAGGTAATTCTTTTACAACTTCTCCTGATTTAAAACCATTCATAATATGTGCGGCTATTGCAAAAGCAAAATCGTTTCTAAATAGTGTGCTATTGATTTGATACACACGTCTATAATGTGTCCATTCGTCTGCAATATGATTTACTAAGTCAAAAAATATTTTATTCTTTTCACATTTAGTAAAGTATACGCATGTAGCCCAATAAAAGTCAATACTTGTATCACTTACGTATTCAAATTCTCTTATGTTGCGAGTATTAGCTAAATCTTCTGACTTTTTGTACATCATTAAATTATGTTGAGAATTAAAACAACTTAATAATGTTTTGTCGTTTATAACATAATCCGTGTCAAGTACAAGTGTTTGGTTGTAAGGAGATAACTCAAATGCTTGATATCTATTTGTGTTTTTGAAACTTGCTTGTCTGTGCGACATTGCGCCATCAAAGAATGTCCTTTGATATGGGCTTGCAGTGTCTACACCAAGTAGTGGAATAATTTTGTCAAAGTCATCTAAGCCAAACGTATTTTCTAAATACTCTTTGGAGTCAGTAACAAGTGATACAGGTAAATCTAAAAATCGTTTTATACGCTTTGCAAGGTATACTGCTTGTTTTATGTAATCTATCTGTTCATTGTTTTGTGCAAATAATAAAACACCTTTACTCATTTACAAATTCTACCATACTTTCGACACTTCTATTAGTCTTAATTTTGTTATACTCTGTGAGATACTTGTTAGTAGCACTAAAGTATGTGTCCAAAATTTCTTGATAAAAGCCTTCTACGTCAGTTACTTCAACTGGAACAGTATTATCATCAACTAAGCTAATAGTATCCTGTTCTTGAGCTTTAAGTGTACTGACAAAAGTAATAAGTTCTTTTGTTACAGTGAAGGTCGATCCTTTATAAAAATAAAGAAGTTCTTGTTCATATGTTTGTTTTAGTAAACGCTTTTGATTATTGAGGGTAACCATATAGTTACCAAACTCTAAAGCCTTTTCAAGACGTTCGTCCATAGAAATCTCCTTTGATATACTTACACATAGTATATAACAGGAAATTCAGTTTGTCAAGTTGTTTTTGGCTTATAAAGTAACTAAAATAGAGCCAGTAGGAAGGTCTTCAATTACAACACTTTCGTATTCTGTGCCGTCTAATGTAACAACGCCATCAGGTACAAGTAATGCAACTTGTGTATAAACATCACCTAAAATTGCTTCGTCAAATGATGTGCTTGGATCGTTTAATGTAATTTTAAATTGTATAGAAGTAGTGTTAGGCTTATATGCTTCGACTTTATAATTGTTTTGACTATATACAGAACTACCTGTTTTCGTATATAAAGTTTGATATGAAGAACCTAAATTGTACCATCCAATGTTTGTGCTTGTGCCTACACTATTACCACTAATTGTATTATTTGCTGTTGTAGCTATTGTTCCCATATCCGACAGTAAGTCTTGCCAATCAACTGTTTTTGCTTGTGAACCTGTATAAGAAATAAACGCCTCATTTCTTATTGCACCGCCAGCATTAAAAAATGCATCAGCGGCTGTTACACTATCAAAGTTTACACTATAGATAAAACTAATTGTGCCGTTCCAAGATGGTGGATAGAGTCTTGAGCTGGCAACAGCAAATCCATTTGATGTGAGTAAATTTTGAACTGTTGCTTGTGTAAGATGTAAAATATCTTTGTCAGTTTCAACAGCTGTCATTAGTGTTTCTAAATTTTGTATGTACGCTAATTCAATTTTATCAGTATTGGTAGTGTTAGTTTCATAATCACCTATTACAAAAGGATCAATAGAAAGTCCTGTTTCGCCAAGTTGGTGAGCTCTTGCTCTAATTAAGTCAATATACAAAGCTCTATATTGCTCGTCAGTAATTTTCATAGAATTAGGCAACACATTGGAAGATATAAGTGTTTGATTGTAACCGTAGCCTTGCTGACCACCAGGAGCCTCCATTACTTGCTGTAATGTTGCTCTCAAATTATTATACCTTGTTGCTGTAATTACTGTTGGCATTTTTGCTCCTACAACTATTTATCAGCGTTTTTGCACACTGTTTTTATTTTAGGTAATACTATTAGTATTTGCGTAGGAAGGTGCGTTAACACCAACATCGCCGTTAGCTCTATACTGTGTAACAGTACTTTCTAATCTACCGTCGACGTTATTATCAAAGTTAGGATTGAAATCTTGCACAACATCGTTGAATTCAATTTTGAATTGTATTCTGCTTGTGGTTAATTCTTTTGCTTTTACAGTATATAAGTTACCAGCATAAATTCCGCTGTATGTACCTGAACCTGTTTTTTGGTATATAGTTTGCTCGCTACTGGTTAAATCAAAATTACCTATAGCACTGCCTGCGCCATCACCGGTTGCATTTGTTGTTTGGTTGTTAAACTTTACTGTACCAATTTCACTACACAATGCGGCCCAATCTAAGCCTTTAGCTGTGCTTGCTGATGTAACATTTGCGGCAAATCTAATTTCTCCGCCTGTGTTAAAAAAATGTCTTCTATGATCTTCGTCTGTAAATGTAACGTCTACTTGGTGATAAATTAAGCCGTTCCATACATTTGTTCTTACACTTGCAATTGCCGCTTCTGACACTGCTTGACTTGCATGTACTATTGCTTTGTCAGTTTCTACAGAAGTCATTAATGTTTCGTAGTCTGCAATACCTTTTTTCTCGCCATCAGCATCATTTGTAACAATACCGCTGTCGCTAATAAAGTCACTGTCTTCTTCACCTACAATGTTTTGATCTTCAATAACCTGTGCAATACTAATATCGCCTGGTCCTACTTGGTGTACTCTTGCTTTAAGTATATCAGCGTATATGTTATTCATATCGTCAGCGTCAATAATTCCGCCTTGATTTGAAACTTGACTACTTAATAAGGTTTGACCATATCCGTTTTCACCTGCTCCATTACCTAAAACAAGTGCTATACGAGATTGTAAGTTGTTGATCCGTGCCGCGGTAATGAGAGCCATCTAAATATTCCTATACTTTTAGCACACATTCTACTAATTTTTCGTCCTCAGCATCATTGCTTTCTAATGCTACACCAACAAGTGCTGTAGCGGCCAGTGTAGTGCAGACACCGTCTGCCATTGCATAAATTGCATCACCCTTACGTACAGGGCCTTTTACTCTAACTGGAAGACGTCCTTTTAGACCAATGTATTGTCCTTCTGCATCACTGTTCATCATGTATGCAGGATCTGTGGATACAACACCTATTGCTATATCACTTGCACTTGCAGGTTCTACTTCATGATCATCATGTGTACATACTGCTACTGCTGTTCCTGGTGCTAATTCTTCACCAGTAGTGTATTTTTCTGCTAAGTCAGCATAACGAGCTTGTGTCGCTGTACCTTCAAACAAGTTTGCATTAATGTTAGATGAGCTATCTCTTACAACAACTGTGTTAGCCGCTGTTGCTACACTTGCTGTACGATAATCTGTACCTTCTCTTAGTGTAGTTGCTTTTGTTGCTTCACCAACAAAGTTTACAGCATACATGTCTTTCCAACGTAATGATGCAGTACCAATATCAAATGTATTGTCTGCTGCCGGGTTCCAACCACCTGCTGTTAATGTTGCTACATGTGTTAAAATACCGCCTGCGCTTGTTGCTTTAAATTTAATTAAACTGCTTGGTGTTGAAATATTTTGAATAACACCTTCGTCACCGTTTTCAACAAGTAATTGTAAGTCTTGTCCTTCGCCTACTCTTATACCTGTGTCTGGTAAAATTACTGCTGACTGGAATGTAGTTGGGGTTCCGCCTGCTTGTGTTCTAACATATTCGCTTGCAAGGTTACCACCTAATCTATCTGCGTTAGTTGCAGTACCATGGAATCTTGCGCCGGATGTTGTTACACCTGCGGCAGCATTTTTTGTATCAACTAAGTTAATACCATGGTTGATTTTGTCAAACCCTGTAATTGTATTAGAACTACCTAATGTAAACGCTGTTGCGTTTTCACTTATAATTGCAACTACAACATCTTCGATTGTGGCTGCGATAACACCTTGAGTATTTCCTTGGTCATCAATAACGCTAAGGCTTTGCATTTGGGTAACACCTTCGCCTGCGTTTTGTGGACCAATTAAAATAAATGATACTCCGTTGTATACATAAAGTTGATCATTAGTTTCGTCCCACCAAAAATCACCTTCTGTTAAACCTGCTGGTTGTGTAGTACTAACTTCTGCGCCACCTGTTGTACGCCATTTACTACCGTCATAAAATTTTAATTTGCTGTTTGCACTGTCAAACCAAACTTGACCGCTAATAGGTCTGCTTGGCTGATTTGCACCGCTAAAGTTTTCAAGTAAGAACAAAAAGTTTTCATTTTGTATTTCGCCGTATCCAGCGTAGTTCTTACCAATAAATTTAAGGTCAGTTGTTTGATCAACTGTCCCGTCTTCTACATTTGTTAACAATGTATTATTATATCTATCTATCTGATATGCCATGTTGTGTTACCCCTAAGTGTATTATACTTATTTATTCATATTTTAATATGTACTCGAAGATACAAAACTCCACGCTGTACCGTCACTTTCAAAGATCATTAATGATCTAACCGGTGTAAGCGAAACACTACCAGTAGCAGTATTTGAGTTTGAAATATCTTGGACTACAGATTCATTTTGTGTGCCGTTCGAATCAACAGCCAACTTACTTTGCGTCAAAACACCTGACGTATCAGGATCTTGTGTTACTGTAATAGCGATACCAGAAACTGTAGCAGAAGCGTATGATATAGCATGTATACGTGCTTCCTTGCCATTGTTTTCAGCGGCTGGTGGATACATATCAGCTAAGTATCCTATCATTGCAGTTTGCAATGTAACTCCTGTGCCTAATCCAGTAATATCAAACGAAAATACAATATTTTCATTTGCTGTTTTAGTGTCTGCATAATTCTTAGTCGCTACGTCTTGTGCGTCTACAGGATCTGCAACACCTTTAATTTTATTGCTGTCTACAGTTATATCGCCATCTGCATTTATAGCCATGCCGCCTGTAGAACCTATTGTCATTGCAAGACTTGATGATATACTTGCACTGTCAATGCTTACGTTATCAACGTTTAAGTATGAAAGTGTGCCTATTTCATCAAGGTCAAGTGCCTTTTGTACGTTTGTCAAACTTGTGTTTGTAAGTTTGTCTTGTCCGCCAATTTTATACGCATCTTGTGTGCGTGATAAATCCATATTTACATTAGAAGTAAATGCATTATTTGCTAAGTTCCAAGCAAAGTCTTTACTACCTTCTGTAGCTCTTACAATAATACCTGCGCCATCTAAGGTGCTTTCTGATGCTTCTGTACTGTCATCAACAATACCAAGTTCAATATTTTTGTCTTGTACTTTAAGTGTTGTTACTTCTAAACTTGAACGTTCACCTTCTACAAGTAAGTTGCCTGTTACACGCAAATCACCAGTAATATCTAAAGTATGTGCAGGAGTGTTATTAAATATACCAATTTTCTTTGTTGATGCATCAAAATACATTGCATCAATAATTGTACTTCCTTCAGCACTTGAACGTAATCTAAAACTAATGTCATGATCAAGTAATTGGTTTTCAAAGTAAACTCTTGGTCCTACAATTTTTTGTACATGGTTTTGGGACAAACCAAGTGTTAAGCCACCTGAGTTTTGAATTGTAAGTGTACCAACTGTAACACCATTTGCATCCGATGGAAGAAACTGGTCAGCTGTTCTAACTGCTCCAGTACCTGTAATCAAAGCGTTGGAACTTTCCGAGTTACCATAAAACTTAAAGTTAACTTTATCAATAACATTTATACCTTGGAAAATTGTACCTGTTGGATTGGTTGCTGTAACTAATCCTGATATACGCTCACTAAAGATTGGTGTAAACTCAATAGCACTCATTACTGCAACAAGTGTTCCACCTACATACATATTAGCAATTGTACGTGATCTACTTTGTTCGTCAAGTATACTTGATACAACAAATCCACTTGTTCCTTGGTTTTCTGTATACAACGGTCCAACAAGTATTAAATCTGCTCCGTCAAAAGCATACAACTGGTTGTTTAAGTTGTCAATCCAAAGGTCACCTGCAACCATACTTGGTTGTGTGTTTTGCACAAATGGACCGCCTGATGCTTTCCATTGCGTTCCGTCATAGACTTTTAATCTTTGTTCTGACGAATTCCACCAAACTTGTCCTGTCATCGGATTTGTAGGTGCCGCAGTATTTGCAAAATTTTCAAGTAATTTGATAAAGTTTTCGTTAAATGCTTCACCGTAACCTGAGTAGTTTCTACCAACTAATACAAGATTAGTTGTAGTATTGTCTATTTGGCCATCTACAAGATCTGTAAGTAGTGTTCCGTCTGTTTTGTTTAATTGATATGCCATTAACCTGCCCCAGTGTATATGATGTAGTTCAATGCTAAGTATGGATTCATAACATCAAGCCCTTGACCAAGTGTATTTGTAGTTTTAATACCACCACTGGATGCAAGTCCTTGTGTTCCGCCCAATCCTGGCTCAACAGTTAGTGTAATAGCCGCATCATCTGCTGGTTGACCTTCGCCAACTCTTGTTGCATAATACTGTGTACCACTATCACCTTCCATATCGTGTTCGTGCTCTGGTAAGTTAATTACATCAATTTGTTTAGTTTCACTACCTAAGTTACCACCAATTGCATCTGCCGCGGCGTTTGTAACCCTGTTTGCAGGACTGCCGCCAATATTATCAAGACCCAATGGCATTCTACCACGCATGTCTGGTAATGCAAAAGTATTAACACCTGCATCATCTAATAGTGATGCATCTAAGAAGTTATGTCCAATTGCGTTCCATAATTCTGTATAATCTGATTTACGCACAACAGTACCGTCACATAATAACCAACCTGACGGTGCATTTCCTGCACCATATGGCATAAGCACGCCTGCTGGTAATAGTGGAATTGTTTTTAAGAAGTTACGTTTTGTAATTCTATAAACACCTGTTGTTCCTGATGTAACATTTAACAGTAATTCGTCTGCATTTCCTGCATCATAAATTACATCTTTATTACTAATAAAACTGTTTGCAATTTGTATATTAAAAGTTTTTGATGTACCACCTGTTTGTCCATCGAATTCAAAACTGTTGTTTGTAACGTCACCGCTTACTGCAAAAGTAGTAGCACTTGCTAATCTGTCTGCAGATCCTGCTCTACCTGAAACTGTACCACTTACGTTACCTTGTAAGTTACCAATAAATGTGTTTGCATATACATTGTCCCATTGTGCTGTTAAACTACCAACATTGTAAAGACTGTTTTCTTTTGGTACAATATTACTTCCAGAAGTTATAATGCCTTCTATTTGTGCGGCGCCTGCAATATATGCATTTTGCGAAACTGATATTCCGCCTAATGTTTGTATCGAACCTGTGTTTTCTGCTGTTGCATTTTTTGTACTATCAACTCTAAGAACGCCACTGTCAGGAAAACCTTCTCTTGTGTTAATACGCACATCACCTTTGACATCTAATTCATCTTCTGGTGCAACATTATTAATACCAACAAAGCCTTCACTATCAACTCTAATTACAGTTGGGTTATCTGAGCCACTGATAAGTTTTATATCAATAGTACTACCTTCTCTGTTTTGTTGAATCACGCCACTGTTGTTACTGTCAACATTAAAACTAAGTTGACCTTCTGTACCAATTTTGATACCGTTGTTATTTTGTATAGTCAACTGTTCTGTAGTTGTACTTGCTAAGTCACCTCTCAAAAAGTTGTTAGCAGGAATTGTTGTATCACCAATAACTAATGCTTCAGCTTTTTCTGCTGTACCAAAATACTTAACAGCTTCTGAGCCCACTAAAGGTGTATCACTTAAATTAAATCCTGCACTTAGTCCTGTTCTAAATCCAGGAATAGCAACCTTAGGAATAAATGCTTGTTTTGCAATAATAGCAATAATTTGGTCTTGTATCTTGATTGAAAGTACGTTATATGTTAAATCATCTGTACCTACAATACTACTCGCTTGTGTACCAGTTAAAAGTCCGTCACTAAATTCAGGACCAACTAATACCCAACCTGAACCTGTAAACAAATAAAGTTGTTGTGCTTCAGTGTTGACCCAAAGATCGCCTGCATTACTGTTTGCAACTGCTGGTTCCGAGCTTGCTTTTTTAAGACCGCCACTTGCTACCCAGTTAGTACCGTCATATATTTTAAGTTGGTCAACTCCGTCTGTATTATCATACCAAAGTTGTCCTTCGACCGGACGAGCTGGTGCATTTGCACTTGCAAAGTTTTCTAATAAGTGTAAAAAGTTCTCACCGATAGCTGTACCGTAGCTTGTACTGTTACGTCCAGGAATTTGTAAAGATGTATCTTGGTTAAGAGTACCATCTTCAACTGTAATAGTTCCTTTGTTAACGCTATCTGTATAACTTATTGTATATGACATTAATTATTCCCCGTTAACCTGACAAACTCTGTACACGAACAGTATAATCAATTTGTATAAGTCTGTTTAATGACTTTTGAACAGGATGGAAAATTACATGGGTAATTAATCTTCCTGTACTATTAGGATCATAACTTCTTAAACCTAATTCGTCAAATACAAATGCATTGTCTGCATCAGTTGCAGTGTCAAATGCTTGCTGTCCTTGCGGCTCACCGTAATCTAAAAGACAAGTACAAACAATATCAGTATAATTAACACCGCTTATATGTCTTGTTTCTAATTTATTTCTTGTTGGATCGGTGTTATTTGCACTACGATCGTCTATAACTTTAGTATACGTTTGGTTATAAAGAGTAGCGTTTGCACCCGTGTTGTTAGGTGTCAAATAAGTAATAATCCCTGTTGGATCAACGCTTGTTCCACCATTGCCAAAACTCATTTCGTAAATAAAGCCTTCACCCTGGTTAGACAAGCTGTCTGCAAGAGCAATACTCATATTCTCGTAATGAATGGCATTTCTTTTGTTTATGTAAATTTCTTTTGTCTCAGGGTCAAATATTTTAATATGCCCTTGGACTAATACACCGTTCTTATCTTGCATGTTATCATCCATATGTTTCATATTGTATTTATTCTAATCATTAGTAAGCGCCTGCTCGTAAGAATCTTGCGACACTATTTTCTGCTAATCCCAGCTGTTCGCCGGACGCTGACCACTCTGTCAACGTTTTCTTAATTACTATAACCCTTTGTCCTTCTGCTGGCAAAGTGTTTATAGTGACAGTATTAAGTGTGGTATTAACACTAAATTCTGCTGGTATTGTTTCGTCGCCTGCTGGGCTATCCATTGCAAGTTCAGGATTATACACTTGTATATCTGCTTTACGTAAACGCTTGCCAGCAACAAAAACTTCTATTTCGTTAATGCTTTCAATATTGAATGTTAAATCAAAATCATTTGTAATACCATCTGTTGTAAACCTATTCTCAAAAGTTACATCCTTGTACGGTATTGTTTTACCAATGCTTTGATCAAATACTTCTGAACCTACAGGATGTGCTTTTGCACCAGTACCTAATGTACCTCTGCGTAACTGTCTTATCATACCATCTTCTTTAACAAAGTATTCAATACGCTCTTGGTCAATAAACACAACACCAGGCACATTTTTTTCTTTGCTTGGCGTAGGTAAATGTGATGTATCACAATATATACGCAAGTCTGTAAGTCCTAATGGCTGTGTCAATGTAGCAACTGCGGCATCCAAACGCTTATAATGTGTTCTGTTTAACAAGTCTTTAAACTGTCTAAACGCAAAGTTAGTAACACTTACATCACTTGAAAAATGCATAATGTCAATAACATCGTTTTGCGATACTGGCCTTGCTATTTGTATTTTGTCTCTATCTTCGTGTAAACTAAAATCAACACTTGGTGTCAAAAGCTCACCATTGATGCTTACAAATACATATTGTGCATCTACTGCTTTGCCTCTTAATGGAACTTCGCCGTCTGTAAGCCTGTTATACTTTTGATAATCTACAGTATTTGGCAAAATTGTGTCACGCTTGATAACATCGTAATTAATTCTTTCAATACCTACAATATTATGATTACTATATTGGTATACAGAAACACTTTGTCCTTCTGTAGGTGCTGTGTTGAGAATTAAGTTTGCTCCGTTGTATATGTATTCACCATCTGTAATAACAAATATTTCAATAATATCACCCGGTATACCGTATTCATCACTTAATACAATAGAACTGTTTGCAACATCAAATCTCCATTGTATAGGTGTAAATATTTCTTCACCGTTAATAAAGACTTTTAAATCTTCAGCCGCATTACTACCTGGTGGTTGCTGGAATGTTTCTAACACATATTCACGTTGGTTGTTTGCAGGTATTGTATATTGTATATTATAACCTGGATTTAAAATAACATTATCTACTTTTACAATAGTGTTATGTTGTGCAGGAGGTGCATAAAACGGTGCTTGTGGCAACGTATATGTTGTTTGCGAGGCGCCTGCTACAAAGTTATCAATTTTTGCTTGACTGTAGTTTACTTCTGTGTCATTTGAAAATACAATGTAACTTAACTTGTGATCTTGTGCAGTTTCTTCAGGTAGTGCTATATATAAAATACCATTTGTATCTACTGTTGTAACGTCTGGTTCTACAACTCCATTTAGTGTTGCAAACACAGTGTAATGACTATTATATGTTATTCCAGTGTCATACGCTGTTGTACTTCCGTCTGTAGTAAACGTTCCAAATGTTATAATGTTTTGTACGCCTGCTTCTTGCGAAATTATGTTTAGTTCTTGTCCTGCAACTATTTTGCTTGAATCAATTGTAATTGTAGGAGGAGTAACAGTATAATCAAATGTATAATCTGTCGCAGGTAATATAATATTATTTGCTTTTACAATTACATTATCTATTGTAGCAGGAACTACACCAAGGCTAAAAGTATTTGTAGAATCCATTAAGTAACTTTGACTAAAGATTCTACCTTGACCTTTGCTTTTGTTAGTATACACTTTAATATCTAAAGTATCTAATACTGTGCCTGGAACAAATTCTTCTGGTCCTATATTTTTCGGATCAATAAATCCGCTACCATCTACAATTATTTCTCCAGCGTCAACACCTTTTGCACTATTGTAAGGTAAGTCTCCGCCTTTCAACTGTGTATCAAAGCTCTGTGAGTCAGGAAGTATGCTACCGTCACTTGTAATTTTTCTTACAATTAAAACATCGCCGTCTAACAGTTCAATGTTTAATTCGTCTAAGTAAATTACTTGGGTAGAGCCATCGCCTCTTGGTCCTTTACAAACTGCATTTACATTAGTAGGAGAACTTCCGTTTACAAAATCAGGTGCGTCAATTCTTACGCCGTTTTTATAAATGTTGTAATCAACGTTGTCTGCAAGTGGTTGTGATAATTGCACAGCAATTGTACTTCCGTCTGCTGTAAATACTTCGTCTTCGTATGTGTTATCAAAGTTATCCCATGAGTCTACAAAGTATGCATCATTCATCCATCCACTAATGCCTTCAAAACCGTAACTCTTAACTTCAACTCCACCGTAATCAATACCAGTCATAAGTTGAGCAAGGTCTTTGCCGTACATTTCAGTTAACGGATCATATGCAAACTGTATTCTGTCTGTAGCCTTTAATAAATCTTGTGACTTATAATACTCAACACTTATAACATCATTAAGTGCAGGAGGAGTAGTAAATGTAATACGTCCTTGCTCTCTTGTATAACCAGCTGTAGTATTTGTAATGTTTTCAAAAGTATACTTGCTTCTTAATTGCTCTACGCCATTTAGTTTTACAATAACTTTTGTCTTTTGTGTATCCATTGGCCATTTAAGGTCAAATCTTGTTTCAAATTGTGTACCTGTAAATGTTTCTGTATGCTGTAGTGTTGAGAAGTAATAATTAAAGTCAGTTCTATCAAACTTAACTCTAATATGCGGAGTTCTTACAACGCCTTCACCTAATATAGCATATGCTGTTGCGTTTTCACCATCGCCATTACCGCCCATAAAGCTAACTGTTGGAGGTGACTTGTAACCATCTCCTTTGTATGTTACAGTAATACCTGTAACTTTGCCGTATCCGATTGATGCTTCTGCGGCAGCGCCTGTACCAGTAGCACTTTCTATCATTACTTTAGGTTTTGTAACATATCCGCTACCACCATTTTTAATTTCTATCTTGACAACTTTAAATCCATTGTTGTCAGTCCAGAATTTTCTTGGATACTGTTGTAAGTTGTCTTCGCCGTCTTGTACTACACCGTCAATAATGGATGCTCTCGACGGCATAATCTTTTTATCAAACGTATTATACTCTGGTGGTAAGTCAAAGTCTGACATTGCACTGTTTGTAGGCTCTACTTCTGTATACTTGCTTACATATTCACGTATGTTAGTTTTATAAGGTTTAACTTCTTGTACATAACTTTCATAATCATCTAAGTTATCATTTTTAAATGTTGGTGTTTTCTTTAGCCCACCTAAGTTATGTGTGGCTGATACAAAACTTGTTTTAAAGACCCAATCAATATCTATTTGCTCTGCAATCGCATACCTTACACTTGCAAAGAATAATTTGTTGTATTCATTTTTTAGATCACCTATAAAGATGTTATCTCTGACTGTTTCTAAAATTAAACGTAATTCAGTCTGTGGAATATTATCAAAGAAATATGTATCAAAACTTCTTGAATCAAAACCAACACGTGAACCTACATTGTATAATGTATCTTTAAATTTGATAGTTCCATTTTCTCTACCAATAGTTTTATAATTTACAGTAAAGTCATTTGTATCTTGACTATCTATTTTTTCAAATAATGTCCAACCACCAGATCCAATGTTTTCAACTTTAACTGTTTGTCCGATCCAATCAGTAATACTGCCAAATTCGTAAGTACCTTTTATTACATTGTCTACTTTAGTAAATTGATTATATCCTTCTGCATACCAATCAATAGTTTCATAGAAACTGCTTACGTCATAATCTTGTGTTTTGGAAACAAACCATCTTTTGTCTATTTCATTATATGTATATAATGCCCATTTGTTAAAGTTTGAAGCATCTGATCTAATTAGTACAGTAAATCTTCTTACAAATAGTGTAGTAGATTGTAAATAACCTTCACCGTTGTTGACAATAGTTGCACCAGTAACTTGACCTAAATTGTTTATTTCAGTTCTAATTTCTGCATTAGTACCAGATCCTACAATCTCAACTGTTGGTGCAGTCTTATAACCTCTGCCGGATTCAGTAACATTTACTGCTACAATTCTACCATTAGTAATAACCGGTGATAATTTAGCTTGTGTAACTTTGTTTGTACTAACAAAAGTTAAATCTTCATATGTGTCAATTGCTAAATCATATATTCTACTTTGAATAGTAGGAGCAGGTTGCGATTTGTTTAGCGGACTAATATCAAAGTTATCTACTATTGTATAATTTTCAACAACTGAATTAATTCTTTCTATAACTTGCTTAACTGCTTCGTTTCTATTTTTAAACATGCTCTGGCGTGGATTATTTTGTACGCCATATCTATGGTTCATTGGTATGTTAGTATCTGGTACTTTTTTACCATTGTAGTCAATACCAACTAAACTATCAAACCATTTTCTTTCAATATCAACATTAAGTCCATCTCTAACTAAACCTTCACTAACAATTTGATATTGTGTGTGTCTATTTTGATCTTGGTCTTCAATGTTCTTGTATCGTATTTGAAGAGTCATATCATCATTAGTAATCAACTGTTTAAAGTTGTTTAACAATAATGTATTTTTGTTTAAGAAACTAATATATCTATAACCGTTTTCCCTTGGAGCGGCTATAAGATTTTTTATATCATCTAATCTAATTTTTCTAAACGATACATTTGGAATAGTAGTTTTATTTTGCACCCAGAAGTAATATTTGTTACTAAAGTTTTGTGCTACTTGATCATAAACTAACGAGCTACTATATTGTGTATCGCCAAATGGAGCATTACCTGTAATACCTAATGCCAATCCATCTGCTGTACCAGAAAGTTCGTTCCATTGTGCAGGTAGGAAATTACTTTCTACCCACTCGTATAATTGTATGGATGATACTTGTGAAAGTGTGTTTGTATTATCGCTTTGCCAAATGTCTGAATCTTGGTAAGGTTCAGTAAATCTTGCTTTTGAAATATCCCACCAAACTTCGCCAACGTGTTCTTCGCCCCAAAATTGTGAAGTATTAACACGCAAGTTGTTCAACGCACCTACATTATATAATGCAGGATCAGTACGGTTTCTGTATTTTATTTCTTGATCTGCAGGGCCTGCTATTTTACCTTGTACAGGATCAATATAATCAATATAAGTTTCTATTCTGTGTTCACGTTTGTTGTACAGCACAATACCTTGAATTTTATTAAGATCAACTTGTCCTGATTTACTTCTAAGATCACTCCAACTTACTGTATTTTTTGGTTTTCTATAATCTAAGAATATACCAAAACTTAAATCACTGTTTTGATAATCAGGCATACTTACATAAATGTGATTGTTGTTATTGTTTAGAACCTCACCAAATGCAGTTTGTGCATTCTTAAATTGTAATTGTTCAGAGTATATAAATGTATCATTTACTTTTTCATAAACTGTTACTACTCCAGTGTCTAACTTAACATTATTAAACACAGTAAACTTACTATCAAATACTGTTGCACTTTCGTCAAATGTTGTGCTGATAATTTGATCACCGTTTCTTGAACTTACTGCTAATGAATTATCAGTTATTGAAACGTCTGTACCAAATCCTTCGCTTTCTTCGTTGCCAGGGGCACGTATTACTTGGCTTTGTGCAAATGTTCCGTTGCTTAACTCGTAAATATAAACTACGCCTTGGTTTGCTCCAAATGTATCATCTGACGGAGCAACAACTGCAACGGTATCGCCATCTGGACTGATGCTTATTGCAGATCCCCATTCCCCTGATACAACTCTTAACTCTTTAGGAATTATTTCCCACTTAGTAATGTCAAATGCAACTTCGTATGCGCCTGCACTATCACCAAATGCACTTGTTCTCATCACATCGCCGATAACCATGTTCTGTTTTGATTTGTAGTATGAACGCTTGTACTGTACAATGTCTCCTGCTTCGTAAGCAATAGACAATCCTTCTGTAACACTTGCATCAAAAGAACTATCTTCTTCTGTTAGTGCGCCATAGTATCCTCTATAACGAGAACTTTCAACAATTTCTTGTAAGAAAGGATTGAATATTGTTTCAGTGCTTGGAGCCTCTATTGTTTGGTGCAACATAAACTTATCATCAGTTTGTCTATATATTAATAGTACGCTGTTTGCTGTACTATCTGCATATGACTGTTTAGCAATGATGGCCATAACTTGTCCATTATCACTAATATCAAAACTGCTCGCAAAGTTTAGTATGTTTGCTTGTGGATCATAAATTGTTTCGTCTGTGTAAAATGTCAATCCAGACCTATTTGGAATAAGTCCTACATAATCAATATTACTTTCTATGTTAGCCCATGCATTTGTACTAAATGCTTGACCTGCACTAAGATTAGTTTTTGCTTTGTATAACTGTCCTTGATTATGTACAATGTCTCCTAAGGCATATGGGTAACTATTTTCCCATTCACCTTGATAGTTTTCGTCCTTGCCAGATTTCCAACTTATGTTTGTCCAAAATATATTGTTTAAAATAGTATTAGAGTTTGCTAATGCTGAACTGACATCTTTGTTAGCTCTATAGTAATCATCTTTATAAATTACAATATCGCCTCTTTCGTATGTAGTAAGTTTGAACTCACCTTTGAAAGCATCAGTTGGCAATGTGCCGTGTCTATAAAATTCTAATGATCCAGGATTATCTCTTTCTGCAAATTGATTTATTAAATCATCTTCACCAGGTATAGGTTTTGTACCTACAACAAGAGTATAATAATTATCCTGCTGTACAAATTTAACCTGTGATCCAAATCTTCTACCAGCTGTTCTATACTCACTTACAAAAAATTTGCTTAGTGCATAAGTGCCTTGTGGCAAACGTCTATAAATTGCAACTGCGCCTTCTTCACTTGGACCTTCTGTTCCTGCAGGATCTGCAGGTAAGTGGTATAATTTTCTATAATCTTTATTTGTTGAATATGGTGGATTGGCAGGTCTTGATGCACCTGTTAAAATAGTTTCTTCGTTGAAGAAATAATATTCGTTATCTTTAATTTCAGGATCGTCTACAATATCAAAATTATTCTCAGCTCTTAATACCATAAGTTTACCAATAGGATCTCTTTCAACAATAACATCATTGTCAAAATCTGCTACTGTACCCATTGTGATATTAACATCACCTGGCGAGCGCAATGTTTCATTGGAAGTTCTACGTATTTGATATCTACCGATGTTGTTTAACTCTTCCCACGTACCAGTTTTAATTTTTATGTAAACTCTTACAGTGTTAAACTGTCTTCTAAAGTACATAACTTCTGCTGTACTTGTCGATTGTGTGGTAAGTGCTAAGCCGCCTAATCCATCTCTTGGTGTTTGTATATCTTCAATAATATCTCCACCGTTCGGATTAATTGTTAAATTACCACTACTGTCTTCAACATATTTTGCTACAGGTTCAAAAGCATTTCCAGAAAAATCAAAATTGTCAAATGTAAAGTCAATGTATCCGTCCCACAAGTCATATGCTTGCACACTTTTATTCATTAACTCTTTAGTTGAAAAACCTTTAGCTATAAGATCTGCACTTGTTGCATGTTGGAAGAATCTTAATTCATATGCTCTTGGATCGGTAATTATGTCTCCATTGCCGTCAAAGTTTTCTGCATAGTAAGCATCACTAAAGACTTTAGGTAGTTTTACAAGGTAAAACTTACTTAATTGTGGTCCTTCAACAGTGCCGCCCGGATCACCTCTATAACTAAGATGTGTTACAAAACTTGCATTGTTTTTCTGTGTGACATATGGTCCAACCTCAGCCACTGTATCTTGAATATTGTAATAATCGTTTACAGGATCTGTTTCGCCGGCTTGTCTAATATCTGCATAAACTAAACCTTGGCCTTTGTCAATTTGATTGTTACCGTTACTGTATGACAGAGGAGTGTTAAGGAAGAAGTATCCACCTATTGCATCACTTGTGCTTAGTGTGTTTGTTTCATCGTAAAACCCAACAAAATCAAGTTCTTCAATAAACAACTCACCTCTTGCACTTAATTCGCCGTTTACATCGGTTATATAAATTATTGCACTGTCGCCTGATGTATCTACATAATACACAGTACCACTGCCTGTGTCTGTAGTAACACGTTGCCCAACAGTAGGTAATGCAACAAATGTTTCAATCAACAATACATGGTCAATTTTAGCTTGAATTTCAAACTCTGACGTAATTAATTCTTTTGTAATATAAGGTATGTCACCGTTAAAAGGAGTAAACGTGTCTAAAGTAGGATATGCAAAACTATTACTATTCCATGCTAAGTTTATTCTGTCACCTGCAACTGTACCTATGTACATATCAAATGGTGCTCTAACAAGTATATGATCTACTGTTGTATTATTAAGTCCTGGATTACCTGCTAATAATAAATTTAAATCTGTACTGTCTGTATCAGATCTTGAAATCATCAAACTATAACTATCAAATGTAGTAAATGCTTGCTGATCAACTCTTGGGTTAATCTGTCTTACTGCCTGCCAAAGTTGTTCTCTATATTTTACTATGTCATTTTTTGTATAAGTTGCTGTTTCGTCAAATGTATCTTTGTAACGAGTTTTTACAGCACTTGCGCCGGGCATACCAACTGCAAGATATTCTCCGTCTGGGCTTACATCTATGCTTGCGCCAAAGTCTGTAGACGTTGTATCTAAATATTCTTCGTCGAACGTAATTTCTTGATCGAGTGTTAAATCAAAATTCTCTTTTGTGCGTTTGTAAAAGTTTACTTGTCCGTTACCTTGTCCTTCTGCACTTACAAATACATTTCTGTTATCTCTATCTGCAACAACGTATCTTGCAAAGTTTTCATAGTCACCTGTGTCTGGTAAATGATTTTTTACTTCCTGTTTTTTTGACCATATTTCGTTGTGGCGTAATACATTCCAATCACCTGCAAAGTTATTGATCCATATTTTTTGATTTTTGTAAAAAGTATTGCGACCAAAAATATCAATGTCTGAAAGCTCTTCATATCTAACTGAGCGTAACTTAGTCAGTCTAAACTTTTGCCCTGCAAAATTAAGTAAGTCTGAATCTTCATTTACAATAATATCAATCGTTTTAAGACTTGTTCTGCTTACTTCATATATTCCGTTAACAAGAAATTCGCCAGCATTTAATATACCAACAAGATCACCTTTTTGTGCAACTGTACTTGCTAAGGTATCTAATGTTAAAGTATAAATGATATTACCTTCACGATTTTCAACTTGCTCTAAAATACCGTTAGTTGCTTGCGCCGCTGTTTCAATATGTTGATATACATTCCAATCTTCACTGTCGTTACCTTGTGTCCAAATGTAATCATTTAGTTTTAATAAATTAACATTGCCGGTTGTAAGTTGTTGCTTGTCGCCAGCAATAAATTGCACATCACTTTCGTGTACATTACCTGTAGTATCAATATAACGGTTAACATTTGCGTTTTCTTCAAATGTATTATCAATATCAAAATGTGCAGGTCTATCGTTCAAGTCTGATGTTTTTACATAATAAGTTTTTTCAACATTTGTCGGTGGTACATTATTTGTAAGTTTAACAATCTGAGGAGTGTTCTGCAAGTTTTCTTGTTTAATATCAATTTCAATTTGATCGTAACTTTCAGAGGCACCGTATCTACCTATCTGTAATGCCCAGTCTTCGTAAAATTCTAAACTGTCTACGTTTTCTTGTGTGTTTAATCTACTAAACAATTTTGTCAAGGCATTCTGCGTACCTTTTTCTTGTATCATTCCTTGATAGAATTTATATTGACTTATATCGTCAATTACAATGTTTGACAAATATTCACGTTTTTGAAAGCCGATTAAATGATGAGCCATTTTTTGTAGCTCACTATCGTATCCTGCTGTGTCTACATCATAAAAGTCTGCAAACTGGTTTGTTCTTGTATCAAAGTTTGTAAGCAATTCAGCTTCAGGCTTTTCATTAAGCCTAAAATAATTTTGGTCATTAAAGGTTGCGTTACCAGGCACATTTGCTGTAGCAACATAATAAAATTCTTTATACTTTACAAGTTGTCCAATTACATAATCTTTGTAAGCCTGCCACTCAACAACTTTTGCTTCGTCAAATATAAATCCAGGAACATTTAAACTGGCATCCCAGTCGTCACTTCTGTATCCAATTATTTTAAGTCTTTCTTGTCTGTAACCTGTTCTTGGTTGGTATATAATATCATCAAATGATGTTACATTGTCAAATACAACAATATGTTCATGCTGTACTATAGGTAATATTATTCCGTATATTCCGTTGTCAGTTTCTTGAACAGTAAGTCCAAAGCTATTTCCTGCTCTAACTAAATTACCAAATTCTTTATCTAATGGTTGACCTGCACTATCAACTATGCTATAATCATAGAAGTCGTCATATAAGTTATCAACATTACCCACTGTTGGTGGATTAAATTCTAATTCATTTGCACTTGGCGAAAGTGTAATGACTGTACCTGCGGCCCAACCTTGTGTAGTCCAGAATAAAAATTCTTCTATTGCTTTGCGCCAAGTTTCAACTTGTCCTGCGCCGCTTACATAGTTAAAAGAAAATCCTAATTCTTTTAGTCTTGCATCGTAGCCTAACAGAAAGTCAACTACTTGTTGACTGGTTTTAAGTTTTTCACCATATGCAAGTCTTTTTACAACTTTTTTATCAAATGCTTTTGCAATGGTTGCAGTTTTTCCGCCTACAATTGGTAAGCCACTTGGTAGTTTTGCTAAGTTATCTGTATCAAATGTTTCGCCGGCTGTAAAACTTTTTGTAGCTCTGTAATACGTATTATTAAATTCTACTATTTGTCCATCTGAATAACGACTGCCTGCTTCCCATGCACTAAACGTCTCACTTATTCCTCCAACAGTAATTGAATTAAGTGTGTTTGTATCAACTTTATCGAAGTATTCAAAGTAAGGCTGTATGTCTGTATAACCTCTAATAATAAATCCATCTGGTGCTTTTTGTATTGCAACACCACTATAGCTAATTGTTTGTATAGGATTACTTTTATTGTAAACTACTTTATAGTTTTCTTTAGGCAGATATATTCCGCCTTGTTGTGCTCTGGTAGGACTTCTACTATCAATTAATATATTTAATTTATTAGTATCACTGTATCCAGCAAGTCGTAAAACAAGTTTAGTATCTATGTTTGTAACTTCGTTTTGGTAATCTTTGTATACTTGTAATATGTCACTTGCAATTAGATTGTAAATGTAATTCACAAATCCTGATGTGTATACTCTTGTGTTATCTTTTTGTGTGTTTGGAAAAACAAGAGAATTCATACTAATTGGTTTATTAGTTTGAGTATAAATTATTTGATTTGCAAGGTTCTTTTTGATACGTGATCTATCAAATCCTAATGCAAAAGTTTTTGCAGGATTATTTACAAGCATAGAACGTATTACTGCAAACGCATATCCTGAACTTTTGCGCCATGCATTTTCTACAGGTGCTATGTCACCAAATTTATAACTTTGAGTAGCTTGTCTTGTAATAAAGTTTTTAGCTGTACTACTTTCAATTGGACTTCTTAAATTACCATTTGAATCAGACGGTATTGATTTTAACAATCCTGGACGCTTATATTTGTTACGTATTTTTATTTCTTTGCCAGGCTCTCTAACAATACCTTCTTGCAAATCTTCCCATAAAATAAGGTTATCACTTGTGTAAGGACCTTCACCATATGTTTTGTCCCACCATCTTGGTTTATCATGAAATCCTAATACTTCCCAAGGATGACTATGTGGGCGGTCTGTATCTAATAGGTAAGTGTAAACGCCTCTCCAAAATCCTGGTAGCATGTCGCCATTAGGAGCATTTGAATTACTATAGTTAAATGTAAAGTGATTATTTCTATCATAGAAACTTGCATCAGTATAATCATTATCTACTAATCTCAACCATTTTGAAAAACTTGCAAGCATTGACGAATTGTTTTCGTCATAACTAAATCTATTTTTTCTAAATGCACCTGACAAATAATCATCAATATCAAAAAAGTCTGTATCGTACTTAATTTTAATGTTGTTGTAAATACGCTTTTCTAATTCTATTAATAAGTCATCTCTATAGTCTTGGTAAGCTCTTACCATACTACCGTCGTGTCCTCTTATAAAAGGCACTCCGTTTGGATATATTTCATAATCTGGTGAAATTTGATTTACAAAACTTGCTGTGCTTTTTGGCATAAACACAGGAATACTCATTCCTGTAAAGTAAATCTTAATTACTTCTCCGTTGCTATCTGCTGCCGCTGCCGCACTTTCATTTTTAAACACTGGCCAGTGATAGCCTTTTTTACCTTCGACCTTTTCAGCTTCAGTAAGCTCTGGTGGATCATTTCTTACATCACGCAATGCTTTCTGTTCTGATGCTACCTCGCCATATATCTGATAAGCAACATTATCTTGTGCTTTTTCAGTTTGGTAAGTATCATCAATTACTAATGCAGGATAATATTTTGGGAACAATCCTAACTTAGTAGGCGTAGGCGGAACAAAGTTACCGTCTGACAGATCAAATTCCATAACCTCAATTGTTTTGCCTGCTTGAATATCTTTAAGTATAGTTACAAAGCCACTATTACTAAAATCATAATCTCTTTCGTGTACTAATTGCTCACCTTCATAGTAAACATATACTGAACGTGTGCTTATAGAATCTAAGTTGAAAACATTTTGTAATGGATAATCTTTAATTCTGGCATCCAATACTTCGTATGTTTGCTTTTTGCCGCCAACATAACTTATCATATCTGAGAAGTAAAATGGTGCTGTAGTAATTTTATCAGCGTTTAGAGCTTCCATTACTTTATCAAAGTGTGTAAGCAACGGACCGTCAAATCCTAAGTTACTTGCAGTTTCAATAAAAATTCTTTTAAACTTTATGTATTCATTCTCAGCGTAATCAAGTGCTTTGATTATATTATACTTTTTATTAGTTAAATGGTAGTGTGCTAATGATAAAGGAGCAGAGTGTTTGATAAAACGCTTGCCGTGTTTACTATAGTTCCCTAAGTCTCGTAGATTGCTTGTGCCGGGAAATACACCATTGTAACCTTCGATATCTTCTATTGTAGTACCAACGTGGTCAATTGCTTCGCCTAAAGTAAATGTTGACACATCTAAGTTGTTAGGATTTGAAACATAGTTAATAGGCAATTCGTATTTGCCATTTTCGTTAGCATTTACAGTATTACTAAATGCACTTATTTTAATCTGGTCGTTAACTTCACAGTCTTTTGTAAATGTTATAAACTGTGCTTTGTTAATTGTTGTAATTGTATAGTCTACATCGCGTAATTTAAATTCGTGATTCTTAAAAACTTTAATTTTTAAATCTGTAATATCTGCAGGATTAGTATACTGCGATATTTCAAAGTTGTTAAGCTGTATTGGTTGTGCTGTGTATTCTTTACAAACAAATTGCTTTGTTAATACACTATCACTACTCCAACCGTTAGCATAATCAAAATCATTAATAGATTTGTATATTTTTAAAAATGCAGTATCCGTTCTTTGTGTAAACGATAATTCAGGATCTTCATTTTCTACTAAGAATGAATCAGTAAGTAGATTAAAATTAAATTGTATATCGCCACTATTAGTAATATTTTTATAGCTAAGTGCAATTCCTAATTCACTATCAATTGCTCCGGTACCTTCTTTATAAGAAATAATATTAGTACCTTTAAAGTTTTGCATCTCTGCATCAGTAAGATTTTCAAAATGCAATTCAAACATAGGATATTGATTAATATCTGTTTTTGTTTGCGCAACTTGCCAAGCGTCACCGTGATAATGATATGTTTTACCAATATTTTTTAAACCGTTAGTAACAAATACTAATTCTAAATCCACAGGATTTGTATCTGCAGGTGCAACTAAACTAATTTGTCTTTTAACATTTTGACCTTCGCCTATAGTAATAAATTTAACTTCGTAAATTTTACCTTTTACTAATATGTCATTGTCTGCTGTAAAAAGAATACGCATACCTTCAGCAAGATCAATTCCGTCTATGTTATAACCAATCTGTCCTTCAATTGTACTAAAAACATCTGTAGTAAATGTATCAATTAAGTCTACGTCTTTTTTAGCTAATACGCCGTAATTATATAATTTTAGTCCTGCATCATATTCAATAATAGGACGGGAAGCTCTTCCGCTCTGATCAAATGTATCTGGTAAATGGTTTAGGCGTAAACTTTCTTCGATTACACTTTTATGAAACCATCTATTGTTACGTGCCCAAGGATTTCTATCAATACTTCCTCTGTTTGAAACAATATAATCTTTTGATTCAGGATATGAAAGTGCATTGGAAAAGGGGTTTGTATCAAAAGCATCTGTATCAAACGCAATATTTTTATCATTATAAAATTCAGCGGCAGATACAAGGTCAACTGTGCTAACAATTTTTATAGCATCGCCTACACCTTCTATGTACCATTCGCCTTCACCGTACATTGCCGGTGTAACTTGTCCTCTAAATTTTACTTTCATACCATTTGACAATTGCACTGAATTGCTACTGGTATAAGCCTTTTTGTTTAGTATTTCTTTTTCAACATTAATCTGTGTTGCATCTTCAATATTGTATATTCTAAATAAGCCGCTTGTATCTTCTGCATTTTTGCTTACATAAAAAAGTCTGTCTGGAGCATTTTCAGGCACTGTAAATACAATTGTGCCTTTTTCAATATACACATTTGTTATTTCTTCGCCTTCTTCACCTAATTTACGCTGACCGTCAGTATAAAGTGTTGAAACATTTTCTGCATCGTCAAAAGTAACACTTCCGCTTTGAGGTAAAACAATAAATTCACCTATGTCATAATTAGTTGCGCCATACACTTGAGAATCAAATGCGCCGTCGGCTTTTATACCCTCTTTGCCTGCTGTGATAATAGCAGTACCTGGCAAAAATGATCTACTTAAACTAAATGCAATTGGATGCCCAGGAGAATCTATTTCAAATTTGTATGTTTGGCCTCTATATAAACTTAATGAAGGATTGCGTTCTACTAATCCGTTAAACACATATGCAGTATTATCATCATCTACAACTGTTTTGATTGTGTAGGTGCTTTCTATTTCTATACTTTGGCCAAATATATCAACTGACTGTGGTCCCTGAGGTAACCAATAATATTCTCTAAAGTTTGTAAATTTATCAAAGTCAATATTTGGATTCCATGCATAGGATTGTTGCTCATTTAACTTTGAATGGTTGACTGTTTCGCCGCCAAAAAATTCTGTAGTTCCTATAAAGTCAATATAGTCTTTAACATATTCTACATTTTTCAGTTTATCTTCATATACTAATGCAGGACTTAACTGGTAGTCTTCTCTAATTTTACTTACTTCTGGTAAAAAGGTATCGTTTGGTTGTTTTGACTTTGTGTATTTTTCTCCAGCATAAGCATTAATTTTTTCTGCTGTACCTGGTTGTACAAGTTGATCAATTGTACCTTGTAAAAACTTTTCATTTGCCGCAGTCCTAAAAAAGCGTGGTAGTAAATCTTTTGCCTGCCTTTTGCTATTATTGCTCAAAGGAACTGGACTGTCATTAAGTTTGTCTTGATTGGCCATTAGTAACCACTACCTCCACTGCTACTGCCGCTACTTGAGCTTGAACTGCTTGAACTACTTGAACTACTTGAGCTACTTGAACTATTAGTGATTGTAGATGTTGTAGTGCTTGTTGCTGATACAGTGTTTGTTGTAACACCTGCATCTGCACTTGTAATTACCGTACCTGTTGCTTGCAAGCTACTTGCTGTAAGTTCATCTATGACTTCAATATCAGAAACTTTTAGATCACTTATAAAAACTTCATCCATTTCTGATTTAATTTGGAACAAGCTACCAAATACTTGATCTTTTTGTCTTGGAACAACAATTATTGATCTTAATTTTGGAGATAATTTATTCATTATGTATGAACTTAATTCTTGGAAGAAGAAAGTTTCTCCAAAGTCCCAATTTTCTAATTCAAAAAATGCATCAACTGCTTGAACAATTTCTGACTTTAATTCATTTTCGTTTGTTACCAATGCACTGTTTTTTACAATTTTGAATATTGTTTGTAAACTATCATTTGCTCTGCTACCAAACAGTACTTTATATCTACCAGGATGGTAAACTACATCGTCACTTATAGATTTAATTGCATTTATTTTTGCACCATATGTTCTAAATAATTCATCATTACTTGGCGGTATAGGTAATAACGCTGTAGTGCTTGAAATGTAATTACGCATTGCAGTATCATAACTATTTGTCAATACAAATGTATCAATAATATTGCTTACACTTGGATCAATTCTATGATTACTATCTGCTACATGGCTGTAACTAAATTTTAGTTTGTCTCTACCTATAAATGCTTTGTACTCTGTTGTAATTTCTGTATTGTTAGCAGACTTGTTTAGTATTTTAAATACTGCTTCTTCTATCAAGTAAAAAATTTGTCCTTCAGTTCTTGAACTGTAAGGTGCTATTCCAGCTTCGTTAGTTACTACTGTAACTTCGCCTGCAATATTATCTATATACTTGAAACTTTCAACACCGTCTGTAGTTACATATCTTTTTTGGAAAATATATTTGGTACTAACATTTGTTTCAGGTTTTACAATTTCTTCAAATACTTCAGGATCATCAAAAACACCATTGTCATCATCGTCAAGGAATGTAAGTTGTAATTTCCTTGTGTCAATATATCCTTCTGCATCTCTATATGCATCGTCTATTAACCAACGCAGGTCATAGTTGAAAGGAGTAAGTTCGTCAGGTTTAGTATTAATGTTTAATACTGTAATTGTATCTCTAAATGTTTTTCCTGAAGATGGATCATAAATTTTATCTGCTGAATCAAAGAAGAATTTTACTTCATTGGCACTTTCAAAATTGTATCTTGCATTTCTGTGTGTAATAATGTATTTTTGTCCATCTGTGGTTAAGTTGATTATCCAACTTGAATCTAAGTTCTGGCCGCTTATGTCGCCTGTTTTACCTAAACTAAAGTTGCCTACAGAATTTACATTTTCACTTAATATAAGTTTCCATTCTCTGTCAGTAGCATAATCGTATCTTATTGCAAAGTTTTTGTAAGCAAACATCTTGTCAATAATTTGTACTTTTATATCGTCTGTAAATATTTTAGATAATGACGGAATAATTTGTTTAAGTATTGCACCATCTGGAACTATAGTTTTAAAAGTAATTGGACCTTTGCCGTTTTGCTGGATAGTGGTTCCGTCGCCTACTATGCTGTCTACTGTAGCATAAAGATAAGTTTTACTATCTCTATGATCAGCTTCACCGTCCATTAAAATGTTTTGGTTGTTTTTAACCATAAAGTGTTTGCCTGCCGGTGCTTTAAATTTTAGTAATGCACCAACTTCAATAAGTTTTAAGTTATTTGTAGTAAATGACAATCCTACCGGTAAAGGAGAACTGTTTACATCTAAAAAGTAACCAGTAATTTCATTAGTAGCTGTTTTTACATTTGACCAAGCCGCATTTAAATCTTCTGCATTAATTTTTGGAAACTTATCATAGTAAAAATTCTTTACACTATTGGATTTAATAATAGGTTCTAATGTGTTTACTATTAAACCTTCAATATCGCTTTGTGATCCAAATACAAAATCCTGTGTTTTATTGAAATATTCTTTGTACAGTACTCCATCTTCAGCAAATATCTTTGTATTGCTGTATTTGCCTGTAGCATCTTTCAAATCAAAGTAACGTGATATACCACTACTTACTCTGTTGACACTTTTTGTTTTAATAATATCCTGACTTACTTGTAGTGGACCTAAGTTATAATCCTCTGCTGTAATAAGTCTATTTTGAATATAAAATGCAGCCGGTGCATTTTGTCTAATTTCATTATTTGATTCAGATGCTGATCCGTTTGTTACAGGAGCCGCTAATTTTAATGTAAGCGTAAGTGTTTCTTGTGAACCTGTTACGCTTTGATAAGGAATAACAACTTCAATGTTACCCATTGCGGCTGGAGTAATTGTGCCTATTAAACTATCACTTGATCTAAAATATGTTTTGTAGTTTCCGCTTGGTAAGTCTCCAAAAACTCCATCACTAAAAACAAGGTTAATTCTATCACCTATGCGTGTGCTTACAGAATATACCTTACGTATATTATTAAACAAACTGTTATAGATTATGTTATTACCTTTTATAGCTTCTAATTTAGTCCATTGATCTAATTCAACACCGTTGCTGTCTATTTCATATAACCAAACATCTGTGTCGTTAATTTTTTCAGCATCAATTGCAACTGTCTGATTAGGTACAGGTGTAGCTAAACTAAATGTGCCGTCTTGTATTTTACCTTGACGGAAATGCATAAAGAATCCTGTGTTACTACTGGCAACACCTTGTCCGTCATCTCTGAATAAGAAAGCAGGACTTACACCCGGTAGCGGTGCTTCTTCAACAATGTTCTCACCTTGTAATGTTGATGAAACTACTTCAAAGCGTGTGCTTACACCTTCGATGCTTTTACTAAAAGGAAATATAGCTTGTGAAACATTAGTAGCATTAAATCTATACTGTGAAGTTTGTACATTTTCGATTGTAGCATTTTTTAAAGGATTACCAACTTTATTAGTTTTTGGTAAAGCCGCATTTACAATTTTTGTAAACTGCTCAAAATAATTGGCATTTTTATTGTCGTTCCATTTGACTGTAATGTTGCCTAAGTTAAGTCCTGAGCTGTCTAATACATTTTCTGTAGTACGCACAGTGTCTATTCTTAGTAAGCCATTTGCGGCTTGGTTACGTCTTGGATTGTAAGAAAGCATACGTGCAAGACGTAAAATACTTTCTCTGCGCTCTGCTGTTTCAAGGAAGTTTTCTCTTGCATTAAGGTCAACACGGAAGCTGATGTTTTGACCAAGAAATGCAATAAGGTCTATAAGCGCAAGATATTCGCTTGATTCAATGTAATCGTTAAAGTCCTCAGGATAATTGTTTCTGAGGTATGTAATCATCGTTCTGCGAAGATTATCAAAGTCGTAACTTTGAAAGTCAGCGTTGCGGAACGATTGGTAAATTCTTTTCCAGTCTTCGGCTACAAGTAACCTTGACTGTCTATCAACTGTAGACATATTTTGCTTCCTTATACTTTAATATTTAGCTAAGATAATAATGTGCGTATATTTTTCTTTTAAGCTAAACCAGCGTTTTGATCGAACTTAAAACGCATTGCTTCAGAAATATTATACGGAAGATATGTCAATAATGCTTCTACTTGAATGCCTTGTTCGTAAGTGTCAACAATTATTTCGTCTACAGATATACGTGGATCAAAATTTACAATTTCAGTAACATTTCTTATAATCGCAGTTTGTATCTGTGAAGTAAACGGCTCATATAATAAGTCCCAAATTATGCATCCAAAAGTTGGATCGCTTAATTTTTCCCCTTGCCTAATGTGAAAATGGTTAATAATATCTTGTTTAATTAATTCAAAGTCATACAATGCAAATTCGTTCTTATTTGTACTTTGTGTACTAAAGCCTTTATATGCTCGTGTAGTAGGATTATCCACTTTTGTAGTGGATTTAACTTTCACTGTTTTATATATGTCTTTTTCTAAACTGCTCATATCGTATTTATTTAACTTCTGGCATCACCTGTATCGCCATCGCCACCGTCTGCATTTGCAGTGCCGTCAGCATTTTGTGTGCCAGGTAAATTCTGTTCTGATTCTGCTGGAACTGTTGCTTCTGCTAAATCTTCTCCATCTTCTGGTTTCTGGTTTTGTTGTGCCGCTTCGTCTGTAGGACCTAAAGGTATGTAACCTTTTCTAAATCTATATGCACCGCCTTCACCTTTGTATGCACTAAAATGCATAGCATCGTCTATCGAACTCCATGCACCTCCCCAACCTAAGCCATGCTTGTTTGCAAGCTCTAATGTGTTAGATGGCATATCAGTAATAGGCGCATTTGCAGGTCTTGGACTAAAGAATCCATTTGGTCCATTGTTCATTACAGGATTCGGTGGATTAATATCAATAGCGCCACCTGAAGCATGTACAGACCAACTTGATCCACTTACAGTTTGTCTCTTACAGTATCCGCCCAATGATTTAATTTGGTAACCTGTAGCTTCTAAGTCATCAATAAATCCTTGGAAGTTAGGAACAAATAGTTCTGCAACCATTGTGGTAAGTCCGCTCTTAGTTTTAATTTCTCCTAATGCACCATCACCTATGAAGAATGAGTTACAACCTGATCCTGATCCTCGTGCAGTATCTACAGCAAAATCGCCTCTTGTTGATGTTGTTGCTGTACCTCTACCTTGTGCGTTGTTTGTAATCTGTCCGTCGCCAGTGCCACCGTCAAAGAATGTAGATGATTGTCCTGCACCACTACTACCTGTAACTGTTTTGCTTTGGCCATCTAATGTTTTGCCGCCTATAAATGTATCAGGTGTGATAATTCTATCATTCAATGGTAATATGCCCGGAGATTCTCTATCTGTTTGTTGTGGCTTATATCCTTGTGGATTCATATTTTCATGTTGTGTCCACGGTTCGTGTTGCGGTGCTCTTGTAAGTATACTTTCGTAAGGCACTGCGCCAACCGCACCCGGGAACACATATGGTAACGGAACTGTTACTAATAAGTTTGGTGCCTCTGCACCTTCTGGTGCAGTCGCTTTCACTGCTGTTAACGCTGTTATTGCCGCAGTAGGATCATTTCCTAATGATGCTCCTCCACTTAGTCCACTGTTCCAATGTATTTCGCCTGCATCACCAGCAATAATTCCGCCAGCTTGTTGATTAATATTTGTTGATGCTGTCAAATAACTACTTGCTTGGGTAGTTGTGTTTATGTTGCCGCCAGCAAAAGTATCAATTGTTGTAGCGGCAGTTAACGATACATCTGCGCCTACTAAAGTACGATGATTTGATTCTGTAATTAAGTGTTCTTCACCAGTAATGTTTTCATGTCTGTGTCCGGTAACAATAGTTTCTATGTTTCCGTTAATATAAGATCTACTATCTCCACCGGTTGCTTTATTCTGTATTGCTTTTGCACTAAGGAAATATGCATTTGTTGCTGTATCATGTATAGCAAGATCTGATGTTCTGTATTGTGACAATCTACTACTTGAATGTTTAGAACCATCTGTGCGTTCATAGATGTTACCTTTTACAGTTAAATGATCTGCACCTGATATAGAAGTGTTATTATCTTTACCTATTGTAGTATCTGCTTCGCCGTCAATTTTTATTTTATAATCTGCGCCCACAATAACATTTTTATTAAATAATGCTTCAATTTGCACTCTACCGTTTTCTTTGCCATCTTCAAAATGTTGAAAATCTGCCCATCTACCAGATGCCTTAATATTCACGTTACGGCCAGCATCAACATTAAAATCTCTTTCTGCTGTAAAGTTTACATCTTGACCACTCATAACACTAATACTATCAGTTGCATGGATATCAATTTTTCCATCTGAAGTAAGTTCGATCCATGCAGTTCCTCTACTGTTACCAATATAGATTAAGTCTTCTGAATTGTGTAGTAATATTTGATGTCCTGTGCGTGTTCTAATACGTATACCTTCATTTTGAGGTATAGTTTCGTCGCCACCTAATTCTCCTGCTTCTGCATTAACATAAAACGGAGGTCCATCTTCTGCATGTGTTTTTCTTATTAGTTTGTCGTCACCGTCGTCCATTACAATAGACGATCCGCCTAACCTATTAGACGGCATTCTAACTTTGTCGCCTGCTGGTCCTACGCTTGCTTTTGGTGAGCCTGTTCTTTTGTCTAACGGTCCTGGTGTGCTTATGCCAAACACCATACTTGGTGTTTCACGTCTTGAACTTGATGTTGTTGTACCGCGTGTTTCGTCGTATAATAAACCCTGTGCTTCTAAGACACCTACAAAATCTTTATTGTACGGTTTGTTAAAAAGTGTTGGGTCTAATAATTCTGCTGTTTCTAATAATTTGTTATATTCGCCTACAGGAAGTTTTGCACCTGTAAGTGATGGAGGTGTGCTGTCGGTGGTACGCTCAGTAGCTGAACGTGGATCAGGAACCATAAAGTTCATATAGTCATCAGGTATACAACCAATCCAATATCCAAAGTTTGCATTTCCTTCAGCAAAACAAACTAAAACTCTTGTTCCAATATCTGGTGGTACTGCCCACATGCCATAACTTTTTTGTGTGTTAGCATATCCGTCATTTGGTGATAAACCTGTGTTTGGTGTTATACCGTAAAACGGAGAAAGATATCTTACATGTTTTAATTGTCCAGTAAGTTCCGGTGTATCGCCTGAAGTAGTGTAGTTTAATATTTCAACTTCTAAGCCACCCATATATCTACGATCAAGATGATTTACAACAACAGCTTCATATAAAACGTTGTCTCTAATTTCTGGTCTTGATCTACTACTACGTTTATACTGCATATTATCCTTCTTCTACTACGATATACTTGCCATTGCCGGCTGCAATGTGTTTATATTTTACGCCAGGATTATATATTTCTGCTTTTCTTGAAGCTTTACGTGCATCGCCGCGCCTGTCGTAAGTTTTGTTTAAAATATTTTGTACTTTTTGTTCACGTCTTTGTGCTGGTGTTTCGTTATCTCCGCCAAACTGTTTTGTATCTCTGGGGTTTACTTCTTCAACTGATTTATTTGTTTCTACAGTTTCGTCATTTGTTCCTGTATTAGTTTGTGTAATAACCACCGTTGGTTCTGCTTGAGGTAAATTTTGTGTAACTGGTTCTGGGCATGGTGTTTGATCAGACACAGGTTCGCCTAATCCTCCAAATGCATCTAACTCGGCAGCCAGATCGTCTGCGGATGAAGTTGCTGCCGCTGTATCATTAGTTTCTGCTGGGGTAGGATCTTGTGGTATTTGGTCTTTGCCTCGAGGATCCTCTCCATCTACATCTGGATGTATAACGCCACTATCAATGACTGAATTAGATTCACCTACGTTTGTTGCAACTACTGGATTTGATGCAACAGAATCTGTGCCGTATACTCCAATGTCTCTAACATGTGTTCCTGTCCTAAAATCATATCTATCGTCTAAAGGATCAATTGGTCTGTAAACATAAACATCTCCTGCAGACGGTAGTGCCGAATTTGGTAAAGGCTGTGCTCCAGGATGTCCTCTGTCTGGAGATGCTGTTGATCCTGTGCCAGATACTGCACGTTCTGTTTGTGTACGTGGACTTGTACCGATTACACTTTGTCCCTGATTAGGTCCAGCGGGTGTAACATCTACTGAAGTTATTTCACCAGTACCTCCTGCTTTGATATCTTCTAATTGTGTATAAAGTGTATCTGGATCGTGATGAGCAGAATTGAGACCATCACCTGCGTAATAACTTTGTCCTTTGTTAAGTTGTCTTGATGCTCCTTTCATAGCATATGGTACAGGCATACTTGCAAATTCTTGTGCAAGTTTTATCATGTACTTGTCTGTTGGTAATTCACCTGACTTCCAATCATTGTGTTTACGATATCTTTTTAACCTTGTTAGAATTAAAAAATCTTGGACTTCTTCTGAATACAAAGTTTTACGAGGATCAATTCCTGCTGTGTTAATTGTATCAGATAATGATACTCTTATAAATTGATATTTTCCACATGCACTTGATCTTACTCCACTATCTGTTCTATTTTTCATATAACGCAAAAGTTGTGCGCAAGTCATTTGTGTAATTTCTTCATTACGGAGGCCAGGATATACAGCATAATAGCCTAAGCTACCGGATTCATGCTTTGCTATTAATTCTAAAACTGCTTTGTCAATTTGGTCAATTTCATAACTCATAGACCTAATAAGCCTCCTAATCGCCTATTACCAGAAGATATTGCTTGTACTCTTTTAGTGTATTCAGTATTTAAGGCTTGCAGTTCTTGCGCTCGTTGAACCTGAGCATTAGCATTAGAAACTGCTGACACTGTTTTTGATGCCGCAGAATTATTTGCAAAAATTGCATCTCCAAATGGGCTGTAAGTAACTTCACCAACTGAAACTGTCCCAGGTAATCTTGTGTTGGATGATATAATAGGAGTAGGATTACTAAAGTCCTCTCCGTATGCATCTATAATTTCATCACTTTCAGGAACAGTTACTATGTTATCACAATTTGTTCCGCCTTGTTGATTATTCACTGCACTGTTAGCACGTTGTTCTGCACCTGGTCCTGTTTGCGGCGCGGCGCCACTATCTGTAACCACTGCACCTTTATTATTGTCTGTAGGTTCGTCTGCTTGTCCAGTTTTTCTATACATTGTAAGTGTTTGTGTAAACTGTCCACTTGAAAACTTATTAGAAACTTGTGTTACTACATACAATCCGCTAAATTCCGGAACGATTCTTGGCATTTCCATTGTGGCGCCATTTACTTGGTAATCAAACGGAGTTAAAAAGTTAAGAACACAATATACTTGGTTAGTCAAATATTGCACAGTGCCGTTTTCTGTCATGTTAGGATTACCAACAGTTCTTCCTGTATAGTTTCCTGTTTGTTGCGGAATAAAAAACGGATCTCCCCATATGTTTAGTTCTACACTAAGCATATCTGCACTGCTATAGTTTAACATATCATTAAACATTTCTGCAATTTTTTGTCTTACGTCAAAGTCTCTTGATCCTGATGTAACTTGTGATCTTGTTTTTTCAGCAACTTCCTTACCGGCTTCTCTGTTATTAGCATTGCCTTTATTTTCTGCTGGTTTTGCTCTATTTGCTTCATCGTTATTTTGCATAGACATTCTGTTTGCTGTACCAGATCTTTGCGCACCTGTGTTGTTACCGTAGTTTGCAAACGCTGTCTGCATAAATGCCATATTGAACTGTAAGTCAACATTTATAACATCTTCATTTTTTCCTGTATAGATGTAATCATATTGTTTTACTGCCGCCTTTTTTAAACCTTCAATATTAGTAGGTTTTTCTGTAGGCGCTTGTACTTTAGATTCATCATGGAAATATGGTATAACACTGTAAACATATATTCTCGGTGGACGTCCTAATTGTTCAGTAGCAACAGGATCGTTATCGATGAAAACTTTTGTATCTATTCTAAACCATTCTTTGGTTCCATTTTTTGACTCACGTGTTGCAAGTTCTTTTAATTGGTCGCTGTCCAATAACACCTTTTCAATTATTTCATCAATGCGAGTTGCTTTTTCAAAACTATAAACATCTAATGTTCTATCTGCAACTGCAATGTTCGAGCGGTCTGCTGTACCTTCATCATTTTCATCATAAGTTTCTACCATTTTTGGTGCTTGTGTATTTGCGCCTGCTGTATTATTTGTACGCATTACACTTAAACCAAGTAAATTCATTTGTCCTTCATCTCTTGCAAAGTTTTGCAATGCTGTAAGCAAAGCACTTTTGCTTAGGCTTTTTAATTCTACTTGTTCGTCAACTCTATAATTTGTAAACTGTGGTCTTGAATCAAGATCTACATCTGAAGTAACACTTCTTACAATTCTATCTGTTTCAGCGGCACTGCCACCTAAATTACTCTCTACTGTTTTAACAAGATCATTTGGATCTTTAGGAAACGCAACTATAAATCTATCACCGCCCTTTAAGGTATCTTCATCTTCAAGTGCTGTAACTCTATTATTATAAGCAGATGTTACACTATCTTCTTCGCCATTCAAAACTTTGTATACTAAATCCCCTTTTGCTTTTATAGGTGATTTACATTTGGCTGCCGCATCGC
>MDTC01240932.1_pt1 | contig 44015 bp, 36 predicted proteins | sample 811181 | NCBI WGS metagenome assembly MDTC01 (sample SAMN05326644, study PRJNA326480) | marine metagenome | isolation source: seawater | place: Pacific Ocean: North | collected 2011 | reverse complement strand
CTGGACCGCGGCCTCGCTGTGGCGGAGCGCGACCCGGCGGACCTCGCGCGCCTCGTCCTGGGCGCGCCAGGCGGGCACCTTCTTCGCCTCGTCCGCCCAGGGCGCGACCGCATCCAGCAGCTCAGCGGCCTGGGCCTCGAGGTCCTGCGCGCGCGCGGTCAGGTCGGTCGCCTGGGTGAAGTGGGCCTCCGCCTCGGCCCGGTGACGCGCGACCCGGGTGGCCAGGCGTGCGCCGACGAGCCAGTCCTGCAGGGTGTCGACCACGGTCTGGGCGCTCGGGCGTCGGTCGGGATCGACGTGCATGGCGTCCAGCGTCAGCCTGCCGAGCACCGCGGGACCGGGGGGCTGGGTGACCTGCGCGGACAGGCGCATGGCGGTGACCACGTTGGCGTGCACCGGGACCGGCGGGGTGCCCTTCAAGGCGAGATGGAGCAGAGCGCCGAGGGCGTACACATCGGCCGGGCGATCGGCGGAGGCGCCGCGCAGGCGCTCCGGGGACATCCAGGCCGGGGTGCCTATGGTGTCGTGAAGCGTGGTGCGCTCGGCCAGCTCGCTCTCACGCAGGGCCAGGCCCCAGTCCAGCAGCACGACCTCGCCGAACGCGCCGAGGATGATGTTGCCCGGCTTGATGTCCCGGTGGAGCACGCCCTCGCCGTGGGCATACGCGACGATCTCCGCCACCCGCCGCACGACGTCCACCCGGGAGCGCACGCTCGAGATGGCAGGGAGATCCTGGTCGAGCGCCCGATCGAGCGGGGTGCCGCGGACCAGCCGCATCACGTAGTAGGGGCGGCCATCGGCGAGCGTGCCGCGCCCCAGCACCGCGGGGATCCCCGGGTGGTCGAGCTGGGAGGTGAGGCACGCCTCTCGGTCGAAGCGCGCCCGAGCCCCGTCGTCATGGGCGAGTGTGCCGCGCAGCACCTTGAACGCCGCCAGCCGGTCGAGGTCGGTGTCGCGCACGAGCAGTACGCGGCCCATGCCCCCCTCCCCCACGACGCCCGTCTGCATGTAGGGTGCAGGAACCGTCGCGGTGGCGTTCGTGGGTTCGTCGCCGCACTCACCGCTCACCTGGGTCGGTCCGTCCAGGGAGCCTGGATCGTGGGTACTCATGGGCGTTCTCCGAGACGACCACTCCGGTCAATCGTACACCCTGTCCGCGCGCACCCTGGTCGGCCGGGGACGGGGTTGTGATCTCACCGTCGCCGATGCGCTCGTGTCGTCCGAGCACGCCACGGTCTTCTGGTCCACAGAGGGGTGGGTCGTGCGCGATCTGGCCAGTCGAAACGGGACTTCCCTGGACGGCGAGCGGCTGGAGCCCGGGCGTGACGTGCTGCTTCGGGCGGGATCCCGGCTGGCGATCGGCGGCGCCGACAACCTGCTGACCCTGGTGGACGCCGGACCGCCCTTCCCGATGGCTCGGCGCGAGCGGGATGGTGCCCTGCGCGCGGCCTCGGGCGACCTGCTGGCCCTGCCCGACGACGACAACCCCGAGGCCACCGTGCTCCGGGGCGGAGAAGGTGGCTGGAGCCTGGAGATGGGCGAGCAGGCCCGGCCGGTCGCCGATCAGGACGTGGTGGTCATCGACGACGAGGCCTGGCGCCTGCACCTGCCGACGGTCTCCGCGGGCGCCACCATCAGCGGTGTCACCGGCGGGCTGGTCGATCCCCCCATCACGGTCGTCGACGTCGGACTGCGCCTCACCGTCAGCAAGGACGAGGAGAGCGTGCGCCTGCAGGTGGTGCTCCCGGAGGGGGCGACCCACGACATTCCGCCTCGAAGCTGGCAGTTCCTGTTGCTCCACCTGGCGCGATCCCGCCTGTCCGACCAGGGCACGCTGGGTCCGGCGGAGCAGGGTTGGGTCTACGTCGACGACGTGCTGGCCGGGCTGGGCATGTCGCTCGGCACCCTGCGCCTGCACGTGCACCGCGCCCGCCAGACCCTGCTGGACCTGGGCGTGGAGGACGCGTCCGCCCTCATCGAGCGCCGGACCCAGGCCGGGCAGCTCCGGCTGGGAACCGGTAGGATCGAGGTGTGTCGCTCGGAGTGAGCCCGGGCCAACCTCCGGGATCTGGATGGCATCGCAGGGGACTGACTTGGCCGAGGAGCCGACCTCACCGACGCGCCGACCGGCGATCCTGCTCGCCCTGGTCGCGGCGGTGTTCGCGTCGATGCTGGCGCTGCTGTCGTGGACCGCGACCAGCGTCGCCGTGCTGTGGGACGAGCTGGGGTTTGGCACGGGCGGGGGGCTCACCACGCGCCTGGGCACCAGGAGGTGTTCCGGCACGATGTACGCCGATCTTGCGCGCTTCGAGGCGCTCCAGCAGATCGAGCCACGTCCGGGTCCCTCTCCCGGAGACGTCATCCACCGCAGTGGCTGCTCGGCCCCCGGCCGACTGCTCGCCTGGTCTCCACTCGACCGCGCGGCCGAGGCCTACACGTGGGCCTGCGCCACGACCGCCTACGAGCTCCAGCCAGCTGTGCTCGAAAGCCCCGAGCACGCGAAGGCCCTCCGCCAGCAGCTCCTCTCCGTCTACGGCGGCGACCCGACGCAGGGCCCGGTCCGCTACGACGACTTCGACGAGTCGTGGCTGGGCCCGATCGCCCGGTCCAACCTGGAAGAGCTGGACCGGATCATCGGCGACTGATTCCCACCGACGGAATCGGACTACTCGGCGTCGCCGCTCGGGCACTCGGTGTCCTCGACGCTGGCCGAGCCCACCATGTCGCCCATCAGGGTGACCTTGAGCATCTTGCAGGCGTCGCCTTCCTTGCCGACCCAGTGAGCCTCGGTGTCGGTCATGGCGGAGGGCTCGCCCAGGACGGGCTTCACCGCGTCGAGCATGGCCTGCTTGGGCATCATCGCCCGCGCCAGGCCCTTGGCCTCGTCGAGCTTGGCCGCAGAGGGAAGCTCCACCGCCTCGGTCTCGGGCTCGGCCTCGCCGTCCTCGCCGCCGGGCTCCGCACCCGCGGCCTCACCCTCGGCGGGGGCTGCGGTCGTCTCGGTCGTCGCGGCCTCCTCGGGGCTCTTCGAGGGGTCGGGCATGGTCTCGCCGCCGCCAGCGGGGGGCGCGCCGGTCGAGCAACCAACCAGCAGGGACAGGGTCATCACGGTCAGGAATCGCATTGGACCTCCAAGTGCCGCCATCCTCCCCGATTCCGGGCCGTGCGTGCAAGCGTGGGGTCAGGGAGGCTAGGCCGTCACGGCCCCCCCCCACAGCCCGGATCTCCCATGCCCACGCCCCTCGATCCCCTGACCTTCGGCCCCGACCAGCGCTGCTTCGGCTGCGGCCCCCACAACCACGTCGGCATGGGCCTGCAGTTCCAGCGCGACGGGGACGAGGTCGTCACGACGTTCCACGGGAAACCCGGCTGGGAGGGACCTCCCGGCATCCTGCACGGCGGGCTCCAGGCGACCCTCGCCGACGAGATCGGCGCCTGGACCCTGGTCGGCCTGCTGGGTCGCTTCGGCTTCACGACGTCGGCCCAGCTCAAGTGGCTGCGGCCAGCGAAGCTCGACCTCCCCATCGAGGCGCGCGGTCGCATCGTCGAGCGCAAGGGCAACGTGGTCACGGTCAAGGTGGGCCTGCGCCAGGACGGCCACCTCGTGCTGTCCGGCGCCGTCACCTACGCCCTGGTCACGGTGGCCCAGGCCGAGCGCATCCTGGGCCAGCCCCTCCCCGAGGCGTGGCACCACCTCGCCGAGCCCGCGCAGGGTCAGGGCTGATCGACGGCCGGCACGGGGAGCGCTACGCCAGCCCCCTGCCCGGAGTCCGTCATGACCGCCCGCGTACGCACCATCGACTGCGAGTACACCGACCGGCCCGGCATCGCCGCCGCCTACCTGATCCGCGACGGGGACCAGGCCGCGTTCATCGAGACCAGCACCTCGCTGGCGGTGCCGCGCCTCATGGACGCCCTGGCCGACGAGGGCCTGTCCCCCGACCAGGTGCGCTGGATCATCATCACCCACGTGCACCTCGACCACGCGGGCGGCGCCGGGCAGCTGATGAAGCGCTGCCCCTTCGCGACCCTGCTGGCCCACCCCAAGGCCGCCGTGCACGCCATCGACCCGACCCGCATCATCGCCGGCGCCCGGGAGGTCTACGGGGATGCGTTCGACGAGTTGTACGGGGAGATCCTCCCGATCCCCGAGGCGCGGGTCCGGGTGCTCGAGGACGGGGAGAGCGTCGAGCTGGGCGAGCGCACCCTCACCGTGCACTACACCCGCGGCCACGCGAACCACCACTTTGTCGTGCATGATCCCGGCGCCGACGCGGTCTTCACCGGGGACGCGTTCGGTCTCGTCTACCCCGCCCTGCAGCGCTACCGCCTGTGCGCCTTCCCCAGCACGACGCCCACTGACTTCGACCCCGCCGCGGCCCACGAGGCGGTCGACCTCATCGCCGGGCTGGGTGCCGGCCGCGTCTTCCCGACCCACTTCGGCGAGGTCACCGACGTCGCCGGCGTCGCCGCCCAGCTCCACCCCCTGCTGGACGCCCACGCCGCCATCGTGGACGACGCGGACGCCGCCGACGTCTCGGACGAGGCCCTCGACGCCTACTGCCTCGATCGTCTGTCCAAGGTCTTCGAGCGGATCCTGGTCGAGGCGGGCCTCGCCGATGACGCCCAGGCCCGGGACATGGTGAAGTTCGACTGGCAGCTCAACGCCCAGGGGCTCGCGTTTGCTGTGCGAAAGCGAAGGTACAAGCGCAAGAAGGGCTTGGCCTGAGCCATCCGACACGTGTTGCGGAGATCTGAACCCGATCGATGCGACCCGTGGTCGGTTCGTCCGTGGGGAGTACACTCCTGGTGGAGGTTCCCATGAGCAACCGCAGCGTCATCCTCGGCTCAGTCGCCGCCGTGCTCGGCGTCGGTGTGCTGGCCCTGGTCGGCATGCAGTTCATCCCCTGGTCCATCGAGGCCAACCCGCCCGTCACCAAGGGCCCCGACTGGGACAGCCCGGAGACGAAGGCGCTCGCCCAGCGCGCCGGGTGCATGGACTGCCACAGCAACGAGACCGTCTACCCCTGGTACTCGTACGTCGCGCCGGTGGGCTGGCTGGTCGTGGACCACGTCGCCGACGGCCGCCGCCACCTCAACCTGTCCGAGCTCGACAAGCCCCAGCGCGATGCCGACGAGGCCGGGGAGGAGGTCCGCGAGGGCAAGATGCCGCCCGACTACTACGTGAACCTGCACCCCGAGGCGGCGCTCACGGCTGCCGAGAAGGAGGCGCTGGCCGCGGGTCTGGAGGCGACCCTGCGGGGTGTGCCCGAGGCGAAGCGGGGCGGCGGGGAGGAGCACGCGGATCACGACGACGACTGACACCCGGGCACGCAGCTTGCACGATGGTCAGGGAATCCTGGAGGGAGACCGTGACCCGACCGCCGCTGCCGCTGACCGTGCTGTTTGCCATGATCGTGTCCACCACCGCCTGCGACTCGGGGATCCTGGGCGAGGAGTCCAGCTGTCCGGAGGACGAGCCGAGCACCGAGACGAGCAGCCAGACCCGTGACATCTACGTCGTGCAAGCGGAGTACGAGGACGCCCTGGACGAAGAAGGGGTGCTCTCCGCTGACGCCTGCATGGCCCTGTGCAAGGCGTACTGGCAGGACGACGTGGACTCCTTCTCGATCACGGACTGCACGGACGTCACCGTCGACGCCGCCGAGCCCATGCTGAGCTGCGAAGCGGACGTCACCCGGTGGCTCTGCGAGGGCCGGGCCCACGAGGCGGTGGGGCGGCAGGAGCGCGTCTGGGGACCGACCGCCGAGGCCCGCTGGCTCGCGCGGGCCACCCACGCCGAGGCGTCCTCCGTGGGGGCCTTCCTGACCCTCGCCCGAGAGCTCGAGGCGCACGACGCCCCGCAGGACCTCATCGATCGGGCCCGTGCCGCCGCCATGGACGAGATCGCCCACGGCCAGACCCTCGGAGCGCTGGCCCGGGAGGCGGGCGGACGGTGCCAGCCGCTGGTGTTTGGAGACACGCCGGAGCGCTCGCTGGAGGCGCTGGCCATCGAGAACGCGGTCGAGGCGTGCGTCGGCGAGACCTGGTCCGCCCTGGTCGCCAGCTGGCAGGCGATCCATGCCCCAAGTGAGGAGCTTCGAAGCACGTTCTCGAAGATCGCGTCCGACGAGACCCGCCACGCCGAGCTGGCCCGCGACCTCCACGCCTGGGCCATGGACCGGCTGGACGCGGACGCTCAGGGCCGGGTCCACGCCGCCGCCGAGGCCGCCTGGGACCGCCTGGTCGCGCACCTGCACGGCTTCGACGGCCCCACCTCGCTGGGCCTGCCGGAGCCCGATCAGGCCCTGGCGCTGGTGGGTGCGCTGCGGGCGGCGGTGGCCTGAGGGCTACTAGGCTGACGAAAGCAGGGCCGCGATCGCATCGACCTCCGCCTGGCGGGCGCCCCGGTTGGAGGAGATGAGCTCCAGAATGCGCTCCGTGAGCACGCCGTGCTGCTCCAGCACCTCCAGGGTCTCCCCGACGAAGGCCGCATCGGACCTGTCCAGGGAGGGAAGCTCGTGAATGAACTCCTCGCTGCCCTGAAGCTGAAAGCGGAGCATGCGTTTGAGGCTGGCGGGATCGAACGCGGCGACCAGCAAGTCGAAGAGCGGCTTCATGGCTGATTCTGGCAGCCTGCGGTCGAGGTCTCGCGCCGGCGGGGGTCCCCCGAGTGCAAGCTTGACGTCGACTTCCTCCTCGTAGTGGAGGTCGGGCATGCGTCCCCCGCCGGCCTCCGCCCGCGCTTGTCGATCGGTGGAGATCTGGCGAGCTACGGCGTGGCGGAGGGTGGCCATGGCAGCGGCCTCCGTCGGGTCGACGCTGTCGGCAAGACGTCCGCTGCACTCCTGATGGCAGAGCATCTCCGAGGAGGCCGAGAGCAGGATGTCGCCCTTGTCCTGCTTCCGGTCGAAGTAGCAGCCGCGTCGTTCGTCGTGGACCTTCAGCTCGGGCGCCGCGAAGCTCATGGCGTAGCGGACGAGGAAGTAGGCGACGAGGGAGCTCTCCGACGGCAGGTAGCGGGTCGCGTCGCGCGTAGTGAACACGGCGACGCCCTTCTCGGCCCGGTGCATGCCGAACAGGTTTCGGTACTGCACGCCGTGGAGGGGAGTTCCGACGATCTGGATCACGAACGGATCAAATGGACCCACGGTCACCCGACGACGGTCCATGCGCGTCAAGATGTCCGGTGCAGAGGCCTGGGTGGCTCCGCTCGGATCGTCCTGGGCGCTGGCGAGAAGGTCGACCAGCACGTCGTCGCCATCCACGCGCGCAGAGAACTCGCAGGTCTGCTGACTTGCGTTCATTGTGTCGATGAGCGCCGAGGCCAGCTCGACCGTTGCCGGGTCGGTCGACATGACGACGATCGGGCGGGCCATCAGGGCACCACGAGCAGGTAGGGGTCCTCGTCACCCACCGTGCGCCCCGAACGATCGACGATGCGCACGCCGTACTTGTGGTCCCCCAGGACGCTGGCGACAAACTGCACTGCAACGGCCTGAGCCCGGCCGCCGCCGCCTCTGCCGGGCAAAGGCCTCGAGAGCGGAGAGGGCAGCACGGAAGGGTTGTCGAAGTACACCTCGACTCTGCTGTCGCCAGGCAGATCTCCTTCGAACGTCCAGCGCACCTCTTCACCCAGGTGAACCAGGGTGCGGTACGGCACGATGATGTTGCCGCGGGACAACCGGACCGCGATGGTTGCCATACAACCTCCCGGAGCAGCCTACACCAACCCACCGGGTATCTGCCTCACTCCTCCCGTGGCGCCTCGGTGTGGATCGGCACCTGGACAAGCCGGGCGTCCAGGGGCCCATTACGCAGGGGGATCCTCCGCTTCGGGCGCAGGCCAAGCTCCCCCGCCAGCTCCTTGCTGCCGCCGATGAGCCAGGCGGTCCAGCCGAGCCAGCGGTGGCGGAGGTCGTCGCCGAGGGCGCGCCACAGGCGGACCATCTCGGGCTCGTCGCCGAGGCGCTCGCCGTAGGGCGGGTTGCTGACCAGCAGGCCGCGGGGGAGCTCGGTGCGGACCTCGGGCACGGTCACCTTGTCGAACGGGTGGCGGACCACCGGGATGAGGTGGGCGAGGTCGTAGGCGGAGAGGTTCTGGCGGGCGCGGCGCACCTGGGTCTTGTCGATGTCGTAGCCCAGGATGGGAGCTGGGAGCTCGTCTTTCGCGCGCTGGCGGGCCTCGTCGAGCAGGCGGGCCCACACGTCGGGATCGTGGCCGAGCCAGCCCTCGTGGCCCCAGTGGGGTCGGTCGAGGCCGGGGGCGCGGTCGAGCGCGTAGCCGGCCGCCTCGCGGAGGAAGGTCCCGGAGCCGCAGAAGGGGTCGACCAGGGGCACGCCCTGCTGGGAGAGGCGGGGCCAGTCCGCGATCATGAGGATCGCCGCGGCGAGGGTCTCGCGGATCGGAGCCGGTCCGCCGTCGCGACCCTTGCCGCGCTGGTGGAGCGGGGCGCCGGCGAGGTCGACGCTGATGATGGCGTCGTGGTCGTTGACCCGCACGTGGAGCTGCACGTCAGGGTCCTCGCGCGACACGTCGGGGCGCGAGCCGGTGCGGTCGCGGAAGTGGTCGACGATCGCGTCCTTGACCCGCAGGGCGGTGTAGTGCGGGTGGCGCAGCTCGGCGTTGGCCCCGGTGACGTAGATGGCGAAGGTGCGGCCCGGGTCGAGGTGCTCGTGCCAGGGGGCCCGGCGGCAGCTCTCGTACAGCGTGTCCCCGTCGGTCGCGTCGGCGATCCCCAGCGGCCGCAGCACCCGGCTCGCGATCCGGGTCCACAGCACGGCCCGATACGCGTCCTCCAGGCTGCCCCGCAGGTGCACCGCGCCGTGCCCGGTCGGCGTGCCGGTCAGCCCGTGCATGGCGAGCTCGTCGATGAGCGGACCCTCCCCCTCTCGGGCGGTGGTCAGTACGAAGGTCTGCGTGTCGCTCACGTCTTGGCCTCCTGGCCAGAAGTGCCGCTCGAACCGGCATCACCCGGGTGGAGCGCCCGCCAGATGGTGTCGGCTACGGAGGGGCCGATGCCGGGCACCGTCGACAGGGTGTCCTTGTCCGCGTGCAGGACGGCCTCGGCCGAGCCCAGGTGCCGCAGCAGCGCCTTGCGCCGCCCCGGGCCGATGCCGGGGATCGCCTCCAGCACGCTCGACAGGGTGTTCCGGCGCCGCACCTTGCGGTGGTAGTTGATGGCGGTGTCGTGGACCTCGTCGCGGATGTGCTGGAGGATCCGCAGGGCGGGGTCGTTCCGGCGCAGGCGCAGCGGGTCCTTGATGTTGGGCAGCACGATCTTGTCGGTCGCGCCTCGATCGCCCTTGCTGTGCTCGGTGCGGGGCTTGGAGATGCCGATCACCGGGATCTCGGTGAAGCCGAGGTCCTCCAGCACCGCCATGGCCACGCCCAGCTGACCCTTGCCGCCGTCGACCACCAGGAGATCCGGGTAGACCCCGTCCTCCGCCGCACGGCGCAGGCGTCGGGTCAGGATCTCCTTCATCGAGGCGTAGTCGTCGGCGCCCACGACGGTCTTGATGCGGTAGCGGCGGTACTCGCTGCGCTCGGGACGGCCGTCGATGAACACCGCCATCGCGGCGACCGGGTTCGTGCCCTGCAGGTTGGAGTTGTCGAAGCACTCGATGCGGTGGGGCGGCCCGGACAGGCGCAGGATCTCCCCCAGGCGCTCCAGGGCGGACTCCAGGCGCTGGTCGTCGTCCTCGGCTTGTTGGAGCCTCAACCTGGCATTCTCGCTTGCGAGCTCGACCAGGCGCAGCTTGTCTCCGCGCTGGGGGTGGGTGACCTTGACCCGCTTGCCGCGCCGCTCGGAGAGGACCTCGGCCAGGGCGTCGGCGTCGGGCGGCAGGGCGGGCAGGGCGATCTCGGGGGGGATGTAGGCGCCGGGCGGGTAGGCCGTGTTGACGAGGCTCGACAGCTGCTCGTCCAGCTCTCCGCCGAGGCGGCTGACGAGGGTGATCCGGGGCTCGCCCATGATGCCCTCGCGCACGGGCAGCACCGCGATCGCCGCCCGCTGGCCCTCCCGGTGCACCCCCCACAGGTCCCGGTCGCCGAGCTTGGTGTCGATGACGTGCTGGCGCTCCAGCGTCTCCTGCACGCTGCGCATGAGGTCGCGGACCCGGGCCGCCCGCTCGAACGCCTCGGCCTCGGCGTGGCGCCGCATGCGCACCTCGAGCTTCTTCAGCAGGGGCCGGTGCTGCCCGCGCAGCATGAGGGTCGCCTCGTCGATGATCTCGTCGTATTCGGGTCGCTCGACCTTGCCCTCCACGCAGGGCGCCACGCAGCGGCCCATCTGGTGCAGCAGGCACGGGCGCTGGCGGGTCCGCAGCACGTGGTCGGTGCAGGTGCGCAGGGGGAACGCCCGCTGGATCATCGCGAGCGTGTCCCGCGCCTTCGACGCCGAGTGGTAGGGCCCGAAGTACTCGGCGCCGTCCTCGCCGATCTGCCGGGTCAGGGTGAAGCGCGGCCACTTGACCCGGCGATCGATGCGCAGGTGCAGGAAGTTCTTGTCGTCGACGAGCTTGACGTTGTAGCGGGGGCGGTGCTGCTTGATCAGCTCGTTCTCGAGGAGCAACGCCTCCTTTTCCGTGTGCGTGAGCACCACGTCGACGTCGGCCGCCTCGCTGACGAGGAAGGGCACGAAGAAGCGGTCGTCGTCGCCGCGGAGGTACTGGCGCAGGCGGGCGCGGAGGTTCGCCGCCTTGCCGACGTAGATCACCTTCCCCCGGGCGTCCCGGAACAGGTAGACGCCCGAGGTGGTGGGGATGGTGGCGACGCGCTCGACGAGGTGGTCCGACGGCATGGCGGGGACCTAACCCCCGCCGGCCGCCGCCGTCCCTGCCCGCGGCTCAGTCCACGAAGAGCGTGTCCAGGCGGGCGTAGGAGGCCTCCATGCCGTCGACCATGCCGGTGCCGATGACCATGTCGCGCATCTCCTTGGACGCGTAGGTGATGGTCACGGAGATGAGCGTCTTGCCGCCGGGCTTGGGGATGAACTCGGTCTCGTTCATCGTCGGGGGCGCGTCCATGCCCTGCATCGCCTCGGTGAAGACGATGCGGCGCGGGGGGATGACCTCCTTGGCCTCGCCCTCAAAGCCGAACAGGTCTCCGCCGCCGATCCGCTGCCAGGACATCTTGTTGGGCTCGCCGACGGCCGTGCCGATGACGCAGTCGACCATCTCCCAGCCGTCGGGCCCGAGCATCCACTGCCGCACCAGCTCGGGCTCGGTGTGGGCGCGCCAGATCTGCCGCAGGCTGCCGCGCACGACCCGGCTGATCCGGACCCGGGTGTCGCTGACCAGCTGAAGGGCGGCGGCCATGTTCTTGCTGTGGTCGCGCAGATCCGCGAGCACGTCGTCCATCTGGGCCAGACCCTCGGTGAGGCCCTCGACCATGCCCATGGCGAAGAGCTGCTCCATGGCCTCGATGCTGGGGAACGAGGACGTGGCGACGAAGCGGGAGCCGGTGGGCGTGGCCTCGAAGACCACCTCCATCACCGTGGTGGGCATGCCCTGCATCTCGTTGCCCTCCTCGTCGAAGAAGCCGTCGTCGACCACGAAGCGTGCGTGCTCTTCCACCGCCTTGAACCGCCAGAATCCGGCGGCGATCTCCCCGTCGGGCCCGCTCATGTGGTACTCGCTGCGCCCGCCGACCTCCATGTCGTGGCGGGTGAACGTGGCCGGCCACTGGGGCGGACCCCAGAAGCGCTCCAGCTGGCGAGGATCGGCGAACGCGCGCCACAAGCGCTCCACCGGGACCGGAAAGACGCCGATGGCGGTGAGGGTGAGGGACTCCGGGTCGGGCGTGATGGACTCGATGGGCATGGTCATTCCTCGGGTTCGGACAGGATCTCGTCCAGGGTGTCGATGCGGCGGCGCCACAGCGCCTCGAGCTTGGTGAGCGCTTCCCGGGCGCGGGCCAGCTGGTCCGGATCGGCCGTGACCAGGCGCTTGCGTCCCTGCGGGGTCTTGTGGATGAGGCCAGCGGCCTCGAGCACGGCGACATGCTTCTGCACGGCGGCGAAGGACATGTCGTAGGCGGCGGCCAGATCACTGACGGACTCGCCCTCGATGACCGTGCGCCGGAGGATGTCCCGGCGCGTGCGATCCGCGAGGGCCCGGAACAGCCGGTCCAGCTCGTCGTCGCTGACTTGGGGTCGACGTACAACCATGTGGTTGTATTTACACCGGATCCACCACCCGTCAAGTTGAACCCCGCAGTCTCCGGGGTTACCGCCGACGGCCCTGTACCGGACGATGCCGTACACCACGGTCCGGTCTGGCCTCGGAGTTCTCCATGGATCGGGTTCACGCCGCCGTCGAGGCGGGCCGCTGTGTCGTTGCCGTCGGCGCCCACCTCCTGCGTGACGCGAAGGTTCTGCTCGCGCTCAAGGACCGTGCCCAGGGCATGCCGTCCATCGCCCTCTCCGGCCCGCCGGTGCCGCCGACCCGCGTTCCCACCGTCGAGGCGGTGTCGCGGGCCATCGGTCAACCCGACGGCGTCATCGTCTTCGTCGAGCCCGAGGGCGCGGATCGCCAGGGCATGGAGAAGATCGCGGAGATGCTCCAGAGTGCGCCGCACAAGCCCACCGTCGTGGTGGTGTCGCGCTCGGCCAACCCGCTGCTCTTCAACATGCTCTTCCGCGGGCTCCCCCTGCAGATGGAGAAGGAGCGCGGCCCGGCGTACATCCGCAAGCTGCCCCAGCCCATCGCGGAGGAGGTCGAGGCCGCCCCGGTCGAGGTCGCCAAGGCGGCGGTCAAGGGCACGTCCCCGTCGGGCGGCGGCGTGCGCCGCATCTTCGTCGGTCGGGAGGAGGAGAGCGCCGCGCTCACCGAGCTCCTGGGCGAGGGCGGACCCATCGTCGTGCACGGCGCCGAGGGATCGGGCCGCAACGTGCTCCTGGACGAGGTCATCGGTGCGACCGAGCTGACCCGGCACATGGACGTGTTCCTGGGCCGCGGCGCCGGCTTCGACACCCTGGCCGCGCGCCTGGCCGAGATCACCAGCCAGGCGGGCGCCACCCAGCTCGCCGACGCGCTGGCGGATGGCAAGAGCACCCCGGTGGCCGTGATCAAGGCCGCCATCGAGGCGCTGCAGGCCGCCGAGTCCACCGCGAACCAGGTCCTCGTGGTCCAGCCCCTCGAGTCGGCGATCGGCCGGGAGCTGGACTTCTTCCGCAAGGATCGTCTGGCCAGCCTGGTGCAGTCCCTGCTGGGCAACCGCTACCCGCTGCGCCTGGTCTTCGTCTCCGAGGGCAAGCCCCAGGCGTTTGACCACGAGGAGAACCAGGCCGCGCGCATGTTCCACGTGCCCGGCCTGAAGGGAAGGTTCTTCCACGAGATCTTCGAGGCGTACAACGCGCCGGAGTTCCCGCGGGACAAGTTCGGACCCATGTCCGAGAAGATCTTCGGCCACGCCATGGCCTGCCGCCAGTACGCGGTCGAGGTCCGTGAGCGCGACAAGGGCGTGGACCTGGTCGAGGACCCGAAGTTCATGAAGATGGCCGACCCCGGCGACACCGGCGCCCTGCGTCGGGTGCTGCGCAAGCGGGTGGACGGCCTGGGCAAGGAGGATCGCCTGATCCTCGCCCGCATCTCCCACATCCGCATCCCGGTGGACGGCCGGACGCTGGCCGACTGGGGCGTCAGCCGCAAGCTGCGCCTGCAGTTCCTGGCCGATGGTCTGCTCGAGTACGGCGGGAACGACGACAACCGGATCTACCGGGTGCACCCGCTGGTCAAGAGCTGCTTCCGCATGCGGGAGATCTCCGACTTCGACGTGCTCGCCGACGTGGCCCGCATGCACTCGCACCTGGGCAAGTCCGCCGAGGGCGCCGATCGCATCGCCCATGTGCAGGAGACCAACCGCTGCCTCGTCGCCTGCCGGCGGGGTCGGGACACCATCAGCCTGCGCTACCCGGACAACGATCCGGAGCTCGAGGCGGTGATCGGCATGATCCGCTCGAAGAAGCCCCACTTCGAGCTGGCCCAGCAGCGGCTCTCCTGGATCCTCAAGCAGAGCCCCGGCAACGCGGACGCCCACCTGCTGCAGCTGGAGCTCTACCGTCGGCTCGACACCAAGCGCGAGACCATCGAGGAGGCGTACGACGCCGCGATGGAGCAGGCGCCGGTGGCCGAGATCTTCCAGGACGCCTGCACCTGGTACCTGTCCCGCCGTGCGCGGGGCAAGGCGATCACCGTGCTGGAGAAGGCCGTCGAGGTCCTGCCCGACGAGACCCGCCTCAAGACCCGGCTCGCCAGCCTGCTGATGCGTCAGGGTCGCCGGACCGAGGCGCTGGACCTGCTGAAGGCCGCGATGGAGCAGTCCCCGATGCTGCCCGACGCGTACGGCCTGCTGGGCATGGCCCGCTTCGACGAGGGCCTGGACGCCCTCCCCCGTGCCGAGGAGCTGCTGCGCGAGGCGGTGCGCCTGGCCCCGAACGATCGGGTGCAGATCCCGCGGCTGTGCACCCTGCTCCTGGCCAAGGCCCAGGTGGCCGAGGGGCTGGAGCGCGACACCATCCTGGACGAGGCCCGCGAGCTGCTGGCCCGCATCACCCGCGATGACGCCAAGCACGCGGACGGCTTCGTGCTGCTCGCGCGGCTGGAGCGTCAGGCGGGCAACCTGGATCGCGCCGACTGGCTGCTCAAGCAGGCCCGCAAGCACGCGGACAAGCGCGCCCGGATCGGCAACCGCCTGCGCTTCGAGTGGGCGATGCTGGCCACCGATCGCGGCGACTACGACAAGGCCGAGAAGGACATCCGCGAGCTGATCGAGAAGGACAAGGGCAGCGCCGAGCTGTTCATGGCGCTGGCCACCATCCTCGAGAAGCGCGAGCAGCTGATCCCCGCCCACGCGGAGCTCATGCGCGCCAGCGAGCGGGTCGCCGCCAACAGCCTGCGGGGCCAGGAGGTCGCTTCGCGACTCGCCGAGCTCCAGCAGGCCATCGAGGCCCAGGCTGCCGCGGTCGCCGCGGGTGTGGCCGTGCCGCCGACCCCGACGGAGGAGGTCGAGGTGGGCGCCAAGCCGCCCAAGGCCGTCGACCACGTGCGCACGGTGCGCCGTCGCCCCGGCCACGCCGTGGGTGACGCCGCCGAGGAGGCGGTGCACCCGGTGACCGACGTGGTCGCCGACGCCGCGACCGCCGTGGCCGGATCCATCGTCGAGAACGCCACCAAGGCGGTCGACGCGGTGCAGGGACACCCGGATGCCAAGGCCGAGCGCGAGGCCGGCGAGCACGCGGGCGAGGCGGTCAGCGAGGTCGCCCACAACGTCGCCGATGCCGTCGCCCACGCGGTTGGCGAGGTCGCGGACGGGGTGGTGCACGCGGTCGAGGGCGTGGCCAGGGCGGTGTCGAAGGGCGCCGCCGAGGTCGCAGCCAACGCCGAGGGTGCTGCCGAGATCGCCCACGACGCCGAGCAGCCGAAGGCCGAGGAGCCTGCGGTGGACGAGGAGCCTGCGGCGGACGAGGCGGCGGAGCCCGTGGCGGACGCGGCCTCTGGCGAGGGTGAGGAGAAGGGCGCCGACGCGTAGGGCGCGGCGCGGCCTGGGTGGGACGCGGGTGCTTTACAGATCTGAAGTCAGACTTCAGATCTGTAAGGACCCAGGTCCTGCCTCACTTCTCCTGCGTGTAGAACACCATGCCGGCGGTCCAGTAGCCGGTGTTGGTCGTTCCATCGGTCGAGTACAGGATCGTCGCGTAGGAGCCGTCGGCGGTCATGCGCCACATCTGGTTCCAGTAGGAGCCGGTGCCGTTGCTGGCCGAGTTGGCGGCGAAGTAGAAGTCGCCCGTCTCCGACTCGATCATGAAGCTGTTCGGCGTGTAGTTGTAGGTGCCGGACGTGGCCGTCGTGCGCTGATCCTCGGGCCAGGTGCCCAGCAGGCGCATCTCCTGGGCCTGATGGTTCCAGCGGAACATGCCCAGAGTCGGCAGGTCGGACTCGTTGACGAAGTTCGTCAGGGCGTAGTGGCTGTCCAGGCGCTCGTGCTGCGCCATGATGTAGCTCGGACCTGGGTTCTCCGGGTCCGAGGTCTGCAGCACGGTCAGGCCGTTGTCCGGGTCCCAGGTGCCGATGCCGCCGAAGTAGCCCAGCAACAGGACCTCTCCGGTGAGCGAGTCGACCGACAGGGCCAGCGGGCAGAACTCGTGGCTCTCGTCCTCTTCCAGGCAGGCCCACTGGGCGACCGTCGACCAGCTCCCGTCCTCCTCGAACTTGAGCAGGCGGTCCGCGGCGGCGACCAGGTAGTAGCCGGCGGGGTGGGCAGCGAGGTCATTGCCGATCGCGGGGGGCGGATCGGGCTCGTCGTCCCCGTTGAGCCACTCGTACTCTTCGGGGATCTGCGCCACGATCTCGACGGCACCGTTCTCGTCGAAGCGCCAGACGGTGTTCGCGCCCCAGCCGACATAGTGCACCAGGTCGCGATCCTGGGTGGCGGCGGCGATGTAGGCCGGCTGGCTGGTCGCGTATGCGCCCTTGAACTGGCCCAGCGTGTTCACCTGCACGATCGCGGTGCCCGTCGCGGCGTCCGACTCGAACGCCAGCACCCGGTCGAACAGCTCGTCCACGCGGCCGTCGCAGTTGTCGTCGACCTTGTTGCCGGGCGTCTCGTCCCAGGCCGGGTTGACCCAGATGGACGTGTCGTCACAGTCCTCGGGCGGGCAGAAGCCGTCCTGGTCCTCGTCGGGCGAGCAGGCGGTGTCCGAGTCGGTGTCAGTGTCGCTGTCGGTGTCCGAGTCGGTGTCGGTGTCGGTGTCGTTCGTCGGGACGAACGTGCTGCCGTCGTCACAGGCGGCGAGCGCCAGCGAGGCCAGGGCCAGGCCCACAGTGAGGGTGCGCATGCGGCGTCTCCATCGTGCGTCTGCTCCAGCGTAGCCGCTGGATTCCCAGCCGTCGCCTCACGGAGCGCTGGGTTGGTGTGTGCCCGCCCCCCGATCCATCGTCTGGACGCGGGGTGCCCCGAACCGAAGGTATGCTGGTCGGGCGGAGGTGTTCATGGACAACCTGGATCGGCACGACGACGACTGGGAGGTCGAGCTCGCCCTCGACGCGGTCGACGGAGCGGACGCGCCCCCGGACGTGCCCGAGGCCGACGGCCCCGATCCCGGCCCCCAGGCGCCCGACAGCAAGACCTTCAAGAACTCCCACCTGCTGACCTTCGTGCTCGCCCTGTTCTGCGCGCTCGAGCTGCAGGCGATCCTCGTGCTGCTGGGCACGGCCGACGCGGGCATGGCCGAGACCATGACCTGGGCCTTCGGCGGCATCTTCATGCTGTCGGTGTTCGGCTGGTTCATCGGCGGCATGCTGTGGTTCGCGAAGAAGTTCGACCAGCACCGGTAGCGACCGAGGGCCGCGCCCGACTCCTGGTGCACGGTCCGGATGCACTGCACGAGGCGCCCGACCCGGCTAGCTGCCCGCCCGGAGGCAGACATGGTGGTCGTGCAGGACCTGGCCAAGGCGTATGGCGGGCGCACCCTGTTCGTGGACGCGAACCTGCGGTTCGACCCGGGCAAGGTCTACGGGATCGTCGGGGCCAACGGTGCCGGAAAGTCGACGTTGCTCCGGATCCTCTCCGGGGAGGAGACGTCGAGCGAGGGCGAGGTCACCATCCCCAAGGCCGTGCGCCTCGGCGTGCTCGACCAGGACCACTACAAGTACGAGGACACGCGGATCCTCGACGTGGTCATGATGGGCGACGAGGAGCTGTGGTCCATCCTGGAGGAGCGCAACGCGATGCTCGAGGGTCCCGAGGCGGACTTCGACGTCGAGCGCTTCGGCCACCTGGAGGAGCGGGTCAACCAGCTCGACGGCTACACCATCGAGGCGCGTGCGGCCGAGGTCCTGGCGGGGCTGAACATCAAGGACGAGGTCCACGACCAGCCGCTCTCGGTGCTGTCCGGCGGCTACAAGCTGCGGGTGCTGCTGGCCCAGGTGCTGGCTTCGAGGCCGGATCTGCTGCTCCTCGACGAGCCCACCAACCACCTCGACATCGTGTCCCTGGACTGGCTCGAGGGCTTCCTGCGCAGCTTCAGCGGCTGCGTCATCGTGGTCAGCCACGACCACCAGTTCCTCGACAACGTCTGCACCGACATCGTCGACGTCGACTACCAGCAGATCCGGGCCTACAAGGGCAACTACACCCAGTTCGAGCAGGGCAAGGCGGAGGAGCGCGACCGCAAGGAAGCCGACATCGCCAAGCGTGAGCAGGAGATCGCCGACCACAAGAAGTTCATCGAGCGCTTCAAGGCCAAGGCGACCAAGGCGCGCCAGGCGAACAGCCGGGCCAAGCAGATGGCCAAGATCACCATCGATGATCTTCCTCGGTCCAGTCGCCGCTTTCCGCTGTTCCGCTTCCCCCAGCGCCGGCCCAGCGGGCGGGACGTGCTCGCGGTGAAGGATGTCAGCAAGGCCTACGACGACAAGATCGTGCTGTTCGACGTGGGCTTCGAGGTCCGCCGCGGCGAGCGCATCGCGATCATCGGCCCGAACGGCATCGGCAAGTCGACCCTGCTCAAGGTCATCATGGGCGAGCTGGAGCCGGACGAGGGCCGCGCGGAGTGGGGCCACGAGTGCCACGTGCAGTACTTCGCCCAGGACAACGCCCACCTCTTCGAGGGCAAGCAGGACCTGCACGGCTGGCTGTGGGACCGTTTCCCCACCGAGACCATCGGCTTCGTGCGCGGCAAGCTCGCCGAGGTGCTCTTCGAGAAGGATGAGGTCGACAAGCAGGTCACCGCCCTCTCCGGCGGCGAGCGCGCCCGCATGGTCTTCTGCGCCATCGGCGCGAGCCAGCCCAACGTGCTGGTGCTCGACGAGCCCACCAACCACCTGGACCTCGAGGGCATCGAGTCGCTGGCCAAGGGCCTGACCACCTTCGAGGGCACGCTGCTCTTCGTCAGCCACAACCGCTGGTTCGTGCGCAAGCTCGCCACCCGCATCCTGGAGCTGTCCGAGGACGGGGTGTTCGATTTCAAGGGCACCTACGACGAGTACGTGCGCTACCGCCAGACCGACCACCTGGACGCGGAGGCCGTGCTGGCGATGGAGGCGGAGGAGCGCAAGAAGAGCAGGAAGAAGGGGAAGAAGAGGTAGTCCGCTACTCCAGCACCTCCAGCGTGACCTCCAGGGTGAAGGCCGAGTGGGCGCAGTCGGTGTCGTTGTCGTCGCCGAAGGTCATCAGCGTCAGCTCGTGGGCGACGTCGGGGTCGAGCAGGTCGCGGAGGATGGCGTCGTCGAAGGTCAGCTCCAGGGGGCCGGGCTGCTCGGTCTGGGGCACCTCGCAGGGCTCGGCGCCGCCGAGGCAGGTGTACGGGGTGTCGCGTGGGGGGAACGGCACCCCGGCGACGCGCTGCCAGTCCCAGCGGGGGATGCCGTCGCGCACGTCGAGCAGCTCCATGGCGTAGCCGCTGCCGCCTCCGACCAGCACCGCGTCGTCGAGGACCAGGGTGATGTGGTCGTCGAAGAAGAGCGCGTCTTCGACCGAGGTCAGCGACACGGCGCACAGGGTCGCGCCGGGGGGCACGGGCACCTCCCAGCGCTCGATGGTGCGAGCCTGGTTGAACTCGTTGCGCCGCTCGAGGTTGTCGTCGATCCCAAAGGGACAACCGACAATCTCGCGGGCATCGAAGGTGGCCTGGATCACCGTGGCGTCGGCCTCGCAGGTGCGCGGAGCGGGCACCTCGGTGTCGTCGTCGAGGTCGCTCCGGGGATCGACGGTGGTGCCGTCGTCCTCGTCGGGCAGGCCGGACCCGGCGATCTCGCCGGAGAGGCGGTACTCGCTGCAGGAGAGCAGGGTCAGACAGAGGAAGAGGCGGGTCATCGGACCTCCATGCAGCCGGTGCGCTCGGTCGCCGCGAGCACGTCGTCGATGAAGACGGTGTTGTCGACGTTGGAGAAGGAGTGCCAGCCCACGACCAGCTCGCCGAACTTGCCGTCCAGGAAGGTCTCGCCGAGCACGCCGTTGTTCCACTGCGACGGATGGCTGATCTCGTGCACCAGCTCCCCGTCGCGCCAGGCGCGCACCTCGTGGGGCACGCGGTCGGCCAGGAAGGCGACCTCGATGCAGTGCCACGCGCCGGCGGTCACCACGGGGCCCTTGCCCCACAGCTCGTAGTGGGGGGCGATGTCGTCGCTGGGCACCTCGTTGGTCCCGATGACGCCCTTGATCTCGCCGAAGCGGACCTCCTCGCTGACCGATCCGCTCCGGGCCCGCAGGGCGACCAGGGTCTCGTGGTTGCGGCCGGGCATCGCGCCCAGCTGCACGTCCGACCAGACCCAGGCGCTGACGTAGAGCACGTCGAGATCCTCGGGGAGCGAGCGGCTGATCTGCGCCGGGTTGCTGCCGCCCGAGGCGCGCAGGGCGTGGGCTCCCCGGCGGGCGCGCGCGTCGCTGACCAGGGCGTGCACGGGGCGGTCGGGGAGGTTCTGGTCGTTGTTGACGACCCAGCCCACGTAGTCGTCCCACTCGGCGGGCACGGTTCCCATGGTGGCCTCCTCGAACGTCTCCAGGACGATCACGCCGGGGCCGGGCTCGGTGTCCGCGTCAGTGTCCGAGTCGGTGTCGGTGTCGGTGTCGGTGTCCGAGTCGGAGTCGGAGTCGGTGTCCGAGTCGGGATCGGGGTCCTCGTCGCTGTCCTCGTCGCTGTCGGAGTCGGAGCTGGGTGGTGGGTCGCTCTCGAGCGGCGCGTCGGCGCAGCCGCAGGCGATCGCGAAGGCGAGGACGGCGGGGGCGGTGCGGGTCATCGGACCTCCTGCCCGCGGATGCCGTCAGGGCGGCCGGATCTGTCGGTCGTCGGTCGGGGGGACAGGTGGGCGAAAGGCGCGTGCTGCACGGCTTTCGCGCGGCTTTCTCCTCCGACAGGCCACGCCGGGCCGACGGCAAGCCGGGCTGAAGGAGTCTCCATGCGCCACCTGCTCGCCGCACTGCCCCTGCTCGCCCTCGGCTGCTCCCACAGCCTGACCACCGCCACCCGGGACACCGGGGACGACGCGGCCGATCCGGACGTCGACACCGACACCGACGGCGACACCGACGCCGATACGGACAGCGACAGCGACACGGACACGGACACCGGCCCCGCGCCGACCTTCGAGCGGGTGCAGAACCCCTACGTCGGCGCCCGGTTCTACGTCAGTGACGAATATGCGGCGAAGATCGAGGTATCCAAGGCGAAGGCTCCCTCTTCGCTCCACGCCGCGATGGACACCGTCGCTGCCCAGCCCACCGCGGTCTGGCTCGATCGGATCGCCGCCATCGCCGGCAGCGACGAGGTCATGGGCCTGCGCGACCACCTGGACGCGGCGGTCGTGCAGCAGCGTGCCCACCCGGACGAGCCCCTGCTCGTCACGTTCGTCGTCTACGACCTGCCCGACCGGGACTGCGCCGCCCGTGCCTCCAACGGCGAGCTGAAGCTCGAGGCGGACGGCATGCGCCGCTACAAGGAGGAGTACATCGACGTCATCGCTGATGTCCTGGCCTCTGACGAGGCATACGGCGCGCTGCGCGTCGTGCTGGTGGTGGAGCCGGACTCCCTGCCCAACCTGGTCACGAACCTCGACAGCCACGCGGCGTGCCGGGTCGCCGAGCCCGCGTACAAGGAGGGGATCGCCTACGCCGTCTCCCAGCTCTCCACCGTCGACAATGCCTACATCTACCTGGACATCGCCCACTCGGGCTGGCTCGGCTGGGATCATCAGGAGAAGGCGGCGGCGCTGTACCGAGGCGTGCTCGAGGACGCGGGCGGCGCCTCGCTCGTCAGCGGATTCGCGACCAACGTCTCCAACTACTCGACGCTGGACGAGCGCTTCGACCCGTACGGCGACATCAACGGGAACATGGACCTCATCGTGGGCTTCTACGAGTGGAACCGCATGATCGACGAGCGCACCTTCGTCGACCGGATGCGTACGTTCTTCCCTGATCATGGCTTTGTCATCGACACCGGGCGCAGCGGCTGGCCCACCCGGAGCGACGGACCCATGGATCTGCGCACCCACCGCGGCAACTGGTGCAACGTGTCCGACGCCGGCATCGGGGAGCGTCCCCAGCCCGCCCCCGCGCCCGGGGTGCACGCCTACGTCTGGATCAAGCCTCCCGGCGAGTCCGACGGCATCGCGGACCCCTCCGCGACCGACCCCAACGACGAGGGCAAGCGCTTCGACCCCATGTGCGGCGGCGCCGACGTGACCCGCGAGAAGGGCCAGCCCGTGCCCACCGACGCCCTGCCCGGCGCGCCCCACGCGGGCCACTGGTTCCACGAGCAGTTCGTCATGCTGGTCGACAACGCCAACCCGCCGCTGTGATCACCACAGCCCGACGCCGATCGCCGGACGCACGCCCAGGCTGCTCGCATCCACGACCGGCCCGATCATCCAGCGCCAGCGGCTCTTCGGGAGCTCGAACAGGGCGATGTCCAGGCCCACCGTGCCGTGCACGCGCACGCCGTCCAGGCTGAACCGGGCGCGGCTGGGCTCGGTGTAGACGCCCATGCGCACCCGCAGGAAGTGCGGCGCCGGCTCGACCTCGAGGCCGGTCGCGAAGCTCACGGTCGTCGGCACGTCGCCGGCGCTCACCTGATCGCGGGTCCACGCCTCGAGCGAGGTGACGTCCTTCGCCGGTCCGCCGACCGACAGGTCGACGGCGTACTGCACGAAGAGGAGGTCGTCGGACGGCTCGGCGGGCTTGGGGCCGTGGCTCATGCGACCGCGGCGTACGGCCATGCCCACGCCGGCCTCCCACGGCAGGCGGATGCCGTCTACCACAGGGTCGTCGACCCGGGTGCGCCAGGGGGTGCGCAGGGAGGCGCCGAAGCGGAAGGGGCTGTCACGCACGTCCCAGCGGACCCCCACGCCCAGGGTCGGCAGGACCGCGGTGACCGGATCCCGGGCGCCCCCGGCACGGACGACCTGCAGGGCAGGCATGATGCCGACCTGCAGCCGATCATCAAGCAGGGAACGACCATATCCGGCGGACACCTCCACCCGGGCGGTGCCGCGTCCGGTCTCGCTGTCGTACACGGTCGTCAGGTCGAGGAGGCCGGCGCCCGCGTGCCCGTCGCGGCGCAGCACCCCGCCGAGCGTGATGCCCAGGGTCGGCAGCGGGGCATCGGCCAGCTGGGACAGGTCGAGGGTGAAGAGCACGGGCACGAGGCCGCGGGCGGTGGCGACGTAGTCCCAGTCCAGCTCGGAGCGGTCGCTGCCGGTGGGGCGCACGGCCAGGGAGGCCGGGTTGAGGCGCTGGGCGGCGGAGCCCTCGGCGATGGCCCGATATGCGCCGGCCATGCCCACCATGCGGGTGGAGCCGGGCACCTCGGCCACGTCGACGGCGACGTCGGTCGCCTGGGCGGTGCCGGTGAGCGCGAGGGCCAGGATCAGCATGGCGCCACCCTATGACGTTCCACGTGGAACGTCGGGCCTCGCGGGTCAGTCCGCCCAGGCCACCCAGCACGGGCCGGAGGCGGGCAGGTCGAAGGTGTCCTCGCTGAAGCCCTGGTCGAGGCTGGCGATCGTGGAGGTCGGACCGGACGCGACCCAGCCGAAGTCGTCGTGGCGGTCGGCGGACACGATGTCGTCCAGGCCGGTGTACAGCCGCTGGATGCCGGCACGGAAGTAGTAGACGCTCTGCGCGTCCGTCGCGACCCAGTCTCCGCCAGCGCTGACGGCGACGGTCTTGAATCCCCAGCGAGGAGTCAACACGGTGATGGGAGCGCCCGTGTCGGAGAGGGAGAAGCTCTCCAGGACGGAGTCCGCGCGCACGACCCAGGCCATGTTGCCCTCCCCCAACGTGACGTACAGCGGGGTCGAGTCCCCCGACATCGGCTGGAAGATGGCGCCTTCTCCGGTGTCGGGGTCGAAGCTGTACAGCCCGGTCGCGTCCCCGGCGCTCGACGCGACGTAGACCTTGCCGCGGTAGGCCGCGACGCCGCCGATCAACGGTTCGTCGCGGATCTGCCAGCCGTCGATGGTGTGGCGGGTCCAGGTGCCGTCGGAGACGTCGTGGATGAGCAGCTCCGGCGTGGACGTGCCGCTCACGACGACGAAGCGGGAGGCGTCGATGCGGGCGGCGCCGCGAGGATCGGCGTCGGGGATCGGCAGCTTCGCCGACCACACCTCGGTGCCCGCCGCGGTGAACCCGCCGCCGCCGGCGGTGTAGATGCCAATCGTGTCGCCGCACTGGGCCAGGATCGCGCGATCGCACAGGATGTCGAACGAGGTGTCTTCGCAGTCGTCGAGGCGCCCGTTGCACAGCTCGACCTGGCCGGGGAAGACGAGCGGATCCTCGTCGTCGCAGTCGCCGCCCTCCTCCACCAGCGGCACATCGGGGCCGCACGCGTTGGGAGCGAACTCGCCGTAGCCGTCCCCGTCGAGGTCGACGAAGAGGTCCTCGCACGCGGGTCCACCGGTGCAGGACAGGGCGAGCAGCGGGAGCAGGAGGGCGGAGCGCATCACTCCTCCGGGCCGAGGTAGTCGAGGTGCAGGCGCATGGCGAAGAGGTCGTCGGTGGTCTCGGTGAACTCGTCCCACTCTCCCCGGTCCTCCACGCCGAAGTCGGTGTCTGCGACGTGTCCCCAGACGCGGGCGAAGCTCGGGTCCTCCTGCGCGCTGCCGCGCACGGCGCGCCAGTCGGCGCCCTCGGGGCAGACGACCCGGATGCCGAGGGACAGGTGCTGGGTGGACTCGAGCTCGACCCCGATGGGCCCGCTGTCGAGCCAGCCTTCCTCGGAGCTCGGCGGCATGGGCCAGGTCCGGGTGGAGAAGGCCCGGTAGTCGTCGTCCCGGCTCGGCGCGCTGGTGGTGACGCTCCAGAAGCCGGTCGCGGTGCAGCCCTCGTCCAGGCTGGCCTTCACCTCGAGCCTCGTGAGGCGCGCCCAGCGCTCCACGAACACCACGTTGGCGACGGTCTCGCGCCCCACGCGCACCATCTCGCCGTCCGTGCCCAGCTCGCGCACGATGCCCTCGCCGCAGCCGGTGTCGTCACAGGAGAAGGTCGCCCCGTCCGGGATCCGCCACGAGCCGGCGCCAGCGACCACGACCTCGGGCCCGTAGGTGTCGTCGGTGTAGTTGCTGATGTCGACGCCAGCCCAGTCGGTTGCGGTCAGGGTCGAGCGCTCCAGCCGGACGGCGCCGCGATCGCCGGCGGTGAGGTGTTGGAAGGAGGTCGGCCGCTGCTCGGAGGGCTCCACGACGACCTCGGCATTCGTTGCGGTCAGCGCGGGACCGAACCTCGAGTCCAGGTCCTTGAACCGCACCCCCCGCAGGGTCGTCCGGGCGCCGTCGACCAGCTCCAGGCCGCGTCCGTGCGACGAGATCTCCTCGCCCACGAACTGCGAGTCCACGAACCTGTGCTCGCCCCCCGAGGCCCACACGCCGACGTACTCCATCGAGAGTTCGAACGTGCTGTCTCGGGCGTCCACCGTGCAGCCATCCCACGCCGCGAGCAGCGGGGACCCGTAGGTGCCCCACGGGTTGTCGATGCGGCTGTTGCGCAGGGTCACCGACGAGCCCGCACCATGGCAGGAGATCCCGGTACTACGCCGGTTCTCGTCGATGACGAAGCCCAGCTGACGCGAGCTGACGCGAATGCCGTCGAGGGTGAGCTGCCCGCCGTTCACCCGGATCACCGGCTCGTCCCCCTCGCTCATGAGGGCGACCTCGCGCTGGCCCTCCCGTGCCCGCAGCGTGACGTCGACGCCATCGATCTGCAGCTCGACTTCGTGGCCGCCGCCGCAGAACACCATCTCCCCGGGCTCGTCCAGGGTGAGCAGACGCAGGGGGGCGTCACCCAGGCCCAGCGCTGCGCCGGTGAAGATGCGGCTGCCGCCGGCGGTGATCCACTCGGCGCCACCCTCGCCGTCGAGCTCGCCCGTGCAGTCGTTGAGCACGCCGTCACAGACCTCCTCGGCGCCGGGGTGGATCTCGGGGTCGCTGTCGTCACAGTCCCCGCCGACGTCCACCTGGCCCGGCCCCAGCTCGCACACCGCGACCACGCCCTGCTCGGCGCCGTGACCATCGCCGTCCGCGTCCGGGTACGCCCACAGCGTGACCCCTTCGTCGATGGTGCCGTTGCAGTTGTTGTCGATGCCGTCGCAGATCTCGATCCCGTCCGGGCTGGCTGCGGCGTCCCAGTCGTCGCAGTCGAGCAGGGCCCCGAAGCCGTCCTCGTCGATGTCGTCGAGCACGCACGCCCCCGCTCCCAGCGCCACTGCGACGAGTCCCATCCGCATCGCTTGCATTCGTCCCCCGCGCCGGTTCAAACTGCCCTCTTCCCTGGGGGGTCATCATAGCGCGCGTTCTCCTGTTGTTGGCCTTGGGCACCGGCAACGCGGCTGCGGCCGAGCCCCGCTTCGGGAGCCCGGTCGGGCTGACCTTCGAGGGCGGGCTGCAGGTGGCACTGCAGCCCACCGCGTCCAGCGCGACCGCCTCCATCGTGCTGCGCCTCGACCGCGGCTACCACGACGATCCCGAGGACGCGGCCGGCGCAGCCCACCTGGTCGAGCACCTGTGGTTCCGGGCGGTCGACGACGACGTCGACGTGTGGACGGCGTTCCAGGAGCGCGGCTGCGACGCCGGCGCCGGGACCGGACCCGAGGAGACGTTCTTCAGCGCCACCTGCCCGTCGGGACAGGCCACCTGGATGGTCCAGACCTTCGTGCGCGGGCTGCAGGACCCGATCCGCGGGGTCGGCCCGGCGGAGACCGCGGTGGAGGTCGCGGTCATCGACCAGGAGCGGCGCGAGCGGGACGGTGCGGGCAAGGCCGTCTCCCGCGCGCTGTATCAGGCGCTGCTGCCCCCCGACCATCCCGCGCACATCGCCTTCGTCGAGCCGGACTTCTCGCTCCCGTCCCTCGATCTCGACGCGGCCCGCGCGGTCGCCGCAGCCTCCTACACCCCCGAGCATGCGGTGCTGGCGATCACCGGCGGCTTCGACGCGCAGGCGGTCCGCGGGGTGCTCGAGGAGGCCCACGGCACGGCACGTCCCCGCGTGGTGGCGCCGGAGTCCGAGGAGGCGAGCGGGCCCCGTCAGCCGCCGGCGAAGCCCGTGTCCACGGAGCTGGTCACCGTGGTGCAGGACCAGCCCACCTCCACCCTGCTCGTGGCCTGGAACCTGCCCCGGGATCTGGGGCGCTCGGCGGCCATCTCCATCGCCGCCGGCCACCTCGGCGGCGCCCTCGACCGCGCCCTGCGCGACGAGCCCGAGGTCCTGCGCGCCTCCTGCTCGGTCGCCTCCCACCCCGTGGCGCCAGCGCTGGTCTGTGCCGTCGAGCTCGACCACCAGGTCAAGGCCGGCAAGAGCCTGCAGGGCACGGTCATGAGCGCGCTGGACGACGCCTGGCGGAAGAAGGGGCGCCGCGACCTGAAGCGCCGGCTGGACCGCAGCCGCGCCGAGGCGCCCCAGGACCTCATCCACGACAGCGTGCGTGCCTCCGCGCGGGCCCGTCGCTTCGTCTCCCAGCTGGCCGCCGGCGAGCCGCTCACCCCCATCGAGGACACGGTGGCCCGGGTGAAGAAGTGGCGCCCCAAGGGCACGGCCCAGTTCGCCCAGCGCTGGCTCACCGCAGACCGGGCGGCGTGGGTGTTCGTGCAGAGCGGCGTGCCGACCGACGCTCCGGACTGGGAGGTGGCGCCCGCCCCCGTCCCGTCCGCCGCCCAGCGACACCAGGCGTTCGAGGCGGATGTTCCAGAGATGCCCTCGGTTCGCATCGCCCGGACGCAGCTCCCCAGCGGGCTGGTCGTCTACGGCATCCAGCGCGAGGACTCCCCCTACGTGATGGCCACCGTGCAGCTCCCCGGCGGGATCGGTGCTGGCCCCCTCGGGCTCACGACCCTGGGCGAGGCGCTGTCGACCGGGTTCGGCCGGTCCGAGGCGTGGGGGGTGCGGACCCACTCGCGAACCCACCGCGATCGGGTCGAGCTGTGGACCGTCGCCCCCGAGCGCCAGCTCTTCCAGGCGATCGACGCGCTGGCCACCGAGGTCATCCTGCGGGTGCCGGTCGTCAACGCCGCCCGGGAACGCGACGAGGACCTCGACCGCCACGTCCGCCGCCTGCGCAGCGCCCTGAAGGGTTCCCGGCTCCAGGTCGGCCACATCGCGGACGACGCGCTGACCGAGGCCATCACCCCCGACCACCCGCCCTCGCGGGGACCTGGCCTGGGCGAGCTGCAGGCGATGCGCTCGATCGACGCCGCCACCATCGCCGCGTACCTGTGGCGCACCTACCAGCCCGGCCACGCCGTCGTCATCGTCAGCGGACCGCAGGAGCCGGAGCAGATCGTCAAGGTCGCGGCGAAGCGCTTCGAGCGCTTCCGGCTGCGCCAGGGGATCCCGCCGGAGCCCTACCCGATCGGTGAGGCGGCGGGTCCGCCGACGCCGCTGGCGGCGGTCGCGGACGCTCCGGCCATGGGGCACGCGTCGCTGCGCTGGCGCTGCCGTCTGCCGGACGCGGGCAGCATCGCCGAGCGGCGGGTCCTGCGGCGCATGGTGCAGGAGGCCCTGTGGGACGATCTGCGCCACCAGCGCGGGCTGACCTACACGCCCTGGTCCAGCCTCTCGTGGTGGCCGGACGGCACGGCCCAGCTCGACGTGGTCATCGACACCGTGCCCGAGCGGGTGGGCGAGGCCCTGGTGGAGGTCGAGGTGTCGCTCGCAGGGCTGCGCGACGACCCCGCCGGGCGCCTGCCGACCGCGGTCGATCGGGAGCAGCGGGCGCTGGTCGGGCGGGCGGACAGCCTGGAGGGCATCGAGGCGCTGGTCTTCCAGGCCCACCGCGACGGCGGCACCCTCGCCGATCCCCTGGGCTGGCACCGCACCCAGCTGGACGGGGTGGAGGCAGCAGCGCTGGCCGAGGACCTGGGCGCGTGCCTGGACCAGGCGGCCTGGGTGGTGGTCGGCCCGGCCGAGCGCACGCTTCCGTCACTGACGGAGGCAGGTCGAACGCCGAAGACCCTCGAGCGGGAGGTGGTGCCGTGATAGCACTCCTGCTCGCGATGCTCGCCCAGGCCGGCAGCGGTGACGTCCACCAGGGCCCGCACCGGCACGACTGGGACAACCACTTCCGCCTGTGGTCCCGGATCAACGACGACGCCCGGCCGCTGTCGATCGGACACGAGCTGGTCTTCGACGAGTCCGACGCCCGGTCGCTCGCCGCCCGGTCGGTCAACGTGTGGTCCCGAGAGGACATCGCGACGCGCAAGACCTCCCTCGAGGACATCGACTTCGAGGTCGCCACCGACGGCACGTGGAGCAACACCCGCGGTGACGAGGGCGTGGCCGACTGGATGGTCTGGGACAAGAACCAGGTCGTCGTCGTCGAGGGCTCGACCGCGCGCGTCTTCCTGCGCCAGGCGGTCGGCGTGGTGCTGGTCCACACCGGGGCGTTCTCCGAGTACCAGGTCGATTATCAGGTTGCCGACGGTGTCTTCGACCTCTCCGGCCTGCTCGACCCGGACCTGCAGTGGGAGTTCCGCATCCAGGTCGACGACCTCGGCACCGAGCAGAAGGCGACCAAGCTGGTCGCGGTGCCCTGGAAGGGGAAGGAGCTGGACGTCGAGCGGCCCGGCTACGCCTTCTTCTTCTTCACCCCGGAGCGCGGGACCGTCGCCGCACTCGGCGTGCGCCTGCGCTTCCAGGGCGAGCCCGCCCCCGGGCGCCTGAGGACATCGAGCCCGTTCAAGCGGGTGCCCCCGGTCGCGCTGGTGAAGTTCCAGCCGTGGTCCTTCGAGGTGTCCGCCGAGGCCGGCGCGCAGGTGGGCGGGCTCATCGAGCTGGATCGTCCGCGACCGGGCTTCCTCGCCGGGGGGGCGGTCCGCGGGACCACGGGCAAGCTCCGCCTCGAGGCCCGGGGACACAACGGCGGCGGCGAGGGACTCATCGGCTGGCAGGCTCGCCGCATCGTGCGCCTCGGCCTGCGCGGCGGCTACTTCGTCGACAGCACCTATGTGCAGCTGGTGCTCGGCCTGAAGGTCCCGCTCGGCCCGTCGCGGCTGTGGGTGCTCGACGTGGAACAGGGCGTTGGAAGCGCGATGTCGACCGGTGGGCGACTCGGTCGCATCGTGCGCACCGGCCGCCGCTGGGACCTGATGGTCGGGGTCCAGGGCTTTGCGCTGGACGTGGACTGGGCCGTCGACAAGACCGTACGCTTCCCCGTGTACGGCGGCATCAGCGTGGGTGCGCTGCGGAGCGGCTGGTCCGACTGACCGCCCCTCCTGCCACCCCCCTGGCAGCTGACCCCCTGACGGCCCTCGCTCGCGCGCTTACGCTCCTGCCCTCACGGAGCGTTCATGCCGTTTCAGCCCACCCTCATCGAGTCCGGCGCGCCTCCCCTGCCCCGCGCGTTCCGGCTCGACAGCAAGCACCAGCCCACCGGCGATCAGCCCCAGGCCATCGAGAAGCTGGTGGACGGGCTGAACAGCGGGGTGCGGCACCAGACGCTGCTCGGCATCACCGGCTCGGGCAAGACCTTCACGATGGCCAACGTCATCGCCCAGGTGAACCGGCCGACGCTGGTGCTCGCGCCCAACAAGACGCTGGCCGCCCAGCTCTACGGTGAGCTCCGCGCCCTGTTCCCGGACAACTCGGTCGAGTACTTCGTCAGCTACTACGACTACTATCAGCCGGAAGCCTACGTCCCGAGCTCGGACACCTACATCGAGAAGGACTCGCTGATCAACGAGCAGATCGATCGCCTGCGCCACTCGGCGACCAAGGCCCTGCTCGAGCGCAACGACGTCATCATCGTCGCCAGCGTGTCGTGCATCTACGGCCTCGGGTCCGCGGAGGCCTACGCCGGCATGCTGCTCTACCTGGAGGTCGGCCAGGAGATCCGCCGCCGGGACATCCTGCGCAAGCTGGTCGATCTGCACTACGACCGCAACGAGAGCGACTTCCACCGCGGCACCTTCCGCTCCCGCGGCGACGTCATCGACGTCTTCCCCGCCAGCGCCGACGACCACGCCATCCGCATCGAGCTGTTCGGCGACGAGGTCGACAGCATCAAGCTCTTCGACCCCCTGCGCGGCACCAGCATGGGGGCGCTCGAGAAGTGCAGCGTCTACCCGGCGTCCCACTACGTCACCCCCAAGGAGAAGCTGGACAAGGCCATCCAGGGGATCCGCGAGGAGCTGGTCGACAGCCTCGCGGAGCTCAACCGGCAGAACAAGCTGCTGGAGGCCCAGCGCCTGGAGCAGCGCACCCTGTTCGACCTCGAGATGCTCGAGGAGCTCGGCCGCTGCAAGGGCATCGAGAACTACAGCCGCCACCTGTCCGGACGCGCGCCGGGCGAGCCCCCGCCGACCCTCATCGAGTACTTCCCCAAGGGCTGGCTCCTGGTGGTCGACGAGTCACACATCGCGATCCCCCAGGTGGGAGGCATGTTCCGGGGCGACAGGGCTCGCAAGACCACCCTGGTCGACTTCGGCTTCCGCATGCCCAGCGCGCTGGACAACCGGCCGCTGCGCTTCGACGAGTTCGAGGCCATGGTCGACAACGCCGTCTACGTCTCGGCGACCCCCGGCGACTACGAGCTGACCAACTCGGGCGATCACGTGGTCGAGCAGATCATCCGCCCGACCGGCCTGCTCGACCCCACCGTCGAGGTGCGCCCGGCGGGCATCCAGGTCGACGACGCGCTCAAGGAGATCCGCGATCGCGTAGCCAAGGGCGACCGGGTGCTGGTCACCGTGCTCACCAAGCGCATGGCCCAGGAGCTGACCGACTACTACCAGGACATCGGGGTCAAGGCCCGGTACCTGCACAGCGACATCGACACCCTGGAGCGGCACGAGATCCTGCGCCAGCTGCGCCTCGGCGAGTTCGACGTGCTGATCGGGATCAACCTCCTGCGCGAGGGCCTGGACCTGCCCGAGGTCAGCCTGGTGCTGATCATGGACGCGGACAAGGAGGGCTTCCTCCGCAACGAGCGCAGCCTGATCCAGACGATAGGCCGCGCGGCCCGAAATGCAGAAGGTCACGTCATCCTCTACGCGGACCGCACCACGGCGAACATGCAGAAGGCCATCGACGAGACCCGGCGTCGCCGGGCGGTGCAGGAGGCCTACAACGCCGAGCACGGCATCGTGCCCACCACCATCGTGCGCGCGATCGACAACCCCCTCGCCGAGCTGGTCAACGCCGACTACGTCGAGGTCTCGACGGAGCCCAGGACGCGAAAGGGCAGGACCGAGGCGGAAGACATCAACCCGGCCAAGATCCCGAAGCTGGTGGTCGAGCTGCGCCGTGAGATGAAGCGTCACGCCGCGAAGCTCGAGTTCGAGCGCGCCGCCGAGCTCCGCGACCGCATCAAGGAGCTGGAGCAGATGCAGCTGGAGCTGGCGGGGACCTGAGGGCTACGGGCAGACCAGCCCCTCGTCCCCGAACACCACGGCACCCCACAGCACGTCGAGCTCCCGTGCCTGCGCGGTGCCCACCAGCACCGTTCGGCGCCCGGAGATCACCACCGGGCTGTCGGGTGCTCGCACCCGCGCGTTCACGGTCGAGCCCTGGTTCACCTCCAGGCTCGCGCCGGGCAGCACGTGCAGGCGCACGTCGGCGCTGTCGCTACCCGCATTCAGCCGGCTCGCCCACAGGATCTGCGCACCGCCGGCGACCCACAGGTCCAGCTCGCTCCCCGGGGTCAGGCTGACGATGCCGTTGTTCAGCTCCAACGTGCCATTCACGAGGATGTCGACGTCGCCGTCGATGACCAGCTCGCCGCGGGTTCGGACCCGGAGGTCGTCGAAGACGCGGTCGACGGTGAAGGTGGCGGTGTCGCTCCACTCGAGGATCTTGTCGCCGCCGTTGTCGGGCAGATCGGAGGGGGGCAGCAGGCTCCACGGCGCGACCGGCTCCTCCAGGATCCGCTGATCACCTTCGTAGGCACCTTCCCTGCCCGGGCACAGCACGACGTCGGGGTAGCCGTCCGGTCCCACCGCCAGGTCCGCGAGCAGGGTGCCGCTTCGCAGGTCGATCCCGCACGCCTCCGCGGCGTCGATGCTCAGGCTGGTGATCTCCCGCTGCTCGCCGCCGGGCAGGGCAGCCACGGTGCTGCCGTGGTCGATGGTGATGTGCTCGACGACGGAGACGGCGAACGGGTCGCAGGACGGGAGCACGTCCGGGGTGGTGGGGTCGGAGTCGGTGTCCTCGTCGGTGTCCGTCGCGGTCTCATCGGCGATCTGCACGGTTCCACCGGCACAGCCGGCCAGGGCCAACCAGAGTGGCAACGCGCGCATGGGACCTCCAGTCCCGATTGTACCGGGTGCGCGGGACGGCCGGTGTAGGATCCGCCCGTGCTCGCCTTCCCTCGCACCATCGCCGGACGCGACTTCCCCGACGCCCCGTCGTTCGCCGCCGCCGTGCAGTCCGACGCCCTCGCCGGTGGCGGCACGGTCGTCGAGGCCCTGCGTCCGGCGGAGTGGCTGCGGGAGGCGCTCGCCCGGGACGAGGTCGATCGGGCCCTGCTGGTCGCGCTCGCCGCCGCGCTGATCCGCGGGGCGGTCCCCCTGTCGGTCGCCGAGGCGGCCGCGCTGGCCCGGGGTGCGAGCCTGCACGAGCTGGCCCCGGTGCTGGCCGCTGCGGTCGCCGGCCTCGACGTGGGCGTGCTGCTGTTCCCCGATCCCCGGGCGGAGGACGGCTCGGTCGAGGATGCGCTGCTGCAAGCCTGGGCCAGCGTCGAGCCCGGAGATCCGGGTCGAACGCAGCTTCTCCTCGATCGCCTCCGCAACGCGGGCCTGCGCGCGGTGGAGCTGGACGTGCTCGCGCGCCTGGGCGATGTGGACGCCATCCGCGCCCGGCTCCCGCCCATCCTGGTCGAGGATCTGCCGGTCGAGGATGTCGCCAGCCTGGCCCACGCCCTGGCCCGGGGCGGCGCGGTCGCGGACGCCGTGTGCACGGTCGCGGACGGGCCCACGTCGACCCTGACCCCGGCTCAGCGCTACGCCGTGTGGCGCGGCGCGGTCGCCACCTCCCCCGCCCTCGCCAGCGACGACGACCTGCGGGCCCGCTGGCTGGTCACCGACGAGGAGCCGGTGGACGATGTGGCCAACTAGGGCGCCTCAGAACCGCGCCGCGATCCCGACGCCCAGCTCGGCCTCGAAGAGGTTGCCCTTCACGGCCGGGAACTCCTGCACGTTCACCTCCACCAGCAGGCCGACCCGCGGATGGAACCAGGAGAAGACGTCCGCCGTGGCGATGATGCCGGCCTGGGCCTGATCGGGATGCTTCCAGGGCACGGCGACGACGACCCCGGCGCCGGCGTGCAGCTCATTGATTCCGAAGTGCAGCAGCGGCGCCTTGAGCAGCGCCTCCAGCGGCACCGCGTCCTCGCCGCCGTGGCGGACCCAGCCGCCCGCGAGCTCCAGCTCCAGCACGTGCGTGATCAGGACGTGCTCGAGGAAGACGCTCGCGCCGATCGACGCCTCGCCATGGTGGTCGTGGTTCACCCAGCCGCCCAGCGCCTTGACCGCGACGATGGTGTGGAACCCGTGGTGTCGAGGAGAGGGCTGGTGCGCCTCTTCTTCGTGCTGCGGCGGGTGGGGGCCGGGGAGGGCCGGCTGCGACGCGCACGCCAGGCCTGCCAGCAGCAGGGGCAGCATGGGGACTCCGGGGGGTGATCCGCGGGTCGGATCGGGGTGTGCCCCACACGAGGGCCCGAAGACCGACCGCGCGCCCGGTACGGTGGGTTCTTCGTCACCGTCGGGCGAGTGCGCACCGCTGGGGCGGTCGTTACGCCCTGCGGGGAGGCGACATGAAGAAGCTGCTGGCCGCTGCGATCCTGGTGCTCGGCGCGTGTGACGACGGGGGCTGCGAGACGGACTGCCCCGACGACACCGGCGTCACTGACGGCACCGACGACACGGACACGGGCGAGACCGACACCGAGCCCGTAGCCCCGGCGATCACCATGGCCTCGGACCGCATCGTGCTGGCCCAGGGCGACTCCACCTCCCTCGCGTTCTCCGTGGACGACGGCGGCGCGACGGTCGAGCTCACCAGCGACGCGACCCCCGAAGGCTGCGTGTCCCTGGACCAGGGCGAGGCCTCGCTCGGGATCACCGCGAGCAGCGACTACCTCGGTGACTGCCGGGTGCGCCTGGTCGCGACCAACAGCGCCGGCGTCGGCCTCATCGAGGTGCCGATCGTCGTCGACACGGACTGGGGCGGCACCATCGTGCAGTGGGGCACGCTGGACTCCGAGTATCCCGTCGACGCCTGGGTCGACGCGCAGGGCACGGTGCACCTGTCGACGATCTTCGGCGCCAACACCGAGCCGGCGCTGCTCAGCGTGACTGTCTCGGGCGAGGTCGAGGGGCCGGTCTACCTCGGCGGCACCCTGACCTCGGCGAGCGAGCTCACCGGGATCGACGACACGGTCTACGTCGGCGCGAGCGAGAGCAACGGCAACGCGTACCTGGTGCCGGTCCGCGGGGGCAAGGCGGGCACCCCGTTCCCCCTCGACGCGGCCGGCGATCACGCCCCGGTCGCGGCTGGCGTGGCGGGTGACCAGGTGTGGATGGCGACGTCCACCGACGACTCGGGCGGCACCGGCGGCCTCGCCGTCGGGCGCTACAGCCTGGACGGCAGCACCCAGACCGCGTCGGACTGGTTCCCGTCCACCGAGCGGGGCATCAACCTCTACGGCGCCGTCAACTACGGCCCGGACCTCCTGGCCTGGGGCCTGCCCTACGACGCGGAGGGCATCTTCCCGGGGCAGTCCGGCGAGGACCCGTGGGGCAGCTTCGTCGCCCACCTGAAGCCCGACGGCACGCCCGTCAACGCGTTCGGGGTCGGCACCGGCAACGTGCAGATCGCAGATGTGGCCGTGGTTGACGGGCTCGCCATGGTCATCGGCGGGCGGGTCACCAACGACGGCCTGCTGGACGGCAACGGACCCGGCAGCGGCCGCGACGAGCCCTTCGTGCAGCTCCTCGAGTCCGACGGCTCCAAGGTCTGGACCCGCTACTGGACCACCGAGGACGACGTGCGCGTGCGGCGCGTCCTCGTCGATGGCGACCGGGTCTTCGTGCTCATGCTGGAGCGCGTGGAGGGCGGCTTCATCTCCAACATGGCGGTGCTGGACCTGAGCGACGGGAGCATCCTGTGGCAGGACACCCTGGGTACGACCTCTGCGGTGCCCTGGTCGGCCGCCAGGCACGGCGACGCCGTCGTCATCGCAGGCGCCACGTTCGAGTCCCTCGGCGGGGAGAACCAGGGCAAGGCGGACGTGTTCGTCGCCCGGATCGGCTGGGACGGCTCGGCGCGGTAGGCGGTGGGAATCAGCCGGCGAGTGCCTCTTCCAGGCTCGCCCACGGGCGGTGGTCCTCGGGGGGCAGGCGCTTGAACGCGCGCTTGTAGTCGGCGAAGCTGCCCCCGTCGCGGACCGCGTGCATGACGGCCTCACCGGCCAGCGGGCCGCCCTGGGCCAGCACGTACTCGACCCAGGCCCAGCGGACCGACGTCGCCCGCACCTGGGCCTTGCCCTGCAGGCCGCGGGTGATGGTCTTCAGTCGCTTCTCGACGGGCTTGATCCCCGCGAATCCCGATCCGTCCATCGGTGTCATGCGCTTGGCGACAAAGGTCGAGATGCCCAGGGCCACCCGGCTCTTCGCGGCGAGCTGGCGGGTGAAGGCGATGAGCTCCTCGAGGTCCTCGTCCGTCTCGTCGGGCACGCCGACCATCATGTAGACCTTGAGCACGTCGAAGCCGAGGTCGCCCGCCTGTTCTGCGCAGGTGAGCAGGTGCGCTTCGGTCGTGCCCTTGGAGATGGTCCGGCGCAGGCGCTGGCTGGCGGCGTCGCTCGCCACGGTCAGGGTGCGGGCCCCGGACGCGCGGAGCAGCTGGGCGATCCGTGGCTTGCGAGCGACACGATCCGCCCGCAGGCTGCTCACGCCGACGCCCTTGCCCGCGGCCACCAGGGTCTCGAGGAGGTCGGGCAGCTTGGGGTGGTCTGAGATCGCGGCGCCCACCAGACCCACCTTGGGGGCCTCGTCGGGCACCAGCTCCAGGATCCGCTCCGGGGACACCAGGCGCATGCCGCCGTTGGTCGTGCGGCGCATCACGCAGAAGGTGCACTGGCGGTGGCAGCCGCGCTCGCCCTCGAGCAGGAACATGTTCGACAGCTCGGTGTCCGGCGTCAGGATCATCGAGCGGGCGGGGAGCAGCGCGTCGGTGGCCTTGGCGACCGGGGGCAGGCGGGCGCCCATGCGCTCGGGCACGTACCCGCCGGGCAGGGCGGCGACGGCGTCGAGCCAGCCCTCGCGGTCGTGGCGGTCGAAGAAGGCCTGCAGGGCGGGGACCGTGGTCTCGTCGGCCTCGCCGAGCAGCATGACGTCGGCGAAGGAGGCGGCGGGCAGCGGGTTGCTGAAGGTCAGGGGTCCGCCGATGACGACCGCCGGGTCCATCGGACCGCGCTCCCTGCGCAGGGCGGGGATGCCGCAGTCCTCGAGCAGGCGGACGAGGCCGGCCAGCTCGAGCTCGTAGGCGAGGGAGACCGCGATCACCGGGAAGCTGGACAGGTCCGCGCCGGTCTCCAGCGAGAAGGCGCGCAGGCGGGCCTGCTTCCACGCGTCGGGATCGTCGGGCAGGAAGACCCGCTCGGCGGCGATGCCGGCGTCCCGCAGCTGGCGGAGGATCCACTGGTAGCCGAGCGAGGACATGCCCGCGCGGTACGGCGACGGGTAGGCCAGCGCCACGCGGTGGGGTCCACGCACGAGCTCCGGGCCGACGAGGACTTCGCGGTCCACGCGCTCCCGGTACTCCTTCTCCAGGGTCCAGCGATCGGTTGCCATGAGCGAGTGCGCGTAACGCGGAGGAAGGATCCGCCGCCCCTGGCGGTTGCAGGGGTGCGCCTGGCGGGTCAGGGACACTCATCCCCTCCGCGCCTCTTCCCGGGAGACGCACCGATGCTCCTTGTCCTTCTCGCCTCCCTCGTCCATGCCCAGGAAGCCCCCAAGGAGCTCGCCTGGGACCTGACGCTCAACGGCAAGTCCGTAGGCCAGCGTACGCTGAAGGTCCGCTCGGAGCAGCTGGGGGACGTCGAGCTGCGGACGCTCCAGGCCGAGACCCGGGTCGACGCGTCCATGCTGGGCATGTCCTTCGCTTATCGGCAGAAGTTGACCGCCAACGCCGATATCGGGCCGGCCAGCTTCATCAGCGTCATCGAGCAGCAGGGAGCCATCCGCGAGGTCCAGGGTCGCCGCGCGTACCGGGGCTGGATGCTCACCGTCACCGAGCGCGGCAGCTCCGACACCGAGGAGCTCCCGCTGAGCGCGGTGGATCTGTCGACGGCCGATCTGCTCGATCCGGAGAGCCGGGTCCCGCTCTCCCGCTTCACCGACGCCAACCTGCTCTTCGCCGAGACGGGCGATGTGCAGCCCGGCACGGTCGAGCGTCTCGGCCCCTCCGAGGTCGACGTCGCCGGCACCACCGTCCCGGTCGAGGGCTACAAGTGGACCGCCGGCCCCGGCGCCGACGCCCGCTTCGCCTACACCGCCTGGTACACGTCCGAGGGCTGGCTGGTGAAGTTCGAGAGCCGCGTCTTCGGCCAGGACATCGCGGGCACGCTCACGAAGCCCCCGCCCAAGGGTGCCGACGAGATGCCGGTCGACGTGTTCGGACCGGGGCTGGACACGGTGGAGCTGTAGGTCCCTCTCTCCGGATCTACTGCGACGCTCGCTCGGGCCTGGTCAGGCCGTCCAGATCCACCTTCCAGCGGTGCAGGTCGCGCAGGGGATGCAGGCTGTCGTCGGGGATGTCGATGGCGCTGTGGATCCACATCAGCGGCTCGGGCCAGTAGAGGAACAATGCCGGTTGATCGGCGTAGATCAGCTTCTGGGCCCTTCGATAGAGTCGGTCGGAGCGACGGGGTCTGGTCGCGGCGTCGCCACGGGCGATGAGCTCGTCCACGCGTTCGTTGTGGTAGCCGAACCAGTTGGCGGGTCCGTCGGACGAGAAGCTGAAGCCGGGGTTGGGGTAGGGAGAGAAGATCCCGCGGAATAGGAACATGTCGCTCTCGCCCGAGAAGGTGCGCTCGACCTCGATGCCGACGGACCTCAGGTCGCGCTGGATGCTCCTGGCGTGCAGCAGGTACTCCGACGCGCCGAACGTCATCGGTTCCGGCTCGGGCACGCGCAGGACCAGCCGCAGCGGCGTGCCGTCCCGATCGCGGATGCCGTCGCCGTCCGAGTCGGTCCAGCCCGCCTCCTCCAGGATCGCCCGCGCCTGGTCGGGATCGCATGGGATCGGTCGCTGGCGTGATCGGGCGGTGCGCAGGGCGGGGGCGACCGGTCCCGTCATGCGGTGGGCCCAGACGTGGCCATCCCGATCGGCGCGGTCCTCGCGCATGATGCGCTCCACGTCGACCGCCAGGGCGATGGCTCGGCGGATCCGGGGGTCTGCCACCAGCGGCCGGTCCAGCGTGTAGATGGCGAGGTAGCCCTCATACGCTCCGGTCTGGATGGTGCGGCCGGGCCAGTACCGGGACGCGGAGATGTACTCGGCAGGCACGTCGAGGATGGCGTGGACCTCACCGACGAGAGCGCTGTGGTTCTCGCTGTGCGGGGCACGTCCGAGCATGACGTCCGGCAGGGTCGTGTCCCACGCGGGAGGCCCGGTGAACTGGGAATTGCGCGCCAGGTCCACCTGCCGGAGCCCGTTGATCGTGAACGGCCCGTACTGGACCAGCCGCAGGGAAGCCGTGGCGAGCGGTCGGGCATTGTGCTGGTGCAAGCCAAGGAAACGAGGGTCGAGGGAGCGCATCTGGTGCGAGGGGGCGTAGAGCCGCGACGCGGTGAACAGCAGCAGCTCGGGCGGATGGGGCGCCTTGAAGCGGAACACGACCCGGAGGGGGCCGTCGGACTGCGGCAGGCCATCCAGCAGCTCCGCGACCCGGCGCAGCAGGCTCCCGCTGCGGCGGTCAGCGGCGAGCCTCCAGGCGACGGTCACGTCCTCCGCGCGGACGGGCGTGCCGTCGGACCAGCGAACGTCGTCGCGCAGGTCCAGGGTCACGCCCATGCGGTCGTCATGGACCGTGGCGGTGTGTGCCAGGCCCGGCTCGAAGACCAGCCGCCCGTCGTCGCGCCGGCGCACGTCCAGCAGCGGGAGGTCGAGCAGCCCGGAGACCATCTCCTCCACGGTGTTCCGCGCGCGGATCGGGTTCATGGACCGGGGCGTCTCGGGGATGGCGATGGCGACGTAGGGGTCGTCCTCCGGCTCGGAGGCGCCGGCCTCCCCGCTCCAGAGCATCGATGCGGCCACCAGCGCCGCGCGCATCCACCTCGTCATGTGCCCCCCACAGACTCTACTTCCCGTACTTGACCTCCCCCGCGGGCACGCGCCAGCGGTGCAGGTCGGGGTAGGCGTGGAGCACGTTGGGCTCGGCGCCCTGGAAGCGGCCGTCGATCGCGATGACCTCGTCGCGCCAGTAGAGGAAGAGGTAGGGCTGGTCGGCGTAGATCCGCTCCTGGACCTCCTGCCAGATGGGGGCGGCCTCGGCCGGGTCGCGCGTGGCGAGGCCGCGGGCGATGAGGGCATCGACCTCGGGGTCGGAGTAGCCCGGGTAGTTGAAGCCCGCGCCGGTGGTCCAGAAGGGCGAGGGATCGGGGAACAGGGCGGCGCTCCACCCGGCGAGCAGGGCGTCGAAGTCGCGCCGATGCGCCCGGCCCATCATGGCGTTGAACTCGATCGCGTCGACGTCGACCTGCACGCCGATCTCGCCGAGGGCGGCCTGGATCGTGGCGCTGGCCCGACGGCGGCGCTCGTTCTCGCGGTTGGTCACGAGGCGGAACGTCAGGGGCTCGCCGTCCCGGTCCCGCACCCCGTCGCCGTCGGAGTCGACCCAGCCGGCCTCGTCGAGCAGGGCGCGGGCGCGGTCGGGGTCGTGGGCGAGCGGGGTGATGTCCGGGCGCAGGTCGCACAGCTCGGGGGTGAACGTGCTGACGGCGGGCTGGCCGTAGCGCTCGCCGGTCTCGTCGGTGAGCTGGTCGGCGATGATCGCCTCGATGTCGACCGCGTGGGCGAACGCCCGGCGGACCCGCAGGTCGTCGAACGGCGCACGATCGAGGTTCCAGGCCACATAGTCCATGAAGCGATAGCCGCGGCGGTGCAGCGTCACGTCGGGGCGGGCGGCTCGCAGCGGGGCCAGATCCCGGATCCTGAGGCCCTCGAGCACGTCGATCTCGCCGCGCTGGAGCTTGAGGATGCGGGTCTCGTACTCGGGGATCAGCTCGAAGCGCACCGCGGCCAGGTGCGGGCGGTAGCGGCGTGGTCCCCGATAGAGCGGGTTCGGGCGGAAGACCAGGTGGCGGCGGGGCTCCCACTCGGCCAGGGTCCACGGGCCGGTGGGCATGGGAGAGCGGGCGAGGGGGTGGTCACGGAGCGCGTCTGGCTCGAGCCCGGCGACCAGGTGGGCCGGCAGGTAGTACATCGTCGCCATGGACAGCGCGGTGGTCTCGTCGAGGGGGGCGGGTGGCTGGAAGTGCAGGCGGTTCGGCGCGTCGATGATGGGCTGGCCGATGCGGTCGACGTAGGCGATCCGCGGGCTCGCGTAGGCGGGATCGGCGATGACGTCCCACGCGGTCCGCACGTCGAGGGCGCTCACGGGCGTGCCGTCGGGCCAGGCGCCGTAGCCGCGCAGGGTGAGGTCGATCCGGCCGTCGTCTCCGGTGCGCACCTTGGCGAGCCGCGGGTGGTAGCTGAGGCGGCAGTCGAACCGGCTCTCGACCAGCGGCTCGTAGATGAGGTCCTGCACCAGGTAGCCCGCGGCGCTGTTCGACAGGGGCGGGATGAAGGTGTCCGGCTCGGCGCCGACGGCGATCACCACCGTGTCGCGCGGCTCACCCGCGTGTGCTGCGGAGATGGCCGTGGCCACTCCGATCGACCAGGCCCATGCGCGCATGCTCCCTCCGTGCGGGAGAGCCTACCGCAGCCTCACCCCCGGACCAGCCGCGCCACCCCTTCGAGCCCGGCTTCCCGGTACAGCCCGGCCAGCTCGTCGCGGATGGCGTCCCAGTCGCCGCCGTCGATGGCGGTCTGGTCCATGCGGTGTGCGGCGCGGTCCGCGGGCGGTTTGTCGGCGTTGTCCGCCAGCTTCTGGTAGGCGATGGACGTGATCTTCTGCCAGCCGGCGAGGCGCGCGAGGGGCTCGAAGGGGTGGCCGAAGGTCCAGACCGGCTCGGCCAGCGCGAGGCGGGCGGTGTCGCGGGCCTCGTCGTGCTGACCCAGGCGCTCGAGCAGGTGGGCGCGGAAGACCCACGGGCGGGCCCAGCCGTGGTCCTGGCGACAGGCGCGATCGGCGGTGACGGCGGCGGCGGTCTCGTCGCCCTTGTCCAGGTGGGCCTCGACGAGCTCCTCGAAGAAGGCGTGGGTCTCGCCGACCTTCAGCAGCAGGTAGGCCTTGAGCGGCAGGCCGGAGCCCTCGAGCTGGCCGGCGTAGTAGAGCTCGCCGGGGGCGTTCACCGCGTCGAGCAGCGCGTCGGGCAGGCGCTCCCCGGCGGACTCACGCATGGCCAGGTCGCGGTGCAGCCAGGCATCGGTCGAGATCGCCACCAGGTCGAGGGTCTCGGGGTGGTCGGGGCGCTGGCGGACCAGCGGCATCTGCATCCCGGGATCCGGGGTGGGCCAGCGCAGCATGCCGATGACCGAGCCGTCGGTCTCGCCGACCAGCGGGATGACCAGCGGATGCAGGCCGGCGCGGTCGGTCGGGTCGAGCACCCTGTCGCCGGCTCCGATCAGCGAGGTCAGCAGCACGGGCAGGCGGGCGGGCACGGCCAGCCCGGCCTCGACCATCACGTCGGCGTGGGCGTGTCCGCCGCTCATGGGGACTCCTCTTCGGGGGGCGGGAGCAGGGTCGACCGATCGATGGGCGCCGGTTCCGACGGCAGGTGGCGCAGACCCATGTAGGCCATGGCGGACACGTGGCTGGCCACGACCTCGGGCGGCGGAGCGCGGCGGGTCTCGAGCCACCACTCGCCGGCAAACGCGACCATGCCGACCAGCATCCGGGCGTACAGGCCGGCCATGCGGCGGTCGTACCCGCTGGCCACGAACTGCTCGGCGAACACGTCGCTCACGTGATCGGCCAGGTCGTGCATCAGGCCGGCCATGCCCCCGGCCCGGCTGTTGGGCTTGTCCCGGAGCAGCACCATGAAGCCGTCCGGCTCGTCCTTCACCCAGGTCATGAAGGCGAGCGCTGCGCCCTCCACCCGCTGCCTGGGCGTGCCCCGCTGGATGGCGCCGATGATCCGCTCGGTGAGGTCGGCCATCGAGCGGTCGACGACCACGGCGTACAGGCCCTCCTTGCCGCCGAAGTGCTCGTAGACGATCGGCTTGCTGACCTTGGCGCGCCGGGCGATCTCCTCGACCGTCGTGCCCTCGTAGCCGTTGGTCGCGAACACCTTCCGCCCGACGCGGATCAGCTGCTGGCGGCGTTCCTGAGCCGACAGTCGTCGCGCCATGCTGTCTCCCGGGCGGCGCCCCTCAGGGGCTGGTAACGGTCAACGGGGTGGAGTTGGCCGCGCTGTAACCGTCCGTGTAGCCGGTGAGCCCGGCACCGCAGCTGCTGTGCTGATCGACGTAGATCCAGGACAGGCCGCCGTCGGCGGAGAAGCGCCAGGCGACGTCGTAGTCGCCCGCGGTGCCCGGCGCGGTCAGCGAGGCCTTGTACTCGTCGTCGTTGCCGAGGTCGCCGTTGTAGGCGCCCGCGGTGAAGGTCCAGCCGGTCAGGTCGCTGCTGGGGTCGCTGCCGTCGGGGCCGATGCCCGCCTCGCCCAGGATGCCAGCCCCCATGCCGCTGCCGTCGGTGACGCCGCCCATGTAGACCCGGCCGTACACGTCGAACGAGGTGCTGGCCGTCGCGGTCTGGGAGCACGGAAACTGGATGGCGCCCCAGTCGGGCTGCTCGAAGATGTCGATGGTCTCGGACGCGGTCGCCGACAGGGCGCCGTCGTCCACCGTGACCTCGCACTCGACCTCGTCCTCGGCGGTGAACTGCGTGGCGTCCAGGTCGCTGGGCGTCGACGACAGCGTCGCGGTG